>Ga0214542_1000715_pt1 | contig 62816 bp, 27 predicted proteins | sample CNSS1metaG_FD_160096 | JGI IMG/M metagenome (GOLD analysis project Ga0214542, IMG submission 160096) | Root nodule microbial communities from cowpea collected in UCLA plant growth center, Los Angeles, California, USA - CNSS1 | ecosystem: Host-associated > Plants > Roots > Nodule | place: USA...
TAGAGAATAACTTACATGGAGCAAGAAATGAGGTTGAGCTACTTGACCAAGATTGGGGCTAAACCCTAGCAGAGCCTCTTAGGGAAAAGAAGAGTGTGAGAGTACTGTTTCTGCAAGAATGACATAAGTGAGAGGGGTTTGGCTGCCTTAGGGGCCTTGGACACCCTATGGGCCAGCCCTTAGGCCTATTAAATTAGGGGCAGCCCTTTAAAAATTAGGGCAAAAAAAGAGGGTTTTACACTACAGGTGTGACCCGAGGCATGGGTACTCAACAAATATAAATTCTCTTATATGTTCTATTACATTGATCTAGGGTGTATAGCACTACGTGTAATCGATAATCACTAAACAGACTTCAGTGAGGAAGATATCAAATCAAATATAATCTAGAAACATTGTTGTTAATTCATACCACTCTGACATGCACTGCCATCTTTCTCGGCCCTCGTAAAGGAGAAGTTATTGTATATGATTGTAGAAGAGGATACTGAAGCAGTTTTCGTTTGAGGGTGTACCACTATATATTTTAGTCAATTTGTGAGAGCGGATTTAGTTTTGGAGCGTGTTCGATTTCATTTATTTGAATGAATATAGGAGCGAAGATTTGAGAGATTGATGTATTATTTCATCTTCTCGAAATGGAGAGGATAAGCGAGTATATTCAGTTCTTTACGAAATTACCCTTCGCTTGTTTGTGAGGTGAGGTGATGGGGTTGGGGTTGGGGTGTGGTGAGGGGTGGTCGTGCGTTGAGATGGTGGTGTGGTTGTTTGTGAGAGTGTTGCGGTGGGGTTGTTTGTTGGTAATGCATTGGTGCAGTGCTGTGTGTTATTGAGGGGGATGGCACCGGTGCGCTGTTGTTATGAGAGGGGATGGCACCAGTGCGCTGTTGTTATGAGAGGGGGATGACACCGGTTACGTAACTGGTGCCTTTTTTTGTGAAGGGCCGACACCAGTTACCACACCGATGTTGATGCTTTTAATTTTTTTTTTACTTTTTTTTACTTTTTTTTAACTTTTTTTCTTAACTTTCTTTTTAAACTTTTTTAAATTTTTTTTAACTTTTTTTAACTTTATATAAATTTTGTTTAAAATTTAATTGTTTAACTTTCTTTTAAAATTTAATTGTATAATTCTTTTTACATTCATAAATATTTAATTTTTTTATTTAAAATTTTATATAATTTTAATATTTTTTAATTTGTATTAATTAATTACTAGCATAAACACAGGTGTTATCGCGCCTGTGTGTATGAATTTTTTTAAATATGCATGATATTATATTAGTAGGTGATAATATTGTAATGTTATTAAGTTAATATATAAATTAAAATTATATTTATTAAAAATAAAGTGAAATATATCAAAACAGATGAAAGAATAACCATTGATAAATAAAGAAGAAGAGAATAAGTAGAGATAGCCATTTTATAAAAAACTCATAAAAGTAAAGGTCAATTTTTAAAAATTTAAGAAATTATTATATCTAAAGGGTAAAATTGGTAATTTGAAATGTGGACCCAAAAAGGAGAATCCTCTTTATATATTGTTATAGATAATTATTTTTATAACATCAAATTACAAAATCATTCTCTTTTTCCATCAAGGGTATTTTGGTAACTTTCTAATTCTATCTACTTTTACAATTTATTTTATCAATCACATCAATCAAATTTTTCACTAACTTTCATAAAACTTATCTCCAAATCTACTCACTTTACTCACTAAATCCACTCAAAAAAACACAAAAGTCCATCCACCCAAATCTACACAAATTCATCTTCATACTCTCCCTCATATCCATCCCCCAAAGGAACACACCCGGAGAGATGTCATAAACCCAACTCTAGTTTTCAAATATCAAGACTTTTTTAATTTTAAAACATTTTTATTTATGTCTTCGGAATATAACAAAAGCTTGCAACTTTTAATTTTTTAAAATATTAAATTTAATGTTAAGGTAGCCTTTTTTTTTTTGGTAACCAGAATATTAATATGAATAGTTCACAGTTGAAAATATAGATGCCATATTTGTTTTTCGTCTATTCGGGTTCACTAAATTGATTCATTTGAGTAGTTTATTTAGGTTAACTAACACGGTATAATTAAAATAAAAAATTAAAATTGTAGGCTTAATTAATAATTTAATCTCTATATTTAAATTTTTTTATTCATTTTGGTTTTTATATTTTTTAGTGTTCTTATTTTTCTTAAAAAATACTCGATACGATCACTTTCGTTAAATTAACATTAATATTATTTGTAAGTATCATATATCAAAATATAGATTTATCACATGTTAAAATTTAAGTTATTTTTTATTAGGAATGGATTACATATCAAAATCATAATCCAAGGTAAAAAAGAAAAGAAAAAAAAAACCCAAATTTCAACAATTGGCTAACCTATGATAAGTGACACTTCCAAAATATCAATTTAATGGACGGAAGAATATATTGAGTCGTTTTATAAAAATATGAGTTCAATTGACTCAAAAACAAATATGAAAAATAAAACAAATCAATTATTCTTTTGGTAAGAGAGGGATTTGTCTCTTGTCACATTTCTATATGGACAAATAAAAAAGAAAAATTGTAAATGAAAATTAGATTAAAGTATTTAAGTACAAATATTTGAACTAAAACTAATTTATAGTCTCATGTTTTTTTGTGACTAATTTCAGCTACTATTAAACAACAAGTAGTTGTTGCAATTCCTTTGACTGAATGTATAAAATCTCTAAATCTAACTTAATGTACAAGTCTTTCTAAAGCATAGTCCACTATCAGTAATGATTAAATTTTTTTAATTATTGAATGATATTAATTAGAACGAAGGATGTGAATTTTGAAAATGTGTGATTATGTGTAGTGTGACTTTATAAATGTATTATACTTTTAAAATAATACTAACTAACCACGTTGGTGCACAGTTTGTCTTATTTTTAATACGTGATGATCGTGTGTTACATATTAGCATGTGATACTTGAGATGGAAGTGCTCAACAGTGATAAATCGAAGAATGATAATTTTTATGTATGTATGTTTTCTTTTAAAGAAAAGATCATTTTATCTAAGAATATATATATATATATATATATATATATATATATATATATATAATACTATGTTGCACTTATTATGAGAGGTTCACCTGCACCGATCATGATAAATTTAATCATTATTACAAAAATTTCGTGGGTCAAATTATTGTAATTCGAATGTAATAAGTTTAAACATTTATTATAAATATTAGGGGTGGAAACAAAATCTAATTTTCTTGATTCGATCTACTTTTGCTATGATCCAATCTTTTAATAATCATTTTTATTAAAAGTTTAATTCATTTAAAATCCATTTTAATGGATCTGGATTTCAATTTAATGTACATTTTATATATTTTAGAAATTGGATATTCATTATCTAAATCAAGATTTTTAAATATGAATAATCCTAAAAATCCAATCTAAATTTTCAATTTAAATTTTTAGTTGGGTTAGGCTAAATGTTGAGATGGACTAGGGTAAATTTAGACTCGGACAAGCCATGCTCGACGACCTGTACGGATCGGGTAGGTCCGTCGACCCTAAAGGGCTGAGCTGGCCTAATGGCCAAAACAGGATAGGCGAGCTTAAAGACATGAACATGAGCGGGCCCGATGAACCGAATGAGTCAGTCGAGCCCAATGGTCCGAAAAAGTCAGGCGAGCCTGATGACCTGAACGGGCCAAACGACCCGATGACTCGAACGGGTCGTGCCCGACAACCTGTATGGACTGGGCAGGCCTGATGACCTTGATTGATTGAGCAGGCCCGACGACCCGGACAGGTTGAGTCGGCCCGACAATCTGTATAGGCTAAGTCCACCCGACAACTCATACGGGCTGTGTTAGACGACTTGTACGGATCAGGTAGATTCGATGACCCGGACGGGCTAGGCGGACCCAAAGATCTAGGCAGACTGGGCTGGGTCGACCCGACAACCTATACGGACTGGGCAGGCCCGACGACCCTAATAGGCCGAGCAGGCCCAACAACCAAGATAGGCTAAGTCGCCCGAAGACCTAGACAAGCTAAGTCGTGTCGCTTTTAAAGACACAAGTTTTAAAAAATTCAATTCAAATTTCTTTTATAAAAATTGGATTCTAGATTTGAATTTTATCCAAATATTTGAAATGGATTTAAATCTTGATCAAAATATTTGAGTTTAAATTTAAAGAAAAAAATCTAAGTTACATCTAATGAGAGTGGGTTAGATTATTAAAAATTCAATCAAATGGATTAGATTATTACCACTGAACACCTGTGGTGATAATTTTAAGTCTTTATTATAAATATGCGACCGCTTAATTATTATGAATATGCACCCATCATAATAAATTTGTGATTGAGTTTACTTTTTGCACTACACTTGTGGGAATGATTAATTATAATTTAGAATAGAAATTACAGCATTAAGATTCATAATTAAAAGATTTCATATAATACAGGAAAATAATGAATTGAAGAATTATTTTGGTAATAACTCAATTCCCAGCTTCAATTTTTAACATTTTGTATATCATGTCAAATTTAAATATTTATATAGTATATAATACATAATAAATTAAAAAGTTTAAAATTTAATTTATTAATATATCGTATAGGGTAGGTACAAAATTTAGCTGACTTCGTATGTTCGTAAAACTGAAGTCGAAAGTGAATTGAGTTCACTTTTTTAACCCATTATAAAATTTATCTAATTTGAAATTGTTATGGATCGATTTCACCAAGAAGTTTGAACCCATCTGCTAATCATAGTTGGAAACAATAATTAAACCATTTTTATATACCTTAAACACATAGTGATATTTTTATCACCCTCAATATGGATTATTATTTGATACTAAAATTGGAAAATTTATTAAAATGATGTAAATTTATAAAAAAAAATTAGAATTAGTAAATTTTAAATATATATTATACAAATGAACAACTCGCATTTATAACCATAACTTTAGAATGATGAAGTTATTTACAAATACCAATTTAATTTTTTAACCAATTTTAAATCATGACTTTTTCTTAGTAAAATCAAGCATTTAACAACATACACATAGTGTGCGATGAGAGAGATCCACATTAAAGGATAAGATTGGAGTTTCAAACAGATATAACTCTAAAAAAACCCAATTATAACCTCAAGATGAATTAAGATTCAACTATGGATAAAGAAATCCATATTCAGATCTAATACAAGGTAATTAAAATCGTATTAGTAAAGGAAACAAAGTACTCCAAGTGATTGACGAAATGCCGTAAGGTCACCTGAGAATGAATGAGAAGAAGTGTCAGAGAAGGATAAGAGAGAGCATGAATTCAGAGAGAGAATTCAGAAAGAAGGTTCACCTTTAACTAACACCAATAATCTGTCAGCCTTATATTCTCTTTTGAATTTGGTGCCACATTTTCCTCATTCATTACCCCTGTTACAGAGTTTTGGGTTTGGATGAACTTGGAGAAAATGTAACATTAAGAACATTTAATCAGAAATCATAATCAACCCAAGCTATCGGTTTCCCATCCGATGAGATTAAAACTCACCACACTAACATTTGGTCCTTAGTTAAGTTTTTCTAATTTGATTCTACTTTAGGATTTTTACTTAATTTGGTCCTAAATTTTGAATATATTATTCAATTAAGTCCTTTTATTTAACATCATTAAAATAGTTAACAGAACTGTGTATACGTGTCACTTTTCCACTAATATAGTGCACCGTATAATGACATGATTTTTTATTTATTGTGACAGAATGACATGATTTTTAATTGAAAGGGGATTAGATTAACGAATTAGAGGAAATTGGGATTAGGGTTAGAGTTCTTTGCTAGTAAAAAATTTGGGGAGGGATTAGGGTCAGGGTTTGGTGGAAAAAAATGGAAGAGGTTTTTCATATATTTAATATTGTTTGGTTTAATTTAATAAAAGAAAATTAAAAAATTAGTAAAAGAGAAATACCTTCTTATTCATTTTCGCTGCTCAGGTTGTCTTGGAGGGGGAGGTGATTCAAAAATTCTCATCTCAAATGTATTAACAAAAGTAGTAATCTTTACATTTTGAAATGTAAAATTAGAAGATATGAAAAATATAATTTTTAATCTTTTTTCACTCTCATGAGTACAAAACAAGGATTCTCCTGACAATGATACAATGTCTTTCGATCCAATTTCGTCCGCAGTTGCGAATTCTAATCCGAATTCCAATTTCTTCTAATTTGTTAACCTATTTCCCTTTCAATTAAACATCATGTCATTTTGTTACAGTAAATAAACGGTCACGTCACTGTGCATCACGTCGGTGAAAAAGTGACATGTATACACTATTCTATTTATAATTTTAACGGAGTTAAATAAAAAGACTAAATTGAATGATATTTTTCAAATTCAGGATTAAATTGAACAAAAATTCTAAAGTATGACTAAATTGAAAAAATTTAACAAAAATTAGGATCCAATGACTATTTAAATTTTTATATGCTATCAGACCAATTCTATGGTGGTTATTAACGTGAAGTATGCTCTCCTTTGCATTTTGTTATTTCCATCTACAGCCGTGGAGTTTTCTAAGTGATCATGGAACATCTCTTGATAAATGGACATGATTGAAGTCACTGTTCAATATCACCAATTATTATTAAATTTAAATTGTGATTGTTGTTTAGAATTTTAACATTTGTTTGTTTTGATATAATTATTGATTGATATTAAAATTTTGATCTTTTAACTTTAAAATATGTTATTTAGTTTTGTCAGTTTATATATATATATATATATATATATATATATATATATATATATATATATAACTAGAATTTTTTTTTCTATACAACATTAAATATTATAAGTTGTTAAAATTGTAAGTTAGACTTTATCAATAGTAAAAATTATAAGAACTAATTAATTATTTTAATTTTTAGGAGTGATTAAAGTACTTAGTTGTTCAAAATTTTAAGGATTAAATTATAAAAAATTTATAAAATATATTATCGGGAAATATATGAAAAAAAAATAGTTTAGATGGATTATAAAAGTAAAATCTTGTATGTTTCCTTTGTTTTTGATCGTGTCTAAAAGTTATTTTTGATAGTTTGTTAATGTACACATTATAAATCTAACATAAATTTTGTATAATTTCGGTTTAAACTTTTTAATATTGTTCTGTATAGTTTATACTGTTAGTGGCAGAGCTTATTGTTTGAGGGAGATTTGGTTGCTCAATTTTGTTATCAATTTTTTTTTAGATCGAAAATAATAAGTGTTAATAAATTATAAAAAATATTTTTCTAAATAAATAAGGATTCACCTTCGATTAAAAATGTGAGAACGTAACGTTGATGACTAGAAGTTTTTTTAAGTTACATAGTTATAACAGAAATCGGATGAATCCACGAATGAAAAGAAAAACACAAACCGGGGACAAATTGTGTTGTACTTGTGACAAATGGGGTGTGACATCCTTAGAAGTTTCCATTGTGAAAGCCAAGCCACGATCTACCTAGTTAGTTTGGAGTACTCTGGGACAAAAGCCAGAGCAACCAGGAAGAAAAGGAAACAACTTTACCGCCGATGGAGTTCTTCATCTGAAAAGGACATTGGTAAAATGGATGATCCATTAACTAGTTCGTTTCATTTATTAACTTGGGTATTCCAACTTTTTCTTTTGAAAACGATATTTAAGGGGCTTCTCCCTCCGCCCTCAAATATTCTTCTGTACCCCAAAAATGATATTATTGACCCTAATTAATTCTTTACTTGTCTTGGTGGTTGGGATAATTAAACTGAATTTATTGCGGCTGGTATTTACTGCAGCGCTGCACTCCCAATTCTTCACATCCGTTTTGTTTCTTCTCCTTCCTCCGTTTTGTTTCTTCTCCTTCCTTCGTTCTCGTTATTCTGTGCTCTCTCCAGTGGTCCAACTTTCCTTCTCTGTCATTAGAAAGTGCTATTTGCAGTGGTAGTGGTCCATGCTTTCTTTCTCTGAAGTCGTAGCAGTGGTCCTCCTTCCTTCAGCTGCTCCAAACTCATTGCTCCAAGTCATCCATAAGTGGTTCAAATTTCTTAAAGCTTTCCTCGTTATCTTGCACGTTCCAGGTTAGTATTGCTTTGATGATTTTATTAATGGTTTGTTGGAATCTTTGTTTGTTGCCATTGATTTGGATATTTCATTTTGTGATCAGTACGAATATCGAGATCCGTTTCAATAAAATGTGAAACGGATGTGGACATTCGTTTGGTTTGTTTTGATGTGTTTTTTTGGTGAAACGGATGTCGAAATCCGTTTCAAAAAGATGTGAAACGAATGTCGACATCCGTTTCGTTATTTTCTAGGGTTTTTACTCAAACGAATGTCGAAATCCGTTTAAGAAAAGTGGGAAATGGATGTCAACATCCATTTCACTAAATTTTTCAAAATACTTTAAGGAAACAGATGTCGACATCCGTTTCGCACTTTTCTGAAACGGATCTCGACATCCGTTTCAGTAAAATTCGGGCTTTTTTCCTGAAATGGATGTCGACATCCGTTTCAGTGATTTTTTTTCTTCCCTTTTAACGTATGTCGCGGCGAGGCATGCTGTGTTTAAGTGTGTTATGTGGGTGAGGTAATGTGTGTTTGAGTGTGTTATGTGGGTGAGGTAGTGTGTGTTTAAGTGTGTTATGTGCGTGTTGAGAGAGTGCCCTAAGTGTGGTTCTAGTGTGTGTGTGAGTGAAGTGAGGTAATGTGTGTTGTGCCCTAAGTGTGGTTCTAGTGTGTGCGTGAGTGAAGTGAGGTAGTGTGTGTTGTGTGCGTGGTGAGAGAGTGCATAGTTAGTGAGTATGTTGTGTGCATAGTGAGAGAGTGCAGAGTTATTGTGTGAGGTGCAGTGATGTGCGAGTTTGTGAGGTAGTGTGTTGTGTGCGTGAGTTTGTGAGGTAGTGTGTGTTGTGTGCGTGGTGAGATAGTGCAGTTAGTGAGTGTGTTGTGTGCTTTGTGAGAGAGTGTAGAGTTAGTGAGTGAGGTGCAGTGGTGTGTGAGTTTGTGAGGTAGTGTGTGTTGTGTGCGTGAGTTAGGTGCAGTGTGCGTGAGTTTGTGAGGTAGTGTGTGTTGTGTGCGTGGTGAGAGAGTGCAGAGTTAGTGAGTGTGTTATGTGCTTTGTGAGAGAGTGCAGAGTTAGTGAGTGAGGTGCAGTGGTGTATGAGTTTGTGAGGTAGTGTGTTGTTGTGTGCATGAGTGAAGTGTAGTGTGCGTGAGTTTGTCAGATAGTGTGTTGTGTGCGTGGTCAGAGAGTTCAGTGAGGTGGAGTGGTGTGCGTGAGTTTGTCAGGTGTGTGATTATATTAGTGCGTGGGCTTCATTGATTGTGTTTGTTTATTTTGATTTGTGCTAAGGATTAATTTCATTGCATATTTTCCTTATTTGCTTGCCCTTAATTGGCTTATTTCACGTATTAACATATCTTTTATTTATTATAGCTCATCATGGAAGATCATCATTTTAGTTATTTGAGTTTCTTGGATTCTCAAGTGGATTCTCAAGTTAATTGTAGTCTCATGTCAGGCTTTTTTGATTTCGTTCATGATATCTGCGAACAAGATTATACATCTCATTTCACAACTAATGATATCTTCCCAACACGTGAAGATTTAATTAAGTGGGTTAGAGGGGTTGCTTTTAATCTTGGATTTGTTGTTCTTATTCTAAGATGAGATAAATATAACGGACAACCAGGAAGAAAGACCCTTGTATTATTAGGTTGTGAAAGAGGTGGAAAATATAGAAAATACAAATGTGATGCAGAATTGAGTTTATCTGGGACAAAAAAATGTGACTATCCCTTTAGATTGAGAGGAAAACCCATATCTCAAGGGGATGGATGGGTGTTGAACGTAAAATGTGGTTACCATAATCACGATGTCTCATCTCTACTCTAGTTGGTCACCCCTATGCGGATAGGTTGAAGTCCGTTGAACACTCGTTGTTTATTGATATGACTAAAAGTCAAGTAAAACCTGCAAATATACTTCTCACTCTCAAAGAAAAAGATGAGTGTAATGTGACAATTTTGAAGCAAGTATATAATGTAAGATATAGGTACAAACGTTCAATAAGAGGTTCAGGGACCGAGTTACAATAGTTAATGTTGATGTTGGAACATGATCACTATATCCATTATAGTAGATGTCTTAATGAATTTGATGTGGTAAGCGATCTGTTGTGAACTCATCTTGATGATGTGAAGTTGTTAAATTCATTCAATATTGTGTTCTTAATGGATAGCACTTACAAAACCAACAAATATCGGTTGCCATTGCTTGAGATTGTTGGTGTGACCTCAACATGATTAACTTTCTCAATCGCGTTTGCATTTTTATCTAGTGAAAAGCAAAATAATTTCACTTGGGCTCTTGAAAGGCGAAGAGGTTTGTTTATGACGTCTGAGGGTGGTCCACAAGTCATTACAATTGACATGGATCTCGCTCTAATGAATGTTGTTGGCATTGTATTCCCTGAGTGTTATCATCTTCTATGTCGTTTCCATATTCAAAAAATGTGCCAGCAAAGTGTAAAATGTTAGTGAATTCTGTTGATGCATGGGATGTTGTACTGCAAGCATGGGAGAATGTTATGGACTGTAAGATTATTTAAAGTTTAACGATTGTGTTAATCGTCTTGAGCTTGTTTGACAGTCATGGCCTGTATTCTTTGAATATGTTAATGACTCGTGGATCATTCCTTACAAGAAATACTTTGTCAAGGCATGGACAAATAAAGTTATGCATCTAGGGAATACAACATCAAACAGGTATGTTTGCATCTTCTTATTAATTCATTTTTTTATTACTGGTTTATATGATTCCATGTATAAATTGTACTAGGGTTAAGTATGCTCACTGGAGCCTCAAGAAAGTTCTTGGAAGTAGTATGAGAGGCCTTTGTTCGTGTTCGGATGGAATTCACAACGTTATTCTCTTGCAACATAATGAAATAAAGGCGTCTTTTGAAAGAAGTATTAATCTGATGTGTGACTCTTACAAGGCATTGAGTTATAGAAGATTAGTGGGATATGTTTATAGATCAGCCTTAGAACTCCTTGCTCCAGAGTTAGAAAGAGTTAAGAAAATTGGATTCGATACTAGTCATTGTGGCTGGATTCTCAGATAGACTTATGGTCTTCCATGTGCGTGTGAATTAGCACGATATGACTCTAGGATGATTCCTCTCCAAGAAATTCATGTCATATGGACTAGGTTAAGCTTCTTAAATGTGTCATCTTCACAATCCGAAGGGTAATTATCAATTCAAAGGGAGGTTGATCTACTGCTTAATCTTTTCAAAGAAGTTGACATTGCAGGAAAAGTCACTATCAAACATAAATTACTTGACATAGTTTGCCCTTTGATGACATCGATGTTGTCACGACCAAGTAAAATTAAGATGAATGGTGCACCTAAAAGTCATCGATTAAAGAAGTCAACCAAACGTGATCCCTCATATTTTGAACATGCTAGATCAGTTCAATCCAGTTTTTCAGCCTTACATAGTGGATGTTGTAGATGTAGTGGTAGATGGTCATTGTTGGTATAGATTCATTGTTGCATTGCTGGGTATGGGTGAGGAGTTATGGCCTCTAATCAGACATGATCTATACAAAGAACTTAGTCAATTGCGAGATGAATATGCAACATTAGTTGAAGGCTATGATCGTCTAGAAGAACTGAAAGAGTCTTTGCTAGTTCATTCACCATCAGGGGTATGGCTTTTACACACTAATGTTCAAACTAAATTATTAAAAGTTTTTTATGATTTTGTTTGATTATAATCTAATTAATTTTATACAGGCTAATCGAGACAAGTGAATGACTATACCGGACATGGGGTATGCGATTGCTAATCGATATAATGTAATCCTCGTGTGCTTGTCATTGGTTCAAAATTTGACGATATTCCTACTTCGTACATCCCCACCTATTTCGCAAAGTCAGCATCGACTAATTTGTATCGGACATGTTTACGGTTCTCATTTTGTGCAGGTATATTTCTTTTTTTTAAAAAAAAACTATTTATTTGTTGACTAATTAAATATTTACAGGTTCGTCTACAAAAAAGATTGTCCATTACCGATGGTGGATATCATATCATCTAACAATTGTTACCCAAAGGCAAAGGGGTGGTCATCATTTTATAGAGATCGGATGCATGCATTCGTAGATTTACACGTAGTTGATCGTAGTTATGTAGATCTTATGGAAGACTAATATTTGTTAATTGTATTAAATATTTGACTTTTGTAGTTTATTTTAGGAAATTTCATATTGTAATGTACTTTTAAAAAATATGTTTGCAATTGTTTTACCAATATATAAAATACTAACTCCTCTGGCCAAGGGACGAATATATTTTGGCCTTATTGCTAACAAAATAGATATTTGAATTTGTAATCATATATCGATGAAATAACTTAATATAAAATCCAATAAAAATGTAAATTGTAACATGAAATACAAATATAAACTAAATCGACTATCTAGATGTAGATGGTCGTCGACCTCGAACTGTACGTCCTCCTTTAGTTTCTTCCTCCTCTGTTGCATCACGAGTTATCAGTAATAACTCATGTGTGTGATCCCAAGCAACTATTCCCTCACTAACGTCTCTACAATCTATCATCTACTGAAGATCGCTGACAATACGTTTCATGGCACCCTGCAATAATACCAAGTTAATGTCAAATATTTAAGTTACTAATAATATGAAAAAATAAATTTGTAACATACCAATAAACCACCAAAAGGTTATGACGCTGACGTCCTCTGAGCTGGTATGTCATCTGGCAAATTCAGACGAAGTCGAGGCATAATGACAAGGCTGGGTCGGTCGACCTCAACTCTGCGTAAAATGTAAGGGTGGGAGACCCTCTGAAACCACTGCAAATATCCATCCGAACATGAAAAAGGAGTTGGCGCGGGGACCACCTGAACTACAACAAACTGATCGTGGTCTCTCCACCGATCATCAATAATCGCAAAGTCCAACATCGGAAGCGAAGTCGGTGGTCGTGGAATAGGCTGCATGAAGCCAAATTGTCGCAGCACACGCTCCAACAAATGACGGTGTACGAGGATACCAAGCCTGAGGTAGCCAGAAAACATGGCAGATACAACAAGTTGTCGACCAGCCCTATGTGCTACATATGGGTTCCAAATCACCTCATCATATGTCAAGACATCCAACCGGACTCTAACATCAGCTATAGCAGAAGTAGTGCGTCCAATGATATAACGTCTAGCACGGGGTTTGGTCTCCACATATGTATCCCGTAATTGCTTCCTTCCCATTGTAGGGAAGTACTCGTATATCCAAGCCTGTATCAAATAACATTTCATTTCACTATTCTGATATAAAAGAAAAAAATAAGTAAAATATTTAACAAAATGTAATATAAAATGGTACCTGTAGAAGAGGTAGATATCTAACTAATTGCTTTGTATTTGCAAAGTTGGCATCTCCTAGCTGCTCATATAAGTAGACAAAAGCAGAAACTCCCCAAGCATATCTATAACATGAAGGGAGATCTCTAAATAGCTCAAGGTAATGGGTACAAACATAGGTGGCCCTTTTATTAGCAAATATCGTGCACCCTACAAGGTGCAAAAGATATGCATGGGTAGCAAACTCCCATAGCTCGTTATCACAACAGCTATCATATAGCTCTCTCAACCAGCTAAGCTTGACATGTCCACCACGACTTTGATTCAACTCATTGCAAGCCATGGCCCGATCAACACCAAAAAGTGTCGTCAAGATCTCAACTAAATCTTCATATTCAAGATTTTCAGTGGAGCAAAACTGTCTAGTGATGGGAAGATGAAGGAGCGACCAGACGTCATCTAAAGTGATGGTCATCTCACCAATTGGTAGATGAAAAGTATTATTCTCGGGATGTCATCTCTCCACGAAACCCAATATTAACCCAACATCGGGATATTCATATAAAATGTCGCACAGAGGCGATAATCTAGAAGTTACCACAAATGGGAGAACATAAGGATGAGGAGGTCCTAATTTTTTCACTTTTTTAATATGGGAGACTACTTTCACAACTCAATCCTAAGAAAAAATAAACATAACAATAAAAATACATAACAACAATAAAATAAAGCATTTATAAAAAATTATTACTAACCTGACCATCCCATATGATCCATGCAACATGATCCTGGTACCGAGTTAAAGATGTATCAGAGGGACCACTTGGAAATCCTGCACCATTGTTATCAATCCCCTGCTCCTCGTCCTAAGGAACATCGGAAACCTATGCTCAACCACATCATCCTGAATAACATTAGCCTCGTGCTGACCCCTTCTACGAGCTAAAACGGTCGGTCTCTTTCGTGCACCACCCTGTGCAGAACTCTCGGGTGCATTGTGTGAACCACGTCTAGATAAATTACCTCGTGTCCTAACCATATTTATAATTAAAATATCAAATTTTAAGTAACCAAATATAGCAACATGTAAACAAACAAAAATCACCAATAAACAAAAATATCACTCAAATTCAAATTAACAATAACATATACTAATGCATCATGCAGAATTGATACACGCAATTGAAACACCAAGAAAAAAATATGCAATGCTTCTGCCTCTGCCATTAGTCTTCATTTTACCGTGCTAAGACCTTACAGGTGACCTTCTAAGTTTTGATATTCAAAATTAAGAGAAAAAAAATTGTTTTTCACGTAGAAGGCCTTAAAAAAAGCAACCAAGAATCTTTTATTATATTTGTTTTACTTATTTATTCATTCAGAAATTATCAATGTGATTATGATAGTGCAAATAATCAACATTAGGGTCATGAAAAAGTCTTCCAAAAAAAACGAAATATAAAAAAGAAGAAGTATGAAACGGATGTCAAAATCCATTTTAGAAGTTTCAAAACGGATCTCGACATCCGAAACGCTCAAAGAAACAAAATAAAAACATGAAACAGATGTCGACATCCGTTTCAGACTTTTATGAAACGGATTTCGACATCCGTTTTGGTTAATTTTAGAGAAAAAAATTACACTTGTGCAGTACATATTAAAAATGGGTCTTTCATTACACTTTGTAAATAAATAACCTATTCATGCATCTATTTACACACCACGTTCCGTAAAATCAAATTAAAAGATACATGCTATAGAATCACTTAATTGGATTTTCTTGATTGTTCGCAGTGTTGTTGGCAATGGACTGTGCGTGGAGTTGCAGAAGAAAAGCCAATGCGAGAAGGAAACGAGGTTGGAGAGGTAATGCGAGAAGGAAATGACACTATAAATGTGGAGGCATGGAGGAAGGAAAACGAGAGTGTGCAGTGGAGGGCGGGAGGACGAAGCAACAACAAATAAAGCAAGGCTGCTAGGTTTAGGGTTTTGGTCAAACTAAAAAAGCTTACCAGGGGTGCAGGGAATCTGATTCCCTTTTGGGGGTGCATTTTGGGGGGTGCAGGAGAGTGGTTTTTGGGGTGCAGGGTGACATGGTGTTAAATGAAGAGAGAGTAACTTTTACTTTTACTTTTTACCATGGGCAAAGATTGAAATATGTAAGTTTTTGGAGGTACTGAAGAAAGAATTGGAGGTGTAGGGAGAAGCCCCCATATTTTAACCTCATTTTTTGAACTATTTTTTATGCCATGTGAGTGTCGTTTTAAAATTTCATTTTCAATTTTTTTTATTGATGACGTGTGCTATGGACCAAAACTTTTTTACTGTGGCAGAGAAAACATATTTAAAATTGGTGGAAACCAACACATCTTTTTTTTTTCTTTTCATTATCATGTTAAAGTGAGCATTATGTGTTCCTTCAAAAATTGCACCCATTGTCGTCTTCTTTCATTGTGATTCGTTGTACCGTTTTTGTATTCCTTCAGAAATTGCAATGTAATTTGAAATTGGTGGAAAGCAGGGCATTCTCTTTGTTTGTGTTTTGTCTGTATTGGCACGTGTTTGAGTGTGGTAGTGTCTTCATTCAGAAATTGCAACCATTAACGCCTTCTCCCATTGGTGGTGCGTTGTATTGTCTTCGTCTTCCTTGAGAAATTGCAAACATTGGGTAGTTGTTGGAGTGTGGTGCATTATAGTGTTGGAAGTATTGGCCTGTTGTTTGAGTGTGTGTTTCATCTCCTTCTTCACATTTTACCTACCTAACAAACCATATAACAACCTTGCTAGATAAATGTAAAGCTTTTTTGGGATTTTATTTTGCTCATTTTTCTTTCCATAGTGCTTTTGCTCATTTTTCTTATTGTCAACCTCAGACATTAACTCTACTACTGACATTAATCTGTTTCCACCCAAGGGCTTGTTTTGATTATAGGAGAATGTGAAGCTAGGAGTGGAAGTTGGGGTAGAAGTTGGCCAACCATGTTTCAAGCAATCATCGTTGCTGGCTATCGAGCAATTCAATGACGTGTCCACATTTGTGTACATACATGTATATCTTTGGCATAAATATTGTCCTTTCATTTGATTTTAGCAAATATTATGATGTAAGCAAAAATCATGTGTTGTAAAACCAAACCAATTATCATTAAAGTTTAAGACTAACTTGTACTCAAATAGCTACCATAAGAGAAAAATGAATAACAAAGCTACATTACAAATTTTTTATGTTTTTAAACCTAGAGTATTGTATGTTTAAATTATTTAATTAAGGATTGATTATTAGATATCACAAATGTTTTGTGCAATGTAGTAATATTTTGAACTTTTATGATGAATTTCAATATTGCATAAGTTGTTTAAAAAAAGTTAGAACACATTATATACGGATTTATCGATAGGTACATACAAATTTATTGATAGGTAATTATATACGGATTTATTGGTAGGTAATTACATACGGATTTATCAGATACGGGTTTATCGGTAATTAATTACCTACAAATTTATCGGTAGGTAAATTACCTATGGCTAAATCCACAGGTAATGTTAGCTATGACTATTTTACTTACAAATTTTTGTCTGTAGGTAATTCGTTGGTAAAATTGTATTACATACAGATTTTATGGATTACCTACGAAATTTTGTAGTAGGTAATAGTGTTTTTTTTATAGTGGAATTTGGATCTTCCAAAGGCACAAAAAAAAATAGACTGAATAAGATAGAGATGAAGGACGCCACAATCTAGCAGATTGATAAGTCAAGTGAAAATTCGCTACAAAGATGTTCATCATTGATAAAAACCTGAGGCCTAAGTCAAGAACAAAGAGAATCCTCTCTTTAATGAAATAAAATTCAATATATGACTAAAATTGTCTATATTAGTCTTTGGTACCTCTATATATAGACACATAAGTTTAAGAAAAACTAGAAACCTTACAAGAAGATCCGAGCCCAAAAACATAAAAACATAAACTAATTTATAAAAGAAAGCTCAAAGTCCTAAAACATAGAAATATAACTAATTTCTAACAGAAAATCCAAAGTCCAAAAACATAAACTAATTTCCCTATGAGCTATCATTCAAATGTGTTGCAAGACATGATCTTCATATCCTTTTGGCTTAAATATACATGTGGTCCCTATTTTTGTTGTTTTCATTCAATTTGGTCCTCATTTTCGTTTTATGTTCAATTAGGTTCTCATTTTTGTCAAATGTTGGTCAATTTGGTCATTTTCACTAATAGTGTTTAAATAGTTAACATTTTTTAACATTACATGTCACGTGTCAGCTCATGTATTTTTTTTATTTTTTGTATGTTTTTAAATTTTTTAAAAATTTTTAAAAATTTTTTAATTTCAAAAAAATTGTCCATGTGTCAATGCTAGTGCGATGTGTCAGTTTGTGGTTGCATTATTTCTTTTTGTTCAATTTAGTCCCGATATTCGTTATTTTTGTTCAATTTAGTCCCGATATTCGTTATTTTTGTTCAATTTAGTCCCTATATTCGTTATTTATGTTTAATTTAGTCCCAAATTTTGTTAAAATGGAACAATTTAATTTTTAAAATTGACATTATTGTCAGTTATTTTTGAAATTCAATTATAAATTATTATATTTAATTATAAAGTGAATATAATTCTTAGATTCAATCGTTAAATAAAATATCTTTATTTAAATATTATTAAAATATAATTATTAAAATTTTAAAAATATATATTAATATTTGTAAAATTGACATTGAAATCTAAAATATTTTATATTTAAATGTTAATTTTACAAATATTAGTTTCCTTTTTAAAATATTTTGAATATTTAAAATATTTTTAAATATTAATTTTAAAAGTATTTTGGAATATAAATATTAGAAAAAAATTTAATAATTATATTCTTATAATATTTTAAATAATTATATTTTATTTAGTAATTAAATATAAGAATTTTATTCAATTTATAATTAAATTTAATAATTTATAATTGAATTTAATAATTTATAATTGAATTTAAAAAATAATAAATTCAAATGTCAATTTTAGAAAAAATATTAATATAATTTGTATAAAAGATATTGAATTTGATGTCAATTTGAAAAAGGACAAAACTAATTTATTTTAACAAAAATAACGAGGACTAAATTGAACAAAATAAAAATAATACTACCACAAATTGATATATGGCACTAGCATTGACACGTGGCACAATTGTGACTTGACACGTGGACAATGTTTTTCAAATTAAAAAAATTATTTTTTTTAAAATTTAAAAATAAAATTTAAAAATTAAAAAAAAATTAAAATTTTAAAAAACTAGGACATGACACGTGACATGTACTGTTCAAAAGCGTTAAATATTTAAACACCGTTAGTGAAAATGACCAAATTGACCAAAATTTGATGAAAATAAGGACCTAATTGAACGCAAAATGAAAACGAGGACCAAATTGAATAAAAGCAACAACAATAGGTATCAAATGTATATTTAAGCCTATCCTTTTAATTTCTTATTGCTTGTAGTATCAATAGCCTTTAATAGATTTGATCTTCTAATCTCTTGCTCCTTGTCCTTGTCATTAGTGTTTTGAATTGTAAAGGTTTATCTTCAAGTTCTTCTTGTATGGAATCTAGGGATAGATCTTTATCTCACGTGCATTTATACTAATTTCTTAGGATTATTACTTGACAACTTACGTGGATCTGACTTGTTTATGGGCTTAGACTTGGTTATGGGTCTGGATTAGGGTTGACTTTGGGCTTTGTTCTGGAGGCCCACTTGTTCTATGAACGACATGATGACTTTTCGTTTGTGATGTAGGTTTTAATATTTGTCATTCGGCCGACAAATATCCTGGCATAAGGTACTTATTATACATAGCTGATTAGACTTAATATTGTTATGATAGGATTGATGAGTACTCGATCTAAGCTTTTGCTAAAGGTTGAGGGCTAACCGGCTCTTGTGAAAGACTGAGGACTAACTAGTCTTAAATAATACAATTTATATCTAAAAAATGTATCAAATTTCACAAATTAGATTATTCGGGTGGCATGATTTTAAAGATTCTAGATTCCTTATTTTTGTTGAGGAAATTGAAGCTGAATTTATTATACATTGATGTAATGAACTAATGTAAACCCTCTTATTCTATGTTATTTGAAGCATGCGAAAGACTATGACATTTGTTTATTTGAGAAGAGGAGAAAAGTAAGCATGGAATGTTAAGTTACATTCCTACGTCTAAGATTTCATTAATAACTATATTTTACAATTTTTAGCGTACTATAAATAATAATGAATATGCAATTTATTAAAACAATCTAATATACATTATTTTTGTGTAAATGTAAATATTAATATCAATATAATTTTTTTTGAGGAAAAATTGTAACAGAAGAAAGATGTTTTATTAAAACTGAAAATATAATTATGTTTTACGACAAACGGAGTAGGGAGTAGTAAATAAAATGTACTAAAACATATACGAAAAATTACCACTTTATTATTTGAATATGGTGTGATGAAATTGTTGTGGAAATGAAAGTTTAAAACCTAATAATAACTATAAATTTAATCTGGGAAGACAAAATTAGTCCATGTCCAGTGAGCCATTCACAATGTTATATAACCAGTTCCATAACCATTGGAGAGAAAGTCTTCTCCTCCCCGTTGTACTGTGGCCACTCTTTCTTGTTCCAATCCATTGCTGTTCCAGGCATGGCCACACAAGTGACACTAGTGGCATCAGCATTTCTTCTGGTTCTTTTTCTCCCTTTCTCCACTTCCATCTCTCACTCTCACCGATCCGCTGCCATCAATCTCTTCGCTACCTCTCCCGCAAGGTCAAAACATAAACCCTAATTAAACTCGCTCGCATTGCGTTGTTCTTCGCCGATTTCGTCAAATGCGTTTAATTTTCTAAAATAAATTAAAAACGCTGCGTTTCATTGTGATCGGTGGACGCTAATGGATCATTAGATTTGTGTTGCTTTCTTGAGATTTTAAAACATTCTGCGCAACTGAACTCAATCATTTTGGTCCTTCTTTGATCTATTACCAGCTTAGAAGACGCTTACGAGGCGCTTAGAGTGTTTGAGATTCTTGGATTAGAAGAGAAGAAGACTCACGTGAGCGGGGACGCGTGTCAGAAAGTATTGGAAAATCTAGACTCGGCTTCCCCTCTCAAGGATTTGTTCTATGCCTTGAAAGTTAACAGCATTGTAAAATGCAATGTTAATAGCAACGCTTTAAAGGTGCTTTTTATATTTCTGCTTGCTTGGACATTCGTTGTCATCATCATGATGTGGTTGCTGTTTTAATGTCACCGCTTGTGAACATTTTGTTGGTGAGCTGGAAATTGACGACAGTTGTTTTTTTTAATATTTTAAATAGGATATTGCTTCAAGACTTAAAGCTACTGTTCACGATGCGAGTACTCTGCTTGACATATACTACTCGATTGGAGGCTTGGTTCTTATAAAGGTAATTTTCAGCCTGCTGCCGCTTTACATTGTGATCTCTGAGGTCTCTATTACAGCTTCTTTATATTTGGTCTTAGGGAGTATTGATGCATTAATGAAGTTTATTTCTTATTCATCCTTTCTTTTGATTTTTGATTTAAAAAAATTAAAATGTGATTTGTGGATTTCAAACGTCATAATATATTGCGTGATGGTCCTTATCTGCTTTTGTATGCCCCTTCTTTGTACACAGGATCAGGATTTTAATGTTGATGAGTATCTTCCCGATGTTGACAGGCTTTTTCAATCAATCAAGGTTTGTGTTACTGCATTTTTTCTATTAAATAAGATAAAATGAGCACTATATTTGTTTTATGGTAAATACAAATATGGCCTCATCTGATATGGATGATAGGAGATGATAGGGGCTTCCATATGGGATCACCCTACATATTAGTTTCACCAGTATGCTACATCAATTAATACTGTTGCAACAATTCAAATGTGATTTGCACATTTATTTTGTCTTTCATTGTGGGCAGGCTCTAGGTCAAAGTGATGGAAGATGGCGCTATAGTTCTGATAATCCAGAGTCCAGTACCTATGCTGCTGGTAATAATTTGCGGTGAAATGTCTTTGTTAGAATTGTGTGCAGTTCATGTATCATATTTTGGATGAGTTCATGTATCATATTTTGAATGAGTTCATGTATCACATGTTAAACTACATTTAGTATTACAGGAAATAGTATTTAGGGAGTTCCACTCATTTACACTCAGCCTTGGAACTAGTAGCGGTTTTGCACACTGGAAGACCGAATCCTGTCTTCATTCTGTAGATTCTATTTAAAATACTCTCTTCTCCATTTAAAAACTGTGTCTTTAAGCTTCCCTTAAACCCAACAGTACTGAGACTTGATTAATCCCTTACATGCCATTATTTTATGTCCAATATTTTCTTTGCTGAAGCTAGCATTACGAAATCCTTGGGAATATTTATGTAGTTTATCCATATTAACAGTTTATCTCATAATATATTTCACAGGATTAGCAATTGAAGCTCTTGCCGGAGTGATCTCACTAGCATCTTCTGAAATTGATCAGTCTAAGGTAAAGTTATGGATCATTATATCGTTATGCTTGTAATAGGTATAGGTTTCATACATTGTCTCGAAATTCATGCACACAACGTTATTTGCATTATAAGTAGGTAAAATGTCAAGGGACATAACACGAAACTGAAGTTAAACTTGCTAGTGTTGTACCTGCATTTAGTTGGTCATCTATTTTGGCCTTTATTTGTTCTTTTCTAGTTTTTGCTGCCTTTTGCTAACATAATTTGTTTTGGCCCTTCTATCAATTTCTCATATTATTAGCTCCGTATTGGCAGGTCAATATAGTGAAAAATGGCATAGTAAAGCTTTTTGATGTCATTGAGAAATATGGTATGTGTAACTTTGCTTTTGCTTCATTTAAATTGTTTTCTTTTGATGTTTATTTTTAAATATAGAATTCCTGGGCATGAGTTAGCAATTCATGGTAGCCGTGGTCTCAATTTATAGAATTTGTTCTTTTGTAAGTGGTAGTTTCTTAATTTATCCTTATGTTAGTGCTTTCATGTTTTTCACATTTTGTTTATTATTTGGTCTTTTTTCTGTTTTTATTTTGGGCTTAACAATTAATCAAGTTGCAATTACCTGCTTAAGAGCTGATGTATCATAATCTTGCAAGCACTATGGATGTAAGCTTTCCTAGAAGATACTTCTAGAATTGAGGGTTTCTGTAGAGTTATCTATTTCTGTCAATGGCTTGTAATGAGGTCGTGTTATCTTCAATAAATTCAGCGTCCTACATTTGTAAAATAAGTAACCTGAAGAGAGTAGATGCATCTCTTCAAAATGCTTGAACCTTGATGACCTGTTTCTTGTGACAATCAAATTCTACATATATATATATATATATGTAGGGTTGCGATTGTTGTTGCATGTTTGCTTCAGTGCATTTCTGTTATGCAGAGTGGTATTTTCCATCAAATGATATAATTTGCTCGAAGCTTGTCTTTTTTATCCAGTCCCCCTTTTATGGGTATTGAACTTGCATCACCCCACCTCTCTTTATTCATTATACTTCACCATTTTAGACTTAGATGAACCTATTGTCATTTTTCAGATGATGGAACCTTTTATTTTGATGAGAAATTTGTTGGAGAAGAGCAACGGAGTTCTCTTTCCGCAACTTCTTCAGTTGTTAGAGGGTTTACTTCATTTGCTGCTGTAACTTCTGGAGAAATAAATGTATGTATAGTGTAAGGAAATTGCTTGTAATATTTTTCAATCTGTTTCTGTAATTTATTGCTTATGTTAATGGCTTTGCGTTTTCCAGCTTCCAGAGGATAAAATATTGGGTCTGGCTAAATTTTTCTTGGGCATTGGAATCCCAGGAGATGCGAAGGACTTCTTCGATCAAGTTGAGTCGTTAGCTTTTCTGGAGACCAACAGGCAAGTGTTTTTCTTTGAACAATCTTATTTTAAATGGCATCTTTATGGATATATTTCCTTTTTTATTTTTTCTTTGTAGATATCTTGACCTCCTCATGTTCAGGTATACTATGTAACTTAGATTTCTTATGGTGGTGTAGGATTTCCATTCCATTGATATTGTCACTCCCTGAAACAGTTTATTCATTGACCAAGAAAGGCCAAGTTAAGGTATGTAACAAAGTAGTGTCTAGATTGCTTTTCTTGTTAATATTATAATTTTTATTTAGTTTTTTCGTAGTGATTGGATATAATGAATAGTATATGGGTAATCCCAATGCCTCATCATGACTTTTGACTTTTTTGTCTGACAATAGGAAAGTAGGAAATAAAGGGTGTATGACCTAATAGCTTATTGATTGTAGTCCGTTTCTGAGTGTCAGCTGTTGTGCAAGCCTATTATTCTCTGTGCTTTCATTGATTCTAACCTCTGAAAAAAATTACCAAAGCAGTTCATAGTTCTTATTGGACTTCCTTTTTCTCTATATGATAATTGTTATTATTATTAGCCATTAATTTTCAGTTGTTTCGTGTTTAAAATTATTAACAAGCTTTAAGTTGCATTAGACTCTATTTATTACTTGTTGATTCTTGTGCATGCAGTTTTACATTAATATCTCACCCATCCTCATTAATATATGCTTCACTCATCCAAACAATTTTACTTTCTGATGAGGTCTCTTTACAGAATTAAATTAGTGATTGTGCAATACTTCAGCATTTCTATTCCACTTTTCAGTTTTCATTAGTGTTGTTGACCATATCTGACAAATTTCTATTGCAAAATTAATCAGGTTAAGGTGAATACAGTGCTTGGTTCAGCTGCACCACCCTTAATAGTTAAGCTTGCCCATGCTTTTAGCACTGGTGCAAAAGATTCAGCTATTATTGACAGCAAGGTGAGTGATGAGTCAATCGCTTCTGAGGGGTGAGGCTTGAAGATATTTTTCTCCCTGACACAATCATTTAGTTTACTGGGGTCCTTTTTTTTATCTCTGGTAACTTCTACTTTGCGTGACACAGGAGCTCCAGTATGACCAAGAAAGTGGATTTCATGTCTTGGATGCTTTCCCTAAGAACATGGATGTGGGAACATATGTGTTTGTTTTTGAGGTATTCCTATTTATCTAATTTAGTTATTTATTTTTCATTTTAATTACATCAAGGTATGTATATTTGTATCTACCTATCATTATAATATTTTACCGATTTTGTAGATTATGCTTCATGATTCTGGCAGTGACAAAGTTTATGCAACTGGAGGACAAATTCCTGTACCAATTTATGTCACTGGGTTCATTAAAGCCAATAATGCAGAAATCACTGTTGCGGATAGTGATCTTGGACGTGCCCAAACCCAGAAAAAGTATGTTTCTATTTTGGTTTTTGTTTTAATATATCTATGGTGATGTTCAGGATCCTTTTGATTTCTGATTAGTATGTCTGCTAATAGTCATTCTGTCATGTGTTTGAAGTCTGAATTGTTGTGTATGGATCCATATCTTTACTTGCAACTCATATGGATTTGATTTATGTTTTAACTTTCATTTGTGTTTGACCTATCTAGGCTAGATGTGGCTGGAAATGATGTAGTTTCACTCTCAGCTAACCACTTGCAGAAGTTGAAGTTTTCTTTCCAATTGACAACACCTCATGGTCATGTTTTTAAGCCTCAACAGGTTTGCAGTTGCCTCTTGTATCTTCCAAATGAATGTATTTTCAATGCTATGTTTATTGAGGTTTTTGTTGTTTTTCAGGCATTTTTCAAGTTGAGACATGAGACAAAGGTTGAGCACATCTTCGTGGTTGGAAACACCGGCAAGAAGTTTGAGATAATTCTTGTTAAGTATCTCTTGTTACAAATTATTTCATTGTCTGGGTTTTGAGGTCTCTCCTCAAGTACTTGTTAAGTTTGTTAATATTAGAGACCCTACATTACCTAGAAATATATCTAAAATTAAGTATATAAATAGGTATAAACTTTATCTTATAAGTTAGTTTTATAAAGTGGAGTTAAACTCAACGTCCACTTTCTTATAGATTGTTTGAGTTCAAGTATGAGATGGAGTATGAACAAGTTGAGCAACATATAAGCGAGAAAGACCCCCAAATCAATAGCTTTAAAGTTTTTGGGTTAAGATAGTGTTATATTCTCATGTTGTTGGCTTGTGGTCCATTGGTGAATATCTCCCTGCTGTTTTCTCCCATCATGCTTGCATTGTGTGATAAATAGCAGTTATATCGTTGCATTCGCTTAATTTCTCATGGTGTGTATATCGTCCAATCTTATAAACAAGAGACGACTATTGTCATGGAAAAGTTTCATACCGGTAATAATATATTGCCGTGTTAATTACTTCTTAGGCAACATCAACATTTTTATCTTTTAATTTGGAACTATTGACCAGCCTCAACTGCTTTTAAGCTTGGCTGAGATACAATTGCTTATCATTTTTTTTGTTCTTTTATATAGGAAATGCTGAATGCTGTGATGTTAATTTGATTCTGATTTTCCTGCAATGGTGTTCTCTCTCTTCTTACATTGTTATTTTGGCTTGTAGGATTTTCTTGGCTTGGTGGAGAAACTTTTTTATCTCTCAGGCAGATATGACATTGAGTTAACTGTTGGTGATGCTGTCATGGTATCTTTGCACTAGTCCCCATATTTTGAATTTCTCCTTCTACCAAGTCTACTATGAATCTGAATGAAAATGCTATATTTCAGGAGAATTCTTTCTTACGGCTACTGGGCCATCTCGATTTAGATCTTCCAAAAGCACCTCAGAAGGCAGCCCGTCCTCCACCCCCACCTGTTGACCCTTACTCAAGATATGGGCCGAAAGAAGAGATTACACATTTATTTAGGGCTCCTGAAAAGAAACCACCCCAAAATCTCTCTCTCATATTCTTGGGTTTAATCCTTTTGCCATCCATTGTCTTTTTGGTTGGGGTAAGTCTCATTATAACTCCCACTACAAAGTGGCATAAATTGATTTGTTTCTATTTAAGAGAAAAGGCATTAGAGGTAAAAATGAGAAAAATAATAGAATGGAAACAGAAAATGTGGTGTGGTTATCCAGACATGTTATTTCTTTATGATAAATATGCTTTTATGATGGTAACAAAAGCTGGAATGCGGAAAAGTTGTATTTTTGGGAAAAAAAATTACATAAACTGAAGCAATAATTCTCTGATTATCTTAGTTGTGGACTATGGAGAGTCATTGAGTGGTCTATCTCATGTTAGCTTTGCCGATTGAGATATGTCCGTGACTCGCTTGAGATGGTTTACAAAGGGAAAGGGTATTCACATGCTTGGAACATTCAAAAGTGTATTTCAAATTTAGAGTGTTCACTCGAGTCATGACTTTCTAGGATAGTTGTAAAATGTTATCATGTAATATATGTGTATGAAATTAGGCCTCTATTGGGGCCTGGTCTAATGCTTACGGTTGCTGACGTTCAAGTTATTTTCAGTCTATAGGCTTACTCTACTACACGTGGCAACATTATATTGATAGGTAGATTATTTTTCTTCGTATGTATAGAAGGTGGGAGACAAAGTGTAAATGATTATTTCGGCACTTGCATTCAGTTTTGCATAACAGTCTTGCTAAGCTGCTTGGTTTTCCTTTGATTTCGTATATCTTCCTTTGTGGTAGGCAGTGGTTTTTTATTCTGTTTTATGTCGTTGGCAGTTACTGCGATTGGGAGCGAACCTAAAGAATTTCCCTAGTTCAACAGTCCCTGCTACATTTGGGATCCTTTTCCATGTTGGCATTGCTGGGGTTTTGTTACTTTATGTATTGTTCTGGTTGAAGGTACGTCCACCCTACACTGAAATAACATTATTAAATGATCCGATTAAGTATGAAGTCCGGTTCTTCTATTATGTGGGGTGGCATATGTAGAAGGAATTTATTATTAATCAGAAGTGTTATCTCCCCTGAAAACATGCTTATTAACTGGTAGAGCCGTCGGGAGTCGGTTAATTTGCATTACATTTCTCCTGGCACGGCAATATTATCTGTTGGTTCCAACTTTTCCCTCTGAAATGTTAATCTCGTTTTGTTGGTGTGCAGCTGGACCTGTTCACTACACTCAAGGCATTTGGTCTTTTGGGAGCTTTCCTGATGTTTGTGGGGCACAGAATTCTTTCTCATGTCGCTTTCACATCAACCAAGTTGAAAGCTGCATGAATTAAACCAAAAATAACTTCTATTTATAAGGAGACGTCGAGAATGAGTTTTTTTCCTTTAACGGAATGGCACTAATCCAATTTTGTAGGACCATTGCTGAATTATCTAATGAAAAAATGACAAATTCAGAGTGCGGAATTGTATCTTATAGGAACCGAGTTTTTTTTATTGAATCCAGAAAAAACACACAGGGAGTGTCCCTGATGTAGCGCACACAATAACAATGGAACAAAATAAAAAAATGGTTAGACCACCCTCCATGGTTAGACCATCCTCCAATCACTTCCCCCTTCCCCCACGTAAAGTTTTTATATAACAGTGCTTAGTTCTCCCCTCTCTCCCCTCCTCATCCTTGCCACTTATACTAATTTGTTAATCTGTTAGCATTCTCTGTAACAGAATACTTAGGTGTTTTTACTATTCTACCATTTCTTCTTTGATACGTTTTTAATAGAGGTCTAGTTGGCTTAGATACAATAATACCCTTCCTTGTCCTCAAGGTTGATTTGGGGAAATATGGCTTGTAGCATTTAATATTCTTTCCACGTGCTCTTTTCGTTGGTCCATTTAACAAGCACCTCCCAATGATCATTTATTAACTTCCATCGAACACCTGCTCAGGTTTAACCTGCAGTTCTAATTCCTTTGGCAAATCTTGACTGGCTTGGCTGGTTGGAGGAGCCCGTTTGAGCTGGGAAACATGAAAAATGGGGTGACGATTTTGGCAATAGTAACTTATAGGCAACAACTTTCATCCGCTCTTCCACATGAAAGGGGCCATAGAATCTTGGACTCAACTTCTCCTTAATTTTCTTGGCAAATGTCTTTAGCTTGGAAGGTCTAACCTTCAAGTATACCATGTCTTCAATATGAAACTCTACCTCTCGATGCCTTTTATTCGCTTGTTCTTTCATTCTTAGTTGTGCTTTCACTAAATGTTGTTTGAGCTCATCTATGACACTATTCCAAAGTTGCAGCAACTTGTCAACCTTCACCACTACCGTGTTGTTCTACAATAAGAGATGATCGTAGGAGGGTCATGACCGTATAGTGCCTTGAAGGGAGTCATCTTGATGGATGCATTAAATGAAGAATTGAACTAGAAATTTCTCCATGGCAGCCATTTCACCCACTGGCGTGGATGATCATTAATCGCAAATAAGCTTCAATGGTACGGTTTAGTCACTTCAGACTGTCCATTCGCTTGAGGATGGTATGCAGACCTGAATTTCAATCTTGTAACCGAGAGACATAAAAGCTCTTTCCATAATGAACTAATGAAGATTCTGTCCCGATGATATACAATTGATTTAGGAAACTCATGTAAACGTACTATTTCCTTTAAAAACGATGTAGCTACCGCATTAGCAGTGAAAGGGTGAAGCAAGGGAATAAAGTGGGAATATTTGCTCAATCTATCCATTACTACCATGATGTTCTCTGCCCCTATCGCTTTTGGTAACCCGCCAATAAAATCCATTGATATGTCTACCCATACATGCTCCATAATCGGAAGAGGTTGAAGGAGGCCAGTTGGTCTTAAGGAGGTCTCATGTTTATTTTGTTGGCACATTTGACAATTAGCTTCAAACCTCCACATCTTGTCTCCTTCCGGTCCAATAAAAAATCATGGCTAGCCTCTTGTAAGCCTTGGTAACTCCCAAATGACCCCCCACGGTGACGCTTGGAATTCTGCCAACAATAATGGAATGCGAACAGATTCCTTAGGCAACACTCATCTTTGTTTATACCACAAGCATCCATGTTCAATTGAATAATGAGAATGGGAGGTAGGACATGCCAACAATTGTTGCATGATTTTCTTTAACACCTCATCTGCAAGAATCTTCTCAACCAAGTTTGTCAATTCAAGATTAGTGACCATGGATATGGCATGATAGCTCATTACTTTCAATAGTGCATCGACCGCCTTGTTTGCTAATCTTGGTTTGTACTGGATTTCAAAATCAAAACCCATTAGCTTGGTAACCCACTTTAGCTATTCACCCATCAATAGTCGTTCTAAGAGAAACTTCAAACTTTTTTTGTCAGTTTGGATAATAAAGTGATTTTCCAATAGGATTTGGCGCCACTTTTGGACAACAAATACAATCGCCATTAACTCACGTTCATAGACTGACTTCACCTTATTTTGGTAAGATAGAGCTTGACTAATAAAGGCCAGGGATCGGCCTTGTTGCATTAATACTGCCCTTGCTCCACGTCTTGATGCATTAGTTTCAATCACAAAGGTAGTTCAAAGTTTGGCATAGTTAGCATCGGCAAACTCTCATCTCTTCCTTAAGTAGCTCAATTGCTTTTGTACCTCTCCAGTCCACTTGAAATTATTCTTCTTTAGTAATTGTGTGAGGGGTTTAGCAATCACCCCATAATTCCTCACAAAGCGAAGATAATATCTTATCAATCCCAAAAAACTGCATAAACTATGTAGATCCTTGGGTGCAGAAGATATTATGTGTCCTAAATATTCTAATTTTAGTTCTCCAAAATTGCCCTTTTTTGCATTGAGCCTTAGTTCGTGGTCTCTCAACAACTGAAGAATTACTCCCGGGTGGTCAAGGTGGGAAGAATAATTTGGGTTATACACTAGGATATCACAAAAAAGACTAATACAAACTTCCGTAAATATGGTTTAAATATCTAATTCATCAAAGCTTGAAAAGTTGAGGGAGTGTTAGGTAACCCAAAGGGCATTACTACCACATATTCGTAGTGTGCTTCACGTGTCTGAAAGGCTGTCTTAGGGATATCCTCGGGCCTCATCCTTATTTGGTGGTAGCTTGACTTCAAATCGAATTTAGAGAAGATGGCAACCCCTCCTAACTCATCCAACAATTCTTCGATGACGAGAATAGGGAACAATAATATTGTTAAGGGCACTGTAATCCACACAGAAAGGCCAACTTTCATCTTTTTTTATAACTAAGATCAATGGACTAGAGTAGGGACTAGTTCTGGGTCTGATCAAACCTGCTGCCAACATATCTCTCACAAACTTCTCAATTTCTTATCAATTCCCTAAGAGAGGGAGTTTGGTTCCCTCTTTAAATAGGTCACTAAATTCCTTCAATATTTCCTTCATAGCCTCTAGAGCTGTCGACGCCACGTGTGTGTGGGTGATTACGTGCATCCCACTGTAATCATTCCCAGTTCTACATAATAAGCCTTAACTTCCCCTTTAAGTTCATTCCTAATGGCCTTTAACGAGGCCATTGTCCTAGACAACCCAACATCCCCTTTCAAACTCTTTAGCCATTCGTACTCCAATATTACATCCACCCCACCCAATTCAAATAAGAAAAAGTCTTAAACAACTTATAAGTTTGGTATTTCTAGCACCACTCCCTTCCTTACAAGAGGTCCTAGTCATGGGAGGTGTTTGAACCTGAGACATAATGAGATTAACCTTGTGTGTGGTTGGGTGATAATCCCTGTTGGTGTTGCACAGCAGAATATTTAAACTATGGTCAAAAACCAAGATGGGGTGAATTGGATTTTTATAAGTCTTAATAGGTTTTAAAAAATTTTCTCAAAATTTAAATGATTAACTTAAAATCACAGTTACTTTACATGCAAGTGCAGATAAATAAAGAGTTTAAAGGAGAAAGATGTACACTGATATTTATACTGGTTCAGATCAAAAGATCCTACGTCCAGTTGTTAATCTCTTAAACAAAGAGATTAACTCAATCACTATAATAAACAGATTACAACAAATTATATAAGAATAAGGATTAGAAAACACTTCTCTTGAACAATCACAAGAGATAAACAAAACTCCCACTGAATCACACAGAGGATGACCAGCTTTCCTAGCAACAGCACAACACTCAATCTTCTAAGAACTCACTTAGAAAAAGTTATCACTCACTCACACTAGGTTTTTCAAAGCTTTCTTTAAGAATCTCACAGAGCAACACTTTGCAGTCACAACACAAGAACTCTGAATCTTAAAAAGGTGGTTTGAAGTTTGGAAACTGAGTTTTATTTAAAGAGGTTTTCGCAGGCTGAGTTAGAAATGAAGATTTTAGTTGAAACTGCCAAAGATAAATCGATTATCATTTAAGATAATCGATTATTCCAGTGATTTTCGAAAACAAAGTTTTGGAGTGTTAATCGATTACCCAAAATGGTAATCAATTATCTCATGTACAAATTTGAACAAATATTTTTATAATTACTAGTGGTAATCGATTATCATAAATGGTAATCGATTATTTCAAGTAATTTTTCAAGAGCCAAGTTATAACTGCCAGTGATAATAGATTACCATTTGTGGTAATCGAGTATCTTAAGTAGGTTTTGAAAAATAGAATTTTTTTGAGTTGGTAATCGATTATTATAAGTTGGTAATCAATTACCATACTGATTTTTGCGAAAAATGAGTTTCTCTCAGAGGAGTTGTGAGCTGGCTGTTGTTCTAACAATTTTGCACCTAACTAGAAAAATCACCTAACTAGAAAAAGTTTAAGTCTATTACAATAAGAATATTTAAACATAAACTATATTGTCTTCAATATCTTCAAGTGTTTTCTTCAGCATCTTTATCATCATCAAAATCTTTTAATCAATCTTTGTCAACAATCTCCCCCGTTTTAATGATGATCAAATATATGTTTAAAGTTTCTGAACTTCCTGCAATTAAACAACTTATGGGAAAGAAACAGTGAGACAACCCTTTAAACTTTTTCTCCCCCTATTTTGATCAGAAGATAAAAAGGGTCATCGATTATTTTCTCATAATCTGGAAAATAAAATGTTCAGAGAAGTTTGGTAATCGATTATTGTAAGTGGTAATCGATTATTTGCTCATAACCTGAGAACCCAGAAACAGAAAGAGGACCTGGTAATCGATTACCATAAATGGTAATCGATTATTAACGCTGTTTGTCAAAATTTTTTTATAAAGTGCGAATTTGTGCATTTTTGTTCAATTTGGTGCATTTTTAAGACACTTCTAAAATTTCCAGATCTCTTCTAAGTTCATAAAATCTATCTTTGGCTAAAGGTTTGGTAAAAATATCAGCTAATTGGTGGTTGGTATCTACATATTCTATCTCACAATTGCCTTTATTTATGTGATCCCTTAAAAAATGATGTCTAATTTCAATGTGTTTTGTTCTAGAGTGCATGATGAGATTTTTGGTTAAATGAATAGCACTGGTATTATCACATTTCAAAGGTATATGATTTAGAAAAATATTATAATCTTCTAACTATTGTTTCATCCAGAGAATCTGAGCACAATAATTTCCAGCAGCTATGTATTCAGCCTTTGTAGTTGACAAAGCCACACAAGCTTGTTTCTTGGAGTGCCAAGAAACTAATGAGCTTCCTAAGAGGTGACAAGTACCACTGGTACTTTTTCTATCTATTTTACAGCCACCATAATCAGCATCAGAGTACCCTATTAAACTAAGTGAGGCCCCAGAAGGATACCAAAGTCCAAAAGATATAGTTCCTTTAAGATATTTTAAAATTCTTTTTACTGCTATAAGATGTGGTTCCTTAGGACTGGCTTGATATCTAGCACAAACACATACAGATTGCATAATATCAGGTCTACTTGCAGTAAGATATAAAAGAGACTTTATCATACCTCTAAACATAGTTTGATTTACCTCAATACCTGATTCGTCTTTATCCAAATAGCAGGAAGTTGCCATAGGAGTACTTGCTGCTTTAGCATTATCCATTTCAAATTTTTTAAATACTTCCTTACAATATTTAGATTGAGATATGAATGTGCCTTCTTCCATTTGCTTAATTTGCAAACCAAGGAAGAAGGTTAATTCTCCCATCATTGACATTTCAAACTCACCCTGCATTATGCTTGCAAAACCTTCACATAAAGATTTATTAGTTGATCCAAAAATTATATCATCAACATAAACTTGAACCAATAAAATGTGTTCACCTACCCTTTTAATAAACAGAGTTAAGTCTATTTTACCTCTTTCAAAATCATTCTCGAGCAAAAATGTGCTTAAGCGTTCATACCAAGATCTAGGTGCTTGCTTTAAACCATAAAGTGCCTTTTTCAATTTATAAATGTGATTTGAAAATTTATTTATAATCTTCAAAACCAGGAGGTTGTTCAACGTACACATCTTCTTTTATAAAACCATTTAGAAAGGCACTTTTGACATCCATTTGATATAATTTAAATTTCATAATAGAAGCATAAGCAAGAAGTAAGCGTATAGCTTCTAACCTTGCAACAGGGGCATATGTTTCATCATAGTCTATACCTTCTTCTTGTCGATATCCCTTTGCTACAAGCCTAGCTTTATTCTTAGTAATATTTCCATCCTCATCCATCTTATTTCTGAAAACCCATCTTGTGCCAATCACTTGAAGTGATTTATCTCTTGGAATCAACTCCCATACTTTATTTCTTTCAAATTGATTGAGCTCCTCTTGCATTGCAATGCACCATTGATCATCTTGAAGAGCTTCTTGAACATTCTTTGGTTCAATCTATGAAACAAAGGCAACATTCATACAGAAATTATTCATATTTCTAGTGATTACCCCTTTTGAAATATCACCAATGATATTGTCTAGAGATAGTCCTCTTGGTGACTTCTAGCACTTTTCATGATCTTCAGATTGAGGAGGTGGATTCTCATTTAAATACATTTCATCAAGGGCCTCCTGAATATATTCTTCATCACCTATAGTGTGCTTATTTGACTCAAGAGGGTTCTCCTCAAGGTATACAACTTCATCAAAGACAACATGCATGGATTCTTCAACATTCAAAGTTCTTCGATTAAAAACTCTATATGCTTTACTCGTGAGAGAATATCCTAGAAATATTGCCTCATCAGCTTTAGAATCAAATTTTCCTAAATTTTCTTTTCCATTATTTAAAACAAAACATGTGCATCCAAAAATTTTAAGATGGGCAACATTTGGCTTTCTACCTTTAAATAATTCATAAGGAGTAATTTTTAAAATAGGTCTAATAAGCATTCTATTTAAAACATAACATGCAGTACTCACAGCATCAGCCCAAAAATACTTAGGAACATTATGTTCATTTAGCATTGTTCTAGCTAGTTCCTCTAAGGATCTATTTTTCCTTTCTACAACTCCATTATGTATAGGTGTCCTAGGTGCAGAGAAGTTATGCAAAATTCCATTTTCATCACAAAAATTTTCAAATGACTCATTTTGGAATTTCCTACCATGATCACTTCTTATAATCTTAATTTTCAAATCTTTTTCATTTTGAACTAATTTTGCAAATTTTTTAAATGCTTTAAAGGCTTCAGTTTTTAAAGTAAGAAAGAATGTCCAAGTAAACCTAGAGTAGTCATCCACAATAACAAGAGCATAATAATTTCCTCCATAACTCTTAATCCTAGAGGGACCAAATAAATCCATATGCAAAAGCTCTAATGGCTTTGAAGTAGATAAAATATTTTTTGAATGAAAGGATGATCTTACTTGTTTTCCTTTTTGACAAGCAACACATATTTTATCTTTTTCAAATTTTATTTTTGGTAAACCAATTACTAAATCCTTAGAAATCAACTTATTCAATTGTTTCATGTGAATATGAGCAGCCCTTTTATGCCATAACCAAGGATTTTCTTCTTTTGCAACAAGACATGTTATATTACTAGATGATGCATAATCAAGATCAATTAAATAGATATTTTTATGTCTCATACCTTTCAGAGAAATTTCCTTAGAATTCTTTTGATGGATAGTGCAGTAATCACTTTCAAAGATAACTTTGAGACCTTTATCGCATAGCTGACTGATACTGAGGAGATTGTGCTTCAGTGCTTCTACAAGTAGCACATCCTTGATTTCCAAGGTATCCCCTCCACCAACATCTCCAGTTCCAATTATTTTCCCTTTATTGTTATCTCCATATGTAACAAATCCTTGATCCTTTCTTTTGAGATTCTTGATTTTCCTTTTATCACCCGTCATGTGTCTTGAGCATCCACTGTCAAGGTACCACATTGATTTTCTGGATTTGGAAGTTAACTACAAAATAAGAAAAATAATTTCTTTAGGTCCCCATTAACTTTATTGGATCCTTGGGGTTAGAGAGATATACTAATCATCCAACAATAGGCATCCAAGTATACTTCCCATTTAGAACATCATAATGTTTAATATTGCATTTATTTGATGTATGCCCCTTTTTCATGCAATAAAACAAGTAGCTATACAAGTATTTTTAGAGTGAGCAATTCCTTTTTTTACCCACACTCTACAAGTTTTTTTAATTTTATTTTTAGGAACATATTTGTTTCTACTTAAATTCTTTTTCTCACAAACATGTTTTTCAAAAGATTTATTTTCTAAAGCATTTTTAAGTTGATTTTCTAAAATCATTAAATCAAACATATAGCTTTTGCAAGATGCACATTCAACTGTCTCAATTTCTCTATTTTCCAAACTTAAGATTTTATTTTTTAAAGCATTTTCTTCTTCAAGAGATTTTTCAAAATTCCTCTGTAATTCTTTAAAATCACTTTTTAATTTTTTGTGAGCAATATCTAGTTTACTAGATTTAGCAAGCAATTCTTGAAAGGCATCATAAAGTGAACCATAATCATTTTCATTTTCATTGTCAGAGGAGCTTACCTCACTGTCAGAGTGATCATTATTGGCCATTAAGCAAAAGTTTGCTTCTTCCTCATCGGATCCTTCAGAGTTGGATGAACTTGAGGCATTATCTTCCCACGCTATGTATGCCTTTTTCTTATAATATTTCTTGTTTTTCTTTTCATCACTTCTTTTTGAATTTGGGCAGTCTGCTTTTACATGACCAGTTTCTCCACATCCATAACATTTAAAGTTTGAGGAGGATCCTTGATTCTCCTTCTTATTGCTCTTGAATTGATTTCTGCCTTTGGCCTTCATGAACTTTGTGAACTTCTTTATCATGAGACTAAGATTCTCATCATCATCAGAATCTTCCTCCTCTTTTTGCTTCTTTCCTTTGACAACTTCAGTTTTGAAAGCAATATTCTTCTTTCTTCCTTGATCTTCTTCATCATTCAATCTTCCTAGTTCAAGCTCGTGCTCTCTCAGTTTTCCAAAGAGAGCTGCCATGGTCATTGTTGCACGATTCTGTGACTTTGTGATGGCCATCACCTTGGGCTGCCAAGTCCTATTCAAGGATTTAAGAATTTTTATGTTAATTTCATCAATATCAAAGGTTTTACCTAGCCCACTGAGATGGTTGACGATGTGTGTGAACCGCTTCTGCACATCATAGATGGTTTCTCCCTACTGCATGCGAAACATTTCATATTCTTAAATCAAGGAGTTCTTTCTAGCCCATTTGACATCATCAGTTCCTTCATGAGTTACTCGAAGGATTTCCCACACCTCGCGTGCACTAGTGCAAATAGAAATTTTGTAGCACTCATCAAGAGTTAGAGTAGATGATATGATGTTTCTAGCTTTAACATCATATTAAGCTCGCCTATTTTCATCAGCAGTCCATTGAGCAAAAGGCTTTGGTTCTTGCACTTCATTAACAACGTTAACAGGAACAAATGGTCCATTCAAAATAGCATCCCAAATACCCCTATCAACTGATTCTAAAAATATTTGCATTCTGACTTTCCAAAAAGGGTAGTTTTCACTAGTGAAAAGTGGAGGTCTATTGATAGACGCACCTTCAGCAAAAGTTTGGTTTGACCCTATCATTTTCGAAAAATTTGAATAACTATCAAAGCAAGCTTTGATACAAATTGTTGGTATTGCGTAGCGGAATATTTAAACTATGGTCAAAAACCAAGAGGGGGTGAATTGGATTTTTATAAGTCTTAACAGGTTTTAAAAAATTTTCTCAAAATTTAAATGATTAACTTAAAATCACAGTTACTTTAAATGCAAGTGCAGATAAATAAAGAGTTTAAAGGAGAGAGATGCACAGTGATATTTATACTGGTTCAGATTAAAAGACCCTACATCCAGTTGTTAATCTCTTAAACAAAGAGATTAACTCAATCACTATAATAAACAGATTATAACAGATTATATAAGAGTAAGGATTAGAAAACACCTCTCTTGAACAATCACAAGAGATGAACAAAACTCCCCTTGAATCACACAGAGGATGACTAGCTTTCCTAGCAACAGCACAACACTCAATCTTCTAAGAACTCACTTAGAAAAACTTATCTTGTGTCTAGACTCTACAGAGTTTAGAAACCAGCATAGGTGCATACTTCTTTTAAAATTCTATATCAAGCGTATAATCCGGATAATTGAGTCAAAGAGTCTGATTTTTTGCTTTCACATGTTTTGGGTGCCTAATGCTTTGCCTGGTTATAACATGTTTTAACATTTGCTTGCTCAATAACATGTTAAAAATATTTTACTCTAGCTTACCCTTCTATTTGTGTTTTGTGTTTTGTTTGGCTTTTCCTTTTTGCAATGATCACCAAATAATTGGTGTGAGTAGATGTGGAAACTCCTGGTGGTCGTTCAGGTGATGGAGATTCAGTTGTCTAGGCTTAGTCCTGTTGTTTTTATTCTTATTGGGAATACAGTTCGTGTACTATTATTTTGTAAATTCCTTGCTCTAAGAGCAACCTTTTGGACAACTGTTTCATTTTGAACTTTGTTTATGGCATGTGTTTGTGCCTTAGTTTTTCCTTTCAATATATTATGGATGACTGTAATGGTTGATACCAATATACTTTTGCCGTGTGCTCTATTTATATTATAATCATGTGATGCTTCATTTATTGGAATGATTCTATATTAAATGTGATGTCACATGTATATCACGTGTCAATTTATGTTTTTTTTTGTTCTTTTTAATTTTTCTTAATTAAAAAAAATGTTCATGTGTTAATCCAACATCGTGTAAAGTAGCAGTACTAGTGCCATGTGTCAGTGTAGTGTCATGTGTCAATATCTTATATTCAATTTAGTCCCTATATTCGTAACTTTTGTTCAATTCAGTCCCAATTTTGTTTGAATGGATCAATTTCATCTTTCTCCAAACTAAAACCAAATTTAACTTTTATATAAATGTTATATTGATATTTTTATTAAAATTCACATTTTTAATAATTTTTTTTGGCTTAAGTTAAAGTTGGTTTAGAAATAGAATAAAAATTGTAAGATTGGAGACTAGCACCATTGATTTAAAAGTTTAAGAGATTAAAAAACATATAAAGTATTAATAAAAATTAGAATTAATACATTTTACAATATTAAAAGAAATCATTGTAATTATTATTGTGATAAAAAACAAAGAAAAGAAATAAAAATAGTTAACTTTATAAAAAAACAATATATTTAAATTTCACAATTTTATTTTATAGTTGATTGACATAATGTTTTATGACATTTTTATTTAATAGTTGATATGATTTTTAATATTTTATGTAATTTTTAACCTCTTAAAATTTTAAACCAATGGTTAGTTCTTACTTTTAAAATTTTCATTCTAATTTTAAATCAACTATAGCTCTAAATTAAAAATATTTAATAATGTGAATTTTAATAAAATATCAGTATAACATTTATATACAAATTAAATTTGATATCAACTTAGAAAGGAACAAAATTGTTCAATTAAAAAAAAAGTGAACTTAATCGAACAAAAGATATGACCAAATTGAATATAAGACACTGACACATGACACTCCACTTACATGTGGCACTACTATTGTCTGTGGCACGATACTAGATTGACACGTGAACTTTTTTCTAAAAATTAAAAAAATGAAAAAATAAAACAAAAAAGCCACGACGTGACATACAATGTTCATTTCCCATTAATTTTTTAAATGACATTAATAAAAAATAATAAATTGAACAAAATTGATGAATATTGAAACCAGATTGAAAAAAAAATATTATAACTAAATTGAACAAACTCAACGAAAATAGGGGCCAAATTAATGTTTATACCTTAAAATATTTACAGTGAAAAGGATTTCTTATTCGTTTTGAATGTGTCGAGGTTTTATAAAATTATTTTAATTACACTTTTTATTATGATCTCCTTAATTTTAATTTTTCACATGTAATTTAGGATTAAATATATTTTTAGTCCCTGAATTTTAACGTGAAAATAAAATTTGTCCATATTCAAAACTTTGATAGATTTTGGTCTCACAACTTTAAAAATAAATTGATATAATCATTTTAACTCAATTACAATAAATTTTAACTTGATAAGTGCATCTCATATTAACATTTGTGTTGTTTACAGATTTTAACACGTTGCTTCATTGTCAGTTAGAAAACGTGTTTAATACGTCAAGAAAAATTAACATAATTAAGTTAAAATAACTATATTCATTCATTTTTTTAAGTTTAGAGAGTAAAAATATTAAAGTTTTGGTTAGAGAAGAATTTTAATTTGACATCAAAATTTAAAAGCACTAGTGCAGTAAGGGCTTTTGGCTCCGGTTGTTTTTGATATTCTGCCCCGGTTCTAGAATCGAAGCATATTGGGGTGAGGCAAAAAAGGGTGATTTTTGGCCTCGGGTGTCAACCGAAGCCATAGGGGGTACTTTTCTGCCTCGGTTCTCTGAGGACCCGAAGCCACAGGGGTACTTTGCTTGTACCACCATTAGCATTGCTGCACTCATCCTCGCCATCGAGATCGTCGACAAACGCTGTCACGGCCAGACCTTCACCAGCACTGAACGAGCAACCCACCGCGACGCTCAAACCCATGCTACCACTGCACGGTCTGAATACGACAACGACAAACCACCATGAACCAGTAGAGCCAAAAGATCTAGAGATCCAACACCTCCACCGCCATTCGAAGCAGAACTCAAGCCACTGTTGCGGGCAACCCTACCACTGTGTCGCCATCACCACCGCAAACAAAGGAAGAGAGTGACCACCAAATCACGCCTTTGTCGTGAGCCGCGAGCATGCCTCCTTCGCCAATGACGAACTAAACACCACCACATGAGAAAACAATGACGAGAATGCCTCCACCGCGTGCAAAGTGTTCGCTCAGGGACGAAGGTGAACAGTGCGAAGTCGCGAATTTGGGAACCTAAATAGGGCATATGGCCTCGGTTCAATTAATAACCGAGGCCTAAAGTCCCTTTATGGCCTCGGTCAATAAAGACCCGAAGCCAAATGTGACGGCGCTGGTGACATTTTTGAGGGTTACTGGCTGACTTATAGGCCTCGGTTCTTTTTTAACCGAGGCCAAAAACCTCTTCATATTGCCTCGGTTCAAAAACACCCGAAGCCAAAAGTGCTGACGTTGATTGCATTTTTGAAATTTTGGTTTGGGCTGCCTTATAGGCTTCGGTTCTTTTGCAACCGAGGCCTAAAACCTCTTACTGCACCGGTTTTGCACACACCCGAGGCAATATAGTTGGACGAAATTGCCAAAATGTCACCGCCTCCTTATAGGCTTTGGTTCCGCTATAACCGAGACCTATAAGGCGAAGTAAAATGTCAAATCTGCAATAATGAAGTTTAGAAGTTAAAAACTTATTTAATCTTTAATTTATAAATTTCTTGTTTCGTCCCATATTTTCATTTAATATTAAGAGAAATGGAGGTGTCAGGAATTATTATTCGTATTATTTGTAAAATGACAATTAATGTGAAACGCCTTTTTCTTTTAAACTATTGTAGAGTATGTTGTATATTAGAGTTTGTTGTTAGTTATTCTTTGTTTGGTTCAATGTTAATTAGTTTCAACTAGTTTGTCAATAATTATAATTAATTAGTTGTTATTTTTATTTTTTATTCCATAAATAACTTTTTATAACTTTTAATTGTATCTGTTTCTCTGTAATAAGAATTTTTATTCATTTCTCTCTTCTCATATTCTTTCTTTTATTTCCTTATTCTACTTTTATACCATGATAAAATGGTATGGGGAGCCCCTTTCTACTTATCATACTTTGAGATAGAAAATGGTTGGTGTGAACAAATCTTTTACCAAGATTTCTATTCTTTGAATTTATTTCTTGATGATGGAAGTTCTAATCCCACTTACAGATTCTTTGATCCTTATTACGTTCCTCTTGGTGAGAATAAAGTAATTTCTTTTGTTCCAATTGTTTTCAAAAGGAACAATTATCATTCTTGGTAGAAAAAGTTATTGACACTTTTTTCAACAAATCTCAAATTCAGAGCAATCACACAAACAATTTAGTATCAGTGTCTAAGATAACTAAAGCATTGTCATGCAAATTCCTTTTTTTCTGATTCTATTTGTTAGATTTAGGAAATCAATTCTTTAGGATGATTGGTGCAGCTAACTTACAAAATGGTTTATGTCTTATTTGCTAGGAAATTTAAAAAAATACATGTAATTATTAGTGAAATTAAGTTCTTTAATTTTTAAAAATATTCAATTATGTCATTTTTATAGATTGTCGTTAACATGTACATCTCAACTCGTTAGATTGACATTCTCCGCCTAGGCCTCACAAAGATTAAGTTATCTCTCTCTGCCATTCTCTTGATACTTTTAAATTCTCTAATTAAATAATCTTGATTAGGAGTATGATAGTTTAAACCATGTGTTAACCAAGTTTAAAAAGATGTTTTTGCGGAAACATATTACATTACTGAATATTGTTAGTTCCTGCAAGAAAATGTTAGTATAATAAAATATATTTATGACTTTACCACTCTTCTATGTGTTTCATTCAAATTTTTACTTGTGTATCACACTTATAGATTTTTTCTTGAATGTACTCCCTTGCCTCTTACCACTAAAATACTCTTTAGCGCGTACGGCAAAGAACTTTTGTAGCTTAAGCAAATACTGAACAAACCATGTGAAAAACGTTGCAAGATCTAAATAAAAATTTAAGGAAATTTAAAGACACAAAACAAAAAAGTTAGGAAAAAATAAAAAAAGACTACCAAAAATATTTAAATGAACAACACGAAGACTCTAAGAAAAGACAGATTACAATTTAATAGATCAATAAAATTGTGTTGAACTCCTTTTTTTTTTTTTATTAAATCCTTACTTTCCTTTTTTTTTCTTTCAATATATATTTGTTTCCTTTTGACTTTGATCCACTATTCTTTTTTTTTTCTTTTCAATTTCGCAGTTCAACACATAAACAAATAAAACTAAACAAGTTGTCCTTCAAATTCTCAAACTCATGTAAATCAATATAATTGTACTAGCAAATAATTAATTGGGACTACAATAATTAAAAAAACACAAAAGCAAATAATTTTCACGAATCAAATCTACAATTTAAATAAAGAACACGAAAAAACAAGACAAATTAAAAACTCAATAGAATTGGATAAAACCTTAAGGGTTTTACTCCTTCAAAAATTCTAAGTAATGAAAAAAATAAAATTTCAAAATAAAACACAAAACAAAAAGACATTAAAAAATTGTAATTTTCTTTCATATGACAGAAAAATAAGATAGAAGAGGAAATTCAAACTAGAACCTTGATCTAGATACCGGATGATATAATCCTTTCGAGAAAAAAGTAGGATCATTTTTTAATTTAAATCTTCCAGAACCACAACAAAAATAAATCAGAGAAGAACACAAGATAAGACAGTAATGGAGAATGCCACAATCTAGCATATTAACAGGTCAAGTGAAGATTCGTCATAAAGATGTTAATTTTTGATAAGAATATGAGACCTAAGCCAAGAATATAAAAAAATCCTCTCTTAAAAAATTTAATATATGACTAAAAGTATCTATATCAGTTTTTGGTATTTCTATATATAGGCACATAAGTTTAAGAAAACATATAAATCGTAAAAGAAAGCCTAAAGCCAAAAACATATAAAAAATAACAAAAAACTAAAATTAATGATGTCAACTTTCGCCTAGCGAGGACCACTCGCCCAGCCAACTCAAACTAACTCACCTAGCGAGATTCGTGCATCCAAAAAATTTAACGATCTGTAAAATTAAAATAATATTTACAATTTAATTAATTTCCTGAATTATTTTTCAATTGTGTTCACGATCTTCTATTTCTTAAGTTCCCTCATTTATGGAACATTATAAGCTTCGAGACATGTTTTGATCTTTGACCTTATCATAGATCCTTTGAATTGCAAATGTTCATCCTCGAGTTCTTCTTGTATAAGTTCAAGAGATAGTCCTTTACCACATGTGTAAGTGTCAGTGCCACATGATAGTATTTTCTATTCAATCTAGTATCTATATCTAAAATTTTGACTCAATTTAGTCGTAATTTTTTCTAAAATGGATCAATGTTGCCTCTCTTAAAAATAGGACCAAATTAGTACTCAAACTTAAATAAAACTTTATATACATGTTAAATTAATTTTTTAGAATTTATATATCAATTAGGCCACCTAAATATTGAAATTAATGTTATTTTATACATTTTTAATTTCAATAAAAAAACTACTTTAAACTTATTATATATTAAGTTAAAACATGTAAATATATTTGTCACAATAAATTTATAAACAAATTAACAAGGGAAAATACTTTTTTTAAATTATGTCAAATATTAGAATTAAAAATTTCAAGTGTCATTTTATATTTACATTTTTAATATTTAAAAATTATAAGTTTAGATAGGGATTTCTTTATTGAAATTAAAAATGTATAAAATAAAATTAATTTCAATATTTAAGTGGAGCGATTTGATGTATAAATTTGAAAAAATTATTTTAACACGTATATATAAGTTGTAATTAAGCTTAATTACTAATTTGGTCCTATTTGGAGAGAGAAACACAGCTCCAACAAGTTGGAACTAAATCGAGTCAAAATTTTAAATATAGGGACTATATTGAATACAAGACATTGTCATGTGACACTGATACTAACACGTGACAGTAAAGCTGTCAAAATGGGTTGGAACTCGCGAGCCAACCCGGCTCATCACAGGTTCGGGCCGGGTTGGGTTGAATTTTTTTTATAAATTTCAATACGGGTTGAATTTTGACCCGGCTCACTTAGAACCTGGCTCTCTCGGGTTGAACCTGTGGTGAGCCGGGTTGGCTCACCAACCCGCAAATAAAAGGTCACACAAGTGTTTTTTTGTTAAGTTGAACTTTGCACTTGGGTCATGTTAGGTTGTTTTTTTAGTCAACACATAGATAATTTGTATTTTCGTGATTTTGATGTATTTAGATTGTATTAAAGTTTATTTAGATTTTAATTAGAATTATAATTTAGTTTTGACTGGAAAAAAAATAAAAAAATATATTTTTTTTAAATTAAGTGAGCCCGTGAGCCAACCCGTGGTGGGCCGGGTCGGGTTCAAATTTTTTTGACTCGCTAATAAGTGAGCCGGGTTGGGTTGACTCACTAAGTGATCAACCTGTGGTGGGTCGAGCCAAGTCGGGCCGGGTTACCCCTTTTGACAGCTCTACGTGACAGTGATACTAACATGTGACACTATAGGATACGTGGCACTATCACTGTTGAGTGGTACGATAATAAGTTGGCACGTGACAATCTATTTTAAATTTGAAAAAAAATAAAAATAAAAATAAAAAATACTATGAACTGACACGTGACATGTACGAACATGATGTTAATGACAATATAAAGGAAATAACTTTATTTGATCATTTTTTTGACTTAATTGCATCAAATAAGAATTACATATTTTTTGAGTTTTCAAAAAAAAATTAGAGGACTAAAAGTGTAATTAAACCAAATATAACTTATTCACCTTTTTTTGAAATTCAATAAGGACAATTTCTTGTGAAATGTGTCACTTAAGGCAAACAAAAAATATTCCCTTTTTGTTGATAGTAGTGACACATACTTCCTAAACAAAAAAATACTTTGATAATTTCTTTGACTTGATACATATAGATACTTAGGGTCTTATACTCGTTCCTTCAATTTTAGAAATAAGTTGTAACATGCACCAAGGAAAAAAAGGAAAAAATAAACCATCCCTCTAATAGAGATAACCGTAAAACAACGAAGCAAAGGAAGGAGAATGTTCTATTTAAAAACTTTGAGTGGCAAAATAGGGGATAAATAAAATTTCTTCAGGCTCTTATGAAGTTTTCTTCATTCCTCACTTTTTGTTTTGTCTATGTCTCTTTCTCTGTTCTATCTGTTTTGTTATTTTTTTCTGATTGGAATGTAATAACATTTATCTTTTGGTAATGAAAGTATCTTTGGTTTCTTTACTTTCACAAATCTTCTAGAATATTTCTTCTCGCTTAGTTGTTCCGTATTTCTTCTAGTTTCTTGATACATGTGTTCTTGTTCTCTTTTTTTCTAGTTCCAAATTGGTGTTTTCATTGACTCAATGGTGGAAAACACTTGCATGAAGGATATGCAATCCTAACTAACACGTTACAAAGAGGAAATTCGTCGAATCGTGACCTTGCTAAAAAATCGTGAGGGAACTTCCCAAGAACGAGATGATTTCCTGATGACTTGGGCCTAGTCATAGGCTCAATCAAAGACCAATCATGATGCTTCTTTCTTAGGCCTAATAGCTTCAAGACCATAATGGACCTAAAGGACTCCAAAAGCTTCCTAAAAGTTCATTAGAATATATTTATTTTTGGGCCAATTGTTTAGGCCATGCTTTAAAAATAAATTGTAAAATGATTAGAAGTAGTTTTGGATCATAATTCATCTAGATTTAGCAATTGGGTCCATTCACGACCAATTACAAAAGTTTAGACCAAGTTTACATTTAGCTTTAGCCATGAGTTGCACATTTAGCACATGTGTTAAATGAGAAAAGTGTGACATACCACCTGGCATGTGATACACTTTTTGTGGATCTTAGATCTAGATCTAGGTCTAGACACATGTGTTTCACATGGCCACCTTTCATTTAGTCTTGCATTTTGGTATTCATTTTAGGAGATGCTCTCTACTATAAATGAGAGTCTTCACACTCTTTGTAAGATTACTCTTGATTGTTATTGCAAATACATGTTGAGATCACTCCATGACTTGCACTTTTGATAGTCCAAATTGCTAGAGCATTCTCCTAGATTTCTCCTCTAGCCCTCCTTCCTAAGTTGGCCTAACCTCTTAGGAACCTTCTCTAACCATTTTCGCTGCCATTCCATCTCATTCTCTTCGGTGCATCTTCATCATTACTGCAAGGAAGCTTCATTCAACCATCAAAATCACTCGTGGAGCTTCATTATATCCCCTTTCGGTGGTTCCATACGTCCATCAGGTTGATGATCCTCCAGCTTTACAAGAAACATTGTAGACTCGAGATGCCTTATTACGGCTGCTAAAAATTAACTTGTCAAGAGCCCAAAATTATATGAAAACTCAAGCAAATAAGAAAAGGAGAGATGTCCAACTAGCTATCGGTGATATGGTTTTAGTAAAGTTATAGCCTATCGTCAACCGTCGCTAGCTCTAAGGAAAAACTATAAGCTAGGATTACGTTACTTTGGCCCTTTTGAAGTGTTGCAAAAAATTGGAAATGATGCCTACAAGCTATGCTACTGCTAAATTACATCTGGTATTTCACATATCACTCCTAAAAAAGTTTCATGGCCACTATAATCAGCATTATTTTCCATTGTCGCTTACTACTTATGAGTTTGGACTAGACCAACCTGAGAAAGTTCTCACAACACGAGTAGTCATGCAAGGTTCAACAGTAGTCCAACAACTTTTGATTCAGTGACAACATACTGAAGCAGCAGAAGCTACTTGGGAATCTGGACAAGATATAAGAAACTCTTATCCAACTTTCAACCTTGAGGACAAGGTTGTTTCTCATGAGGAAGAAGTGTAACATGCAACAAGGAAAAGGAAACAATAAACCACCCTCTAATAGAGATAATTGTAAAAGCACGAGACAAAGGAAGGAGAATGTTCTATTTAAAGACTGAGTGGCAAAATAGGAGACACATAAAATTTCTTTAGGCTCTTACGAAAATTTCTTCTTTCCTCACTTTCTTCTCGCTTACATGTTCCGTATTTATTCTAGTTTCTTGACACCTGTGTTCTTGTTCTTTCTTTCTTTTCTTTTTTTTTTCAGGTTACATAAGTACGTTATGTCCATAGTTGAAAATAATGCTAGACCAAACATACTTCGATTTGTTTGAAACAAAAGAGTGAAACAACTTCTTTGATTCGAGCTTTTGTTGCTTAAACGGAGTCTCGATTCAATAAAAGAGTTACAATAATCATAACTAGCATTATTAGTTATGTCATAAACATAATAATCATAACTAGCATTATTAGTTATATCTTTTCAAGCTCTGTATATTTTTCTAATAAGAATTTCTATTCATTCATCCTTTTTTAGATTCTTGCTCTTAATCTAACTTTTGTACATAACTTCTGTCATAAACATCACATAAAATCAAACAGAAAAAAGAAACAATAATCATAATGTTTCATACCTTAAATGCGACTCCTCGATTAACAGCAAGTTTCCAAGTTTCAGGACAGCAAAAAAATGATGTACTATGTTAGCTAGAAGTAAATGCAGATGTAATGACAGCTCAAAATAGTTTCTGCGCTCCCATTATTCTCAAGTGACTAAAGCTACCATAAAAATTCACTAGAAGCCATTCCTTTTGTTTATGTCTTGTCTTTTATGGTTGGTTGGGATTGGGCGACGATGTAGGTAGTGAACCAGAATAACCTGATCAAAAGTTTCCCAAAGCAGCAGCAAAATTGATAAATAAATAAACAAATACAACCTCATTATCCTGTAATATGTTCCAATTGATTTAGAAAAACAAAATCTTTCCTGGAATTCATCTAATTATCTTAATCACAACAAAAGGGTGACTAATTGTGTCCAAAATTAAATAAAATCAACCAACATGATTTGGATGATCTTTTGCTGACACTTCTACCTATGTTGTAGAGAATATGAATAACATATAAAAGAGCACCTACAGCACATGAAAAGAGCTATAAGATCAATTTTCCATGACTGTGTATTGATGAAACGTTAAACTTCAAAGTGAGCATGCTACTATTCTGAAACCCGGATGCTCTCACTTGTCAACCAAATCTTCTTCTGAATTATCAAAATTGCATCATCTTTGTCTTGGCTTGAGTCTTTCTCGAGATTAGATGTGGCCACTGAAATCCAGTGCAATGCTGGCAAGAACTTCTTTATAAACACCACTACTGACCGCTTATCATGGACAATGACGAAACCTTTAGGCCTCAGGATTCTATCCATTTCAATCAATAAATCCGTTGGACTGCATTCTTTCTCAATGATATCAGAAAATATACCCCATGCATGGAGCAAGTCATAAGTTCGAGGGTAGGTTGAAAATGCTTCACACCTGTCACATCAATCACAAAACATGGTCAAAAGAAGGTAATATTTCTTCCAACTAGAATGTGGTTTAACTATATGAAAGTAGTGCTTCCAATGGTGGGGTATCCTTGCATTTCAGAGAAATAACAGCAAAGTCTTGTAGATTAAAGGGCAAAGTTTCAGAGGTATTGAAGAGAATGAAGCAGTAGATTAAACAGAAATTGCTGTTATTATAACCTTGAGAAAGATAATTCCTTTATAAAGATAAGAGCCATACCAATTGTGAACCGTTCCTAACAGCCCTCTATCATATATGATCTTGAGAGTGTTTGGTCCATTTTCTGGCACCACATTCATAGTCCAAACGTCTTTGTCCTTCAAAGCAGCAGCAAATGAGCCCAAATGTGCCTTCATGTCCATCACATTCCGAATTGTCTCAGGCTTAATTTTATTGCCAAGCATTTTCCAGTAATTAACAACCTCTTGGTGCCAATATTCCTGAACAGAATTAGTTGTCATAAACAACGTAATCAGACACGTTGCTACGAAGCTAATATGCTTTTAGATTCTGATTTCAAGAATAATGACTTCTTTTGAGCCATATTGCACCCAATTTCATGACTGGGACAAAGATGAAATCACAATTAAGAGAACTATTCATATGGTGTCACATTTAGATTGTCTTCCTTTGGACAAAAATGGAGAGTTTCTTCATTTATTCATGTCAAATTTTATGAGAATGAGATCCCAGTTATATTTGTTTATACTTTCAATTGGCAAATGTTGGGTTTCCACTTCTGTCTTGTATTTCTCACAATTTTCTTCACTGTTACCTTTGCTTCTACTTTTGATGGTTATTTGCATTCATTATTCAAGTCATTAAAAGTGTAAACAGGATAGATTTTAAATTACCATGTCCTTTTCAAACATTTCAGTAGAATAGTTAAAGTCAGCAAGACGAGGAGGTGGAGTAGTCAATCGAGCTGGCCAAGGAGCCAAACCAGATCCTCTTGCTTTGTGCATCTCTGCATAGACCAGCAGAATATATGGTTATTGACTTTTCAACTTATGATAAAAGAGTAAAGAAACAATACCACAAATTGTTGATGGAAAAGAACAAAACCATGCAACATTAATATATGAAAAAAAATGAGTTGTATAACTTGTGTTGAATGTAATGTAATCAGAAAGAACATGGGCCCATCTAGAATAGCAAAAGCTATCTGATTTAACTAGCCAACTACTGGATATTATATCCATAATCACAAGACAGCCGCCCCTCAAGCACTACGTTGTTTCATTCATCACTTGTTATTCATAGTCAAATATTTTTTGAACTGTTAAGGGTCTATACTCTATAGGAACATTCTTATTATCAGTTTATTTCATGGTGTTGAGATTAGAGAACAGACTAAATCATTAAATGAAATGGAGAAGATATCACTCACGATCAGAGTAACGTGAGATGCAAGCTTTCATTTTAACTCCCCAAACAGCATCAGGATCATCATCAGGACTGCAGAGGGGAGGGTGAGTATCAGGCTCTCTTTTTAAGTAGCAGTCATTTGTAAGAGGCTTCACCCATATGACAGTCTGGTTCTTCTTAGCAGCAATTTTCCAACACATCTGCCCAACAAGAGCACTCATTTGTCTCCATATTCTTCGATCTTCTTCATCCTGAGCATAGGCTTCAGGAGATGAGTACGCAAAGTAGCCTCCTGGCCTGAGTAACCTATCTAGCTCAAGAAGAAGTATCCCATCTCTTTGAAGCCAATCAATTCTACAGCGAGAACAATGGGCAAGTTCAAAAGATCTACTAGGGTAAGGAAGTCTTAATGTCCCCAAGACACCAAGATATGCGGGAATTCCTCTTTCTAAAGCAAACTGTATTTGGTTTTCATGAACATCATTTGGTGCTAATGACATTGCTATTACATCAGAAGAAAGAAGATATCCTCCAAAGCTTGCAACACCACAGCCAACATCAAAAACATTGCGAAGTCTTCCTTCATCATTTATGATATTGTTTGGAAAGTTAAGCATCTGTAAATATCAAAACCACAGATACTAAGTTATAAATTTTTCTAGTCATGTAAAAGTTTTATGTTTTGGCCCAGACAGTAACTATCTTACATTGGCAATTGATGCAATATATTTGTCAGCACCGTAGTGGAAGTGAGTTCCTCCACCAGGAAAAACTATCTTTTCACCTTTTACAACCATCCATCTCTGGTCAGATTTCTCAGTTGCAAGATGAGTATGAGGTATATTTGCCCTCCATACCTGATCTCTGCTTTTGGGCCACTTGATTGGAATCTATTATCAAGAACAGAACTCAAAGCTTGTAAGCACAGAAATTTTCCCAATTTATTTAACTCTCTTAGTTATATCTAAGAGAAACAATGCTGGAGAAAAGAGAGACACCTTGTATCCTGGAGGAGGGGGAATCAAACAATTATAGCGCCTCTCAGGCATCGGGCAGTGTCGCTCGTAGTGCTCCATAATAGTCAGATCAAGCTTCAACCTTGTTTGGTATATGAAATTTCTGTCCAAACACGGAATTAGCTCTGAGAGACGATCATCACAAACCTGAAAAAAATTGAACACGAGTAAAATAACTTGAATCCTCAAACAAGACCTTAACATTCAAGAGAACTCACTGGAATGGTCTTCGGTATGGCACTTTCATCTCCTCCAAAAGTCAAAGATTTGCTACCATACTCAATAGAGGATGAACCGCTATCCCTAGAATACAGGTAAAAGAAAGCACCGACAATCACTAAAACTATCACAGGTATGACCAACCGCTTTCTCGGTTTCCCATCTGCTCTCCCTCTGCCCATTCTTGTCACTGCATAACAACAATATACCATGGTTTCAACTTCAACTGGCAGATAAAAAATAGATAATATACGAGCAAAAATAACTATTCAATTTCAATCAAACAACAATATCTCATAATTATCTCACCACAATCACCGTTTCAACCGTACCAACTCAGTTCCACAAAGCACCTATCTGGTGCAAACTAGAGCCACGAATCAATAACTGTACAGAAAGTAGAAATTGAAACCAATGAAACAGCACTCACTAGCACCATAATGAATGAAAAACTGAACCGAAAACACCAGAAGCACAATCCCTCGGAAAGTATACATTACTATTGGATAAAACCATTTTTCCAAATTCTGCGCAGATCTTTAAATCGAACATAAAAACAACAAATAGGAGCCCCATTAATGATAACAAGAGAATAAGTTAACATATTCCAAAAAGAGAAAAACAAAATCTAAGGGGAACAGACGCACAAACTCTAGATATGGGCGTGCATATGAATTGCCATCACCGACAAACTGCCAGCTTTCAGTAACCCATCTCGTGAAAAGAGTAGAGAGTGAGGTGGCAGAAGCAGAGAGATGAAAAAGTTATCATTTTGTGAATGTCGGAGGCAATTCAGATAAAGGGTATGGATCTGAGGAAAGAAAACAGACATGGACAAGGGAAAAACACAAAAAGATAGATAGCATTTTGTACCTCAGACTCCGCGTCTCTTCACTTCAGAGGTTGCGTTAAACTGGGGCATCGCATAACGAACAATGCAATATCTTAATGTCGTAAATGTCTTTTTACAAATCAAAATTTTTAATTTTATTTTCGTAAGTGATACACAATCACAGATTCGAGAAATGGTGAGATCTAACCTCTGCAAATGTTTACGGTGTTATTTATTGCTTCATTATTATTGGTCGATAAAAAGTTTGGGAGTAGTGGAGGAGAGGAACATGCAACGGAGTTTATCAAATGGTAAACCTTTCATCGTTTCAATCTTTCTTAAAAATTAGTTTTAATTTCTTTTCTGGTTGTTGTTTATTTGTGTGTTTATTAAAATAGATTTAGAAGTTGAGAAAAGAAATTATAGATATTTTTTAGTTTATAATTAAGTTTTAAATAAAATTAATATAAAAAATAATTCATAGGTTTAGAAAGTTAATATATTTGTTCTTCTTGATAGAGCTGTCAAAACGGATAACCTGACCCGATGCGGCTTGACCCATTACGGGTTGATGATTCAGTGAGCCAACCCAATCCAGCTCACTTTTTAGCGAGCCAAAAAAATTCGAACCCGGTCCGGCCCATCACGGGTTGGCAGGTTAAACGGATTGGCTCACGGGTTCACTTAATTAAAAAAAATATTTTTTTATTTTTTTCAGTCAAAACTAAATTCTAATTCTAATTAAAATCTAAATAAACTTTAATACAATTCAAATACAAACCAAAATAAAAAAATACAAAATATTTATGTGTTGGATAAAAAAACAACATAACATGATCCAAATGTAAAGCTCAACTTAATAAAAAAAAATAAAAACACTTGTGTGACCCTTTTATCTGCGGGTTAGTGAGCCAACCCGGCTCACCACGGGTTCAACCCGGATGAGTCGGGTTTTAAATGAGTTGAGTCAAAAATCAATCTATATTAAAATTTGTAAAAAAATTTCAACCCAACCTGGCCCGAACCCATGGTGAGCCGGGTTGGATCACGGGTTCCAACCCATTTTGACAGCTCTACCTGTGGAGGCAATAACAAAATATCAAGTAGCACAAATCAAATCTTACCCAATCTTTAACTCTTTGAGATGGATACTCTTTTACTCCTCGGCTTGGGTGTGTCTTCTTGTAGTATAGGCAGATTGAACATTTTTGGGTTACCTGTGGAAAAGACTCTGACGATCAAGTCAACAGAAACTCTCAAAAGTCAAATCACATATTAGAGAATTGATGAATTGTGTACCTTTAATTACTAAAGTCCACATGTATTTATAGAGCATTAATCACAGTTTACTTGGTTCATGGGCTGGGCCTTTATTGAGCTCGTTGGACCTCTTTTGGGCTTGTATGGGCCTAACCAAGGCCCAAGCAAGACTTATGATTTGATTATGGGAGTTTAACTATTATTTCCTAAGTTTGGGGTATGCGGCCTTTGCTCGTATGCAGCCTTGACCACTATGTATGCATAATATTTTTACATAGTTAACTAGTATTCCTTTTATGCTATAACTATAAGTTAGCGGTTGGGACCGGGTAGTTAGCCATATCGGTCCTAATCGCCTAGTATAGTACAATATCTATAAAAATATAAATAATAAACTTTGAAAAAATACAAAAGGATAAAACATGTGCAAAAATATAAAGTAGATTTTCTAAAATTGTATAATGTGTGCAAAAATATTAGGAGTAGACTCATTAAAAAGATAGATTAGTGTATGGATAGAGTGGTCTAATGTGTATTGCTAGACTCATCTAATAAATGCATTGATAAACTCATCTAATATATGTTGTTAGATTCGTTTAATCATTATATGGACACACTCGTCTAATATGTATTATTAACTTCATCTAATCAGTATATGGACAAACTTGTTTAATGTATATTATAAGACTCGTCTAATCAGAGAATGGATAGAGTCATTGATACAACTTAGATTTTTAAATCTTAAAATACCAGGCGATATAAGTGAAACTTTATCTATTGTAGAGAACATCTTCATACAACACTATATTCCAACCAACCAACAAAATGGAATTAGTTTATAATTCAGCATAACAAGATCTGTAATGAATAGGGAAGATGCTCAAGACGTCAAGTCACATTCCTACCATCGCACATGAAGAAAGGGAATATTTAGAAAGGGTTTCTAGAAACAAAGAGGTTGAAATAGAATTCTCGGAGATGAGAGAATTACCATAAATTGCTTAACTAACAAAATCTTGTAGCATTGTATTTGATAATTCTCTTTCTATTACTCCTCCTTGTCACCTTGATTTGCAAATTGGTTGCGACAAATCCATTCTTTGCAACTAATTTGGATTTTGGCTCTTTGTGCACTACACCTTCCATGTCACCAATCTTATTTTTCTTCATTAAAGTCCTCTAATATGTATTAATAGACTCATTTAATATGTGTATGAACAGAATCGTTTAACATATATAGCTAGTCTCGTCTAATTAATGTATGGATAAATTCGTCTAATGTGTTTTGCAAATTTGTTTCAATTTATCAAATTTGTTCCAATAATTTGTTTAGACTACACACTTATTGTTTTTGATTTATCATAATTAATTGAGAAATGCAAAATCAGATTTCTTTTGAACATAATTTGTGTAAGACCTCCACAAAAAATACAAAAAAAAAGTCAAAGAAAAATGTTGAGAAATAAAAAAAAATGATAAGTCATTGAAGTGAAGGCATCAATTCATGTTTTTCCTGCTTGACATCATTGTGATAAATCATAGTAAAGTGTATTTTTTAGGTTTTTTAGTATATTTTCAATTAACCTTCACAAAGGTGGATTAATTCACTTGTTTTAGGTCCAAATTTGATATTAAGACAAACTTATTTGTAGTTTATTAAAGTTTTCTTTCTGTTTTTAATTTGTCAATCTATTATATGTCATTCATAGGTTCCTTTTGTTTGTGCTAGCCTTGTTAATTACCTTTAGTTTCTTGATTGTCAATTGTTGGCAACTCTTTTCGTTTTGTCTTAATTCCATTCTCTTTGAGTTTAGCTTTTTTATGTTTAAGCCTTTTATTGCTTTATTTTCTTGGTTACTCTTCGATGTGCATTAAATTATGATGAGGAAGAACTCTTCCAATGTGAACCATTGCTAAGAGGCAGCATATTAGAGGGTGGAGGTTCAAGTGAAGCTCCCAGCCAAGGAATTTTCAAGGAGCATACCAAATACTCAAAGTGAGAGGAAAAAGTGAGTTTAAACACCAAAGAGCAAGGAATGTGGTCTCGAGAACTATCCACTTTTGGCTTGTGAAAGTTGTTCTTTCTTTTGCTTTCTTGTAAAAGGCCTTTAAGAACTAGTTATCTTAGGGAGAGCCTTTGGTGTTCTTCCATCTTTTGGCTTGTGAACTTGTGTAGTAATTGGTGTAGATCGTGAGTGTTTCTTGCTAGCCAAAGCTATAAGCCTCACCTTAGGAATTCGACTAGTTGCATTTAAATTTCCCATTTTAGTGGCTTGGTTTAAGATACCAAATTATAAAACCTTGCCAAATTAGGTGTCTGTTTTATTGTTGTAAATGTTTGATTTACTTTTGCTTTATTTGAGTCACATCTACGTTTAAGAGCACATCTTTTTGTGAAAATAGCAAAGCAAGTAGCAAGGTAAACACTGGCTAGGTAAGACTTGGTACTTAAGCAGTCCTTAGTGACTCACCTCTCTTACTTAAGGATGAACTTGTGAAACACTAGAAACTTTCACGCTAAGAAAACTTTTAAAATTAAAAGATGTCAAGACATGCTTCCAAACATAGTAAAAGTAGCTCTGAGGGTTCTAAAAATGCCTTGAAACAATTTTTTGAGGAACTCAAAGAATAGAAACTATGGAGGGAAAGGGAATCCCAAGCTAGGAGAGAAAACAATATTGAAAGAGAACTCCAACTAATTTGCCTAAGAGAAGAAGTTAGAACTTTAAGAGAAGAAAGAAAGCAAAGAGCTTTAAGCATGCATCATTCTAAGGGAAGTAGAAGTGGAAAAACTTTCTCCCAACAAGAGCTAAGGTTAGGGATTACTATCAACAACCTTCTCACAGTAGGAGGCAAAGTAAGGAACAAACCCATAGAGAAGCTAAGGTGGACTTGTGTTACTTCTATTGCAAGGATAATGTTTAGGCCTATTTGGACTGAGAAATGAAGGTGGAGCAATTATTTGCTTACCACCAAATCAGTGAAGAAAGGAAAGTGCCTTTGGCTACTCTAAGTTTTCAAGGGTATGTCATGTATTGGTGGACCTCCTTGGTCTAAGATAGGATTTACCATAATGATCCAACCATCAAGTATTGGAATGATCTGAAATTTGCCTTTAGGAGGAGATATATTCCCTCCAATTACAATAGGAAACTCATGGACAAACTCTAGAGACTTCAATAGAGGTCTATGACTATAGAGGAATGTAGGCAAAATATGGAGTTGTTCATGATGAGGGTTAGGGATAATTGAAGAAGAGGATATAACTCTAGCTAGGCTCTTAAGTGGGTTGTCTTAGCACAAATGGCCTTGTTGATTTGGTGCTTGAAGATTTGATGAAGATGTATGAAGCCATTGCATTGGAACATGTTTGAGCCATAATTAAATTGATGAAGAAGTGAAAAATTGATGATTCACGTGTTGATAAAGCCTGATGTGTGTTCTAAATCCGGGTTTCACATGAAGAACAAAAGCTTGAAGATTGGTTCTCATAATGTATACTATAACATCCCTACTTTTAATAAAATGCATTATTTACTTTAAATAAAACACTTGGAAAATCTTCTATTTTTATTAATCTTTCGTATTTTATTATGATGTAGTTTAAACATTAAAAATATATTTTATCATGATGTAGTTTTTACTTATTGAAAATAACAATAAGAAAACAAAACTAATAAAATATGTATATATATTAAAAAAAAATATTAGGTAAAAATATATTAATTAAAAGATTTAATTATGTCTTTGGTCCCTATTTTGGAGTCAAATTCTCAACTTGGTACCCAAATTTTTAAAAGTCTCAAAATGGTCCCCTTTTTTGTTAAAACGTCTCAAGTTTGTCCTTTCTGTTAACTCTGGGTTGACGTCGTTAAATGGGGTGTCACATGTCAGTTCATCAATTTTTTGATTTTTTTCATTTTGATTTTGATTTTTTGAATTTTTTTCTTTTTTATTTTTTTTTATTTTTTATCGTCACGCCATGTGGCAGTGACAGAGTGATGTGGCAGTGATAATGTCGGGTGTCAGTATTATACTATGTGTCATTTCCTTAGTCTCACTTTGGTTCCTGTTTTCTAATTTTTTTCTCAATTTAGTCCCTACTTTTGTAAAAATAATCTAATTTCGTCTCTCTCTAAATTAAAACGAAAATTAATTTTTATATAAATGTTATACAAATATTTTTATTAAATTTGATATTTTTATTCAAATTAATATTTTTATTGTATCTTTTTAACATAGCTAAGTTTATTTAAAATTGTATTTCACATTCAACTTTACTTAAAATTGTTTTCAAATTTTAAATTTATATGTTTTTTATTGTTACATGAACTAGTTAATTTATGATTTTTTTTCTATTAACAACTTTAAAACAATATTAAATAAAGTTCAATGTAAAATATTAATTAAATGAACTTAATTTGGTTAAAAATATTTACTTGAAATATCAATTTTGATAGAAATAATTTTGTATATTTATATAGAAATTAAATTTGATTTCAATTTAGAGAGGGACAAAATTGCAAATTTTTACAAAAATTGGGACTAAATTGAGACAAAAATTAAAATAAAGGACCAAATTGAGATTTTGAAAATGACAAAAGTGACACATGTCATTGTCACTACCACGTCACTTTGTCACGTCACTGCCACATCACTCTGTCACTACTACGTGGCACGATGACAGCTTGACACGTGACAATTTTTTTGATTTTTTTAATATTCAAAAAAAAGTCAAAAAATCCAGGAACTGACACGTGGCACTCCCTCTAACAACGTCAACGCAAACTTAACAGAAAGGGAAAACTTGAGACGTTTTAACAAAAAAGGAGACCAATTTGAGACTTTTTAAAATTTGGGTACCAAGTTGAGATTTTGACTCCAAAATGGGAATCAAAGGCATGATTAGACCTAATTAAAATATTATTAAATAGGTGTGTGTATTAAAAAAAATCTTCTAAAGAGATAAGAAGATAAAGAGAGAAGATAAAAAGAAGAAGAAAAACTAGAAAAGAAAAAGGAAAAAAAGATAACCTAAAGAGATAAATATTATCTCTTCATTAAAGAAAGCAATGATGATTTGGATAAAAAAAATGAGCACATGCATGACTTGACTTATATATATATATATATATATATATATATATATATATGTATATATATATATATGGAATGAGAGAAGTTATGTGAGAAAAAAAGAAAGGAGAAAGAGGGAGAAAGAAAGGAGAAAGGGAAAGAGAGGAGAGAGAGAGAGAAAGTTTAGAACAAAGATTCAAAGAGATTCTAGTCCTCTATAAATATTATTAGTGTGCCCTTCAATCAATAAGGTAAGGGAGTTTATATTAATCTTGATAAACTCATGGGTGTTATATTAATCTCTTATTTATTTTGAATCATATATTATTTTATTTACTTCCATTTAACTTATTTTCATTTACTATCCTCTTATATTTATTTAATTTATCTTTAGTTATGTACTGATTTATTTCTTTATTTTATTTAATTTATCCTCAGTTATGCACTAATCTTATCTATTTAATTTATCTTCAATTATTATGTATTAGTCCTTGTCATGTTTATTTAATTTTTTTTAATCTCCAGTTATGTACTCGTCCTATCTATTTATTTTATTTTATCTCTAGTTATGCACAGGTACTATTCATTTATTTTATTTAATTTATCTCCAGTTATGCATTGGTCCTGTTTATTTATTTTATCTCTAGTTATGCATTTAATTTATCTCCAATTATGCACTGGTCCTAATTATTTATTTTATTTAATCTCTAGGTATGTACTGGTCTTGTTTATTTATTTTATTTAATTTATCTTCAGTTATGTACTGATCATGTTTATTTATTTTATTTAATCTCCAGTTATGTACTAGTCTTGTTTATTTATTTCATTTAATTTATCTCTAGTTACGCAATGATTCTATTTATTTATTTCATTTTATATATTTCGAGTTATGCACTGATCCGGTTTAATTTATATTTTTATTATTATATTTATTTATAACATTCTAATCCTTATGTAATTATTTATTTAAAGTTCTTGCTTTGATTTTTATTTGATCATTATTTTATAATTAATAAATAAATAAATAAATAAATAAATGTAAAGTATAAGTAAATATTATTTTATTCAGTGAGCTTGGATAGAAGAAAATTACATGTATATTTTATTTTATTTTATATTCTTTGTGTATAATTTATACAATGACATGATTTGATAGTCATCACATTTTATGACCTTTGAAAATATCCAACAGTGTGTCAATTAAGTCTGGTTTCAATAAGTTGAGATTAAACTAGTGTCAGAGTATTTGTATTTGGGAAGTCACGGTTTGGTACACTACGAGATGAAAGGCAGGGACCATGGTGGGGTCTAAGGAAGCTTTACCAAGTAGGTAAATATTTGGATAATTCAGAATAGTGCACTGGACTAGGATATTCATGGGCCAAACTTAGGATTATTCGATACCTGCTCGGCATCACCAAGGTTAGGTAGTGAGTATATATCTCTTTTATGGGCCTATAAATGGCTAATATTCTCGAGAAAGAAATAATTATGATTGTAACAATGTTTTATGAGAAATATTCAACTACCTAATCACTTCCCAAAGTAACTTTTGATGTTCATAATGGACCATCAGAAGTGGAATATGGATCCATATGTATGGTAAAACGAGATCAAGCTTTGTGGTTGTAGGTCCAATTTTAGGCCCCTAGTGTCTGTATTGTTTGTTGAGTTTATTAAGATTGATATTTAAGGCTTATAAAGACCTCACTCCTTTCATATTTTTTCTTTTATATGTACATGTTGCATGAGTAGAAGGGGAACCTGCTCAGTGAGAGTTGTACGAGATATTATTGGTGGATCTTCTGAAGATTGACTCGTGGATAATTTATATTAATATCTCGAGGAGATATTTAAAATATAGATAATCTTATATTATGATGTAGAACTCTTAATATTATACAAATACATATTTTTGTAATATTTCATGAACAATTACAAAGATGTAAACTATTGATATATAGTTGGATATGAAGCTATGTTATTGTTGGTATCCTCTTGACGAAAATCTTATTGTGCAAAAAAAAAAGTAATTCCATCTTTTTATCAAATAATAATTATTCAATATAGTAGTTGGGGCGTCACATATACCATTTCGCATTGTATAAATGTATAGGGTCTAGTTGGTGTCTTTTAATCTGTTGAATGGATTTTCAACAAGTTGAATGATTTGTTGTAGTAGTTTTATTTGTTACGTATTCAATCATTGATTTATTTTTTAATCAAATGATTTCACTTAAGCTAACTGAAATCAACAGATTGAATGAAAAATCAACATGTTGAATTTGTTAACAGATTGACTATATATTATGTTTTTCCAAAGAGAGAGGTAAGACATACCATTTTGAGCACCAAATTATGGTGAATTCTGTGGAAAACTCTCTCTTTGGATCATACATAAGTGCATCTGATGAGTCATTATTTTTGTAAGACCCATAGAATTTAATTAATTAAATAAATAATTAATTAATAAATGCGGGTAGTGTAAGCCTTTATGACATTAAATTCTAAATTGTATGACGTGGAAGAGTACTAGCTCAAGTGGTTGAGAGTACTTTATTGAGTGAAGGAATAATCGCCAGGCGACGTGATACAATCCGACTCATTTATGGTATTTTGGGTCGCTGGGGTGATTCTAATCAGAGAAAAATGTCTTGTTGAAATCATGCGTGATTGGATGATTAAGTTGAATGAAATTGCATGAACATGGGGTAGGGCTTACGAATATGGGATTTTTTGGTTAGAAATCAATTGCATTGCATTGTGAATTGGATTACGAGTTACATGTTAAATGATACTAAGAACTGTTTAACGTGCGAGATTTGATGAACTTGGTTAAGTGAAGGTGAGGGTGAGCTTCGGGTTTCTTGGTGCAGAAAATGCTGGAGATTTTCCAGAACTGCTATTAGCCGCCTAGCGGCACTAGGATTGCCGCCAAGAGTTATACCGGAATATTGGGTTCTTGGGTTTTAGTGCATAGTGGAGATTGGGGAATTAATCTACATTATATGGAGTAGAAATTTTAGGAGTTTGGAATATTATAGGGGATTTGTCGATGAGAAAATGTGGTACTAATATTATCAAGGTCAATGGTGATAGATAGGAGTGGATTGAAGTTGAGGTAATATTGAAAAAAAAATGATAGAGATGAATGAATGAGCAAATGAAATTGATTTCTTGAACCTACTTGGGAAAATACTTGCTATTATGAAAAGAAAATGGGGCTAGGGTGTGGGATAGCAGTAACATTATGAAAGCTATGGTAGGTAACTAGTTGCACAAGTTAATAAGATTGTACGCACGTAGGAGAGGTATGCCCAACCTTAATTTGCTAGCTAATCGATAAGTATATAAGGTGTAGTGATGAATTAATTGTGGGTTGAAGGTAGCTAAACATGTTGGAGGAAGTTTGGACAAAAAGGGATTTGAGAGGGATAGCCAAAATGTGTACCATGGATTTACTAAGAAATAACGAAATTGTAATTTATGAGACACATGGTATGATGGAAGTGACTATTTTGAAGATGAGGTATGAACGCCATGAGTGAAAACATTGGGTAAGGGTCTGAGGAAAACCAGTAGTGTGCAAATACTGGTACGTCGCATTGTAGCGAGCTAGGTTCCGCCAGGCGAAAACATTACAACAGAGAGGCCACGGGTACTGGGGCACCTGGCGGTAGGGGTCTTCCTGTCAGGCGATAAATGTAGTGAGGCTGAATTAGAGGCGCTACGCGCCTAGCGGTACGCGTCACCCGCCAAGCGGTTTGGAAGCTGGCAACGCGTGGCAGTACGTGTCCCCCGCCAGGCAATTTTGCTACTGCAGCCTTAGGTCGTTGGATTTCTACATGCGTGATCTACATGGATTTTAGTGATGCTTCAAAGGTGGGATTTGATGAGTGCGTATTTTTGCCTTCATTCAGTGTTTAATTCTGGGTATTTAATTGAATTTATGTGCTTAAAGAGTGATTTAATTGATAATTATGATAATTAGGCTGTTTGAGCTTGTGTGATAAAAATGTCTTAAAAAGTGATTTTTAGTTGCATAAATTATTTCTTGGATATTTTAACGTTTGTTGATGCAGCTGAAATTAAGATTAAGCTCATTCAAGGTGGGAATATAAATTGATTGAAGTTACAAA
>Ga0214542_1000718_pt1 | contig 62655 bp, 30 predicted proteins | sample CNSS1metaG_FD_160096 | JGI IMG/M metagenome (GOLD analysis project Ga0214542, IMG submission 160096) | Root nodule microbial communities from cowpea collected in UCLA plant growth center, Los Angeles, California, USA - CNSS1 | ecosystem: Host-associated > Plants > Roots > Nodule | place: USA...
AATACCAAATTTTAAATAAAAAAAATTTAAAAAAAAAAAAGAAAAAAAATTAAAAAAAAAAAAAAAAAAAAAAAAAAAAAACAAAACAAAAATAAAACACAAAGTGACACGTGACAGTTATTGTTCACCTTCCCTTAACGACGACGTCTGTAAAAAAGACCAAATTAATCATAATTTACAAAAATTATGACCATTTTGAAAAAATGAGGACCAAACGAAACAAAACTTACGAAAATTGTGACCAATAAAATATTTAAGCCTTAATAATATTTGTATGTAGCATATGAAGTATATGAAGTATAGGACTTAATTAAGTTTTAAGTATTTGATAAATTTAAAATCTTTCGATTAAGTCTTTATTAAATTTTAATGGTCTATCGAGTAATACAAAATTTATCTATTGAATCATACAAAATTTAAAATATTTTAATTGAGTCTTAGTTGTCCGATTTTTCTTTTAAGTAGGCTATGTGATTATTAAGTAAGTGATTTGACTATTATCTTGTCTTATTCTTTTGCTTAGTTTTCGTGATTTTATAATTTTACAACATTATATTTTTACAATTTCATAATTTTACAATCTTATTTTTTATTTTTTTTATCAACAAAAAATGAATAAAATTAAAGTAGAACACTTGCTCTAACCCTTATATATGTACAATCTTTATATGCATGAGCAAATACCATTTAGTAACTTAAATACAAGCCTACAAAAGATGTTTTCCAAAATAATCTATTTATAGATTATTTCCTAAGACATCTTCCTACAAGAATTTAGTTATGATGGTGAAGGAATAATGATAGAGAATTGTTGCATAAGAAAACGTTATAATTTTGTAATCTTATAATTTTTTTTATGTACCTTTTTTAGCCTAACAAATGTAATTGTCCTATTTAACCTAACAAAGACAATTACTCTAGACACAAACATTATACTTGTACTATTTGTTTGATAAGATTTTGCTTGGACAGATAATGATATACTTTGTGTAACAAATAATAAGCCTAGAGTATTCATGATACATATTGAAAACTTATAAATGTTTATTATCTTTGTGCAATGAATGTTTGTCTCTTCATTTCTTCTAAAAAGATCTCATTTTGAAGTATCAACATCAAGATCTCTTGGAAACATACAAACAACTTTTTTTTAAAGGACTAAATGTTAATGTTACAGAGTTAGTAAGTTGTGTTAGGTCCTATGCTTTATGCTAGAGTTGTCTACCTTGGACCCCATAAGTCATGTTGTGTATGAGAATAGTTGCATAAACAAGCAACATGCATTTAATGTTGCATGAAAAACATTTAATGTATGAATGTGCTTGAACATGGTCACATTGAAGAAGATGAAAGCTTGTAAATTTCACAACGGCCCCAAAAAGGATTTAAAGGTTGTTAGATAGCATAATGCCTCCAAATAGATTTGTAATAGCTCTTTTCTTTTGAGCTCTATATATTCTCATTGAAGAATAAGGTTGATGATGCTTATGAAATACTTCTTAATGCTTTCAAGTAATCCTTAGCCTTGTGTTTGTGAGGAAGAACATTATTTACATTCATAACAATATAAAAGAGTATTTATCATCTTATATCGATTTTAGGATGTTTATCTCTAGTGAGCAAAATCATGTAATCTTTTAGATCACTATCTTAGTTCATCAAAATGTTTTAGCATAGAGTGGTTGAGTTCAAATAATATCAATACTTCGCTAGAAGTGTGTATGTCCAAAGAATACACGCGTAACTTAGCCAGAAGTGGTTATGTCCAAAGAACACTTATAGCTTATTTAGAAGTGTTTATGTCAAAATAATACTTGCTTTTTATTCAAAGTGGTGGGTCCAAATAATAGTTTCATCTTGCAACGTTAGTCTACATTAGTAGAAATTTGACCAGGTTATAAAAAATTGGACATAATCTTACCTTGTTATACAAATACGTATAAAAATAACTTGCATAAATCTCTTTATCTATTATCTTGTATACTGCATGCTATTTGTTTGGATATAATTAAATTAAAGAAGGAAAAGTTTGAAAAAACTATTTTTAAAAAAAAATGTATTTATCTTGTTAAAGTTATTTTTGACAAAACTTCATTAGTTATCACATGCATAAAACCAAGCTTTGTGATAAGTTTTTGGAAAATTCTAAGTACAATATTCAAACCTTCATTCTATTTAGCTTGTGTTTACACATTAACAAATTTACATGGATAAATCCTATTGTGACCTATCGAAGAAATAAGCAATGACAAAAAATAAAGCATAACATGAAAAATTGATTAATTTAAGGCTCTATTAAGTTTCAATTGCCTCATATATTTGAGTATATTTTCAATTGAATTTCTATTAAACATTTTATCATTTTTTGAATTTTCAAAATTTATATCTTTTTCAATTGAGTCTCTACTATTTAATTTTTGCATTAAATGTGATTATTATCTAGTCTGTCATCTTGTTTACTTGTCTCCACATGCTAAAAAATGTTAATTTTCATGATTAATATAAACGATATTAAAATTAAAGTAAAACGACAAGTAACTTTTATTTCTTTGATTGAAAACATGTTAGAAAATAAAAGGTTATGCTTGTCACCTATATCAATGATGGTGACAATTAAGGCTGACCAAAATGAACTGAACTACACTACATTGTTAAAAATTGCAGTGAACTAAAAAATAGTTCACTTGAATTGAACTGGACTAAAAAAATAGTTCAGACAAACTAAATTATTTGTTATTTTAAGAAACTGAATTGAACTGCACTAAATTACACTACAATAAGAACTGAATTGCTATAAACTGAATTGTTTTCTGAACTTAACTATTTTTGAACTAAATTGCATTATTTTGTAACCGAATCGCAGTATTTTGAACCAAATTGCACTATATTTGAACTAAACTACACTATTTTTGAACTGAATTATACTATTTTTGAACCGAACTACATTATTTTTTAATTGAACTGCACTATTTTTTACCAACCTTTCCTTCAGTTGACGATGTAGCGATGCAATGAGGTAAAGGATCAATTCCAGAAGTAGTTGGTGTAAGAGTTTCTACAATTTCTAGCAAATATTAAATCCATCTGATTCATCTAATATTAATTGAGAGTTTGGGAACTGTGTCATAGATGGAAAGAAGTAACCTTAGTGCATTATAACCACTCCAATGGAAATAAATGTAAAATAGAACAAAGTTTGGAAGGGATTATATATAACAATTAAAAATATTGTCATTGCGACAAATATCTAATTTAATGATTAAAAATACTATGAAACTATGGAATGAGTTTATATAAACTACTTTGGTATTTTCTAGTCACTTTTCTCTTTTTCCTTTGAATGTTCTATAATTGACCTAATTTTCAATGTTTTTTGCATGTATTGTTCACAAAATGTTTAGTCAGATGAGAATATAGCTAACCAATTTGTTACTTAATACATTTTTAGTTAAATTTCCAAAATAGCAATGTTGGAGATATACTTCAAAATTATACAATTATACACATGCTTATAATATCACTTTTCAACTTACATCCAAATTTAATCACCATAAACAATATTATACTAAATAGATGTTATTTGACTGAAGATAATGATAGAAGACTATCTCCTAAATATATAAAAGAAAAAATTGAGAATGAGCTTTTAGCATTAAAAGGACATGAGACATGAAGATCATACGATTAAAGAATAATTTATATAATTAAATTTATTAATTAAATTTAATTATGTAAAATGATCCAGCTTATCTTTTTTTATTATCTTTTGGTATCTTTGTAATCTTTTGATATCTTTGATATTTTTTGATATCTTTTGTTATCTTTTTATATCTTTGATATCTTTTGTTATCTTTGATATTTTTGGATTTCTTTTGTTATCTTTTGATATCTTTGTTTTCTTTTTATATCTTTGATATTTTTGGATATCTTTTGTTATCTTTTGATATCTTTGATATGTTTTGTTATCTTTGATATCTTTTGGTATTTTTGATATCTTTTGATATTTTTGGATATATTTTGTTATCCTTTGATATTTTTGATATCTTTTGATATTTTGGATATATTTTGATATTTTCCATTTTTATCTTTTATCCTCTATCCTTTAAGGTTTATAAATACCAAGGTCTACAACATTTATAATTACTTTTTCAGTCATTAATAAAATGAGTTCATTAAAGAGAAGATTCTCTTGGTTCTTGACTTAGGCCTCAAGGTTCTTATTAAAGACAAGGATCTTTGTGGCAATCTTCTTTGACTTATCAAAGACTGGGATCTTTAGGGTATCAATATTATTAGTTGTTATCAAAGACGTGGATCTTTGTGGCAAACTTTCTCCAGACTTATCAATCTTGGATTGGATTGTGGCGTCTAGACTTATCTATCTTTGATTGTAGTGTCTACCCTTTTGATTGTGTTCTTATCAAAGAGGGACCTCTTGGTAGCGAATCTTAATTTGCTTATCAATCTGTTATATTGTGGCACATTCCATCTATGTCTTATTTCGCGTTCTTTACTCTTATTCTAATTGTTCTTTATAGAAGATATTCAAATTCTGAAAAGATCGTCATCTTTCCGATACGGATCATATCATTTGTCTTTGATAAAAACCTAATAATATTGACGCCACAAAGATCACATTCTTTTCTAAGTCAAAGAAGATTCACCACAAAGATCCCAATTTTTGATAAGAACCTTGAGGCCTAAGCTAAGAACCAAGAGAGTCGTCTCTTTAATGAACTAATTTTATTAATGATTGAAAAAGTAATTACAAATGTTGTAGACCTGGTATTTATGACTTAAAGGATAAAAGATAAAAATGGAAAAATATTAAAAGATATCCAAAAATATCAAAAGATATCAAAAATTACAAAAGATATCAAAGATATCAAGGATATCAAAAGATATCAAGGATACGAAAAGATATCAAAGATATACAAAGATAACAAAAGATATCAAAAATATCAAAAGATATCAAAGATAATAAAAGATATCAAAAGATATCCAAAAATATCAAAGATATCAAAAAATATCAAAAGATAACAAAGATATTAAAAGATAACAAAAAATAAAAATAAAAATGTTATGATGGATCATTTACATAATTAAATTTAATTATATAAATTAATTTTTAATTATATGATCTTCCTGTCTCATGTCCTTTTAATACTAAATGCTCCTCCTCAAGTTCTTTTTGTATATATTAGGAGATAGTCTTTTATAATACCTTCCTTTCTAAAGGGAGGTTCTCCTCAACTTTTTGTCATATGAAGATTCATTCACTATTGTATTGGATAAAGAGATAATCCTCTATAACATAATGTGCTTACTATGGAAACTTTTTCTTATACCTTTTGAAACCCGGTTGTACTTCCATAAACATAAATCCCTACACTGACAACATCTCCATTTAATCAAACCATTATAACCTTTCCTTTCCAAACCACTATAATTTATTACTTATTGTTATTATTAATATTTTAGTAAATTTCATTGTTGTACTTTGAGGAAAATGAGAGGAATGTGCTCTGCTTCTTCAACATAGCTAGAAGAAAATTCAACAAACATTTGTCCAAAAATCTAAAGTGCTAATCATAACATTTGAATAGAGAGAAAACACGACAACTAATTTGCAGATTTGACTAAGAAACAAGGTAGGTGTATTTGTAGAACATGATAGAATCACATTGGAGTATTTTGTCTAGTTACTTCTTATTGATGTAGTCTTTTCACTACCATATGTTTTTTGAAACTTCTACACTTTGAATGTGTAGTGTGAGTTTAGATTTTGGTGTTTGTGTATGCTACTTTTGCCATTAGAGGAGTTTGAAAATGTTAGCTTCCAAAATGATAGTCGCAATGATGGATATCGATGGTGACGGTGATGACGACCTCGGTGACCTCACCCGACCAACGCTGAAATCCTCGAAGAATTCGGTATAGAGAACGCATTTTGGTTCCACTGTAACAAGTTCTCAATGTTATTCTTCGAGGAGTACAGTCTGATCAACCACCAAATAAACTCCTACAACCACTATATCAATGCCGGCCTCTAAAGAACCTTCGATGGCTTCGGAGATTTGGTCGTAACGCTCGACTTTGACCCTTCCAAAAAGGAAGTGTCCACGTGTTAGGACGGTAAGTTAAATAACCAAGAGTTGAATATGCTTCTGTGACACACGTGGCTTTAGAAGACGACCTACGCATCAAAAATGAATATCTTGGTTAAAGATTAGGTAGGAAAAATAGAGTATCGGTGTTGTTTTAATGTGTGTGGGTAATATAGGTTTGTTACCTGTGTTAAAGCAATTTCTTATGTGTGTTTGTGTGGAATTGTCGGTGTATGTTCCAAACAAGATTCAGAGTGATAAGTTTAAGACTAGGAAGGAAAAGTTCCTTGATAAGGAGATTCTAAAGGAAGACGAGAAAGAGACCATCATTAGGAAATTCAGTGTCATTGTCAAGTTAGATTTATGTTGGATGATAAGTGAAATAGATGATTGTGAGTTTGATCATGGAGGTTATTTTCTCATCAAGGGTGCCGAGAAGGTTGGTTTGTATTTAATTTTTAACGACTTTAGGTTGAATTTAATTTCTTGCTTTGATTTTCTAGGCATTTTATTTGTTGAGTTTTGCAATAACTAAATTTAAAATCATATTTAGCAAATTTTCTGAACGTGAATAAAAATTTCTCTATTGATCGTTATTGCGTGTTTGCAATGCATTTCTTTAATGTTTAGGGTATGTTTAGTGATGTAGAATTTGTTTCTTGTGAAAAATCTTCTTCGTAGACTTTTATTGCACATGAGCAATTGTATTTAAAGAGGCTTTGGGTTACAAAAAATCCAAGTTGGATGATAGCCTACAAGTCACAGATAAAGAGAAATATGATGGTTCTTAGACTGGTAGGCAATTCTAGGAATGAAGAAGGGGAAAATGGAGACATGTTTCTTACTGTGTACTTTTTTTTTATCTGTTGAGGTTCCTGTGTGGGTACTATTTTTCGTAGTTGGTGTCATATCTAATAAAGATGTTGTAGATCTCATTGGTTGTGATAATTATAATATTAGAATTCATAATATTCTCCTTGTGTCTGTTTATAATGCTAATGAGAAATGTGGCACATTTTGGAGGGTTAGGAATGCATTTCAATATTTAGAGAAATGTATAAAAAGTGTCCAATTTTTGCCTTCTAAGTCTATTGAGGAGTGCCTTGAAATATATGTCTTTCCAGGAATAGCGGTTTAAACGTAAAGGTGTGTTTCCTTGCATATATGGTGAAGTGTCTCTTGCTGGCTTATACTAGTCGCAGAAAACACGACAATAGGGATGATTTCCATAATAAGAGGCTTGAATTGGCAAATGAGCTTCTTGACCGTGAGTTGAGAGTGCATATAGCACATGTTTGCGAGAGAATGTCCAAGGCATTGCAAAGGGATCTCTATGGAGATAGAAATGTACGCCCTATTGAGCATTATGCTGATGTGTCAATAATTACAGATGGTTTGCAAAGGGCATTTTCAACAGGAGCATAATCACGTCTGTACAAGAGGATGGAAAGGATCTATGGTGTTGTTGCAATTGTTAGGCGCACTAATCCCTTAGAAACCATTGTTGAGCTAAGAAGAGTGAGGCAACAAGTTCAGTACACGAAAAAAGTTGGGGAGGCCAGACATCCGTAAGTAACTTCAAGTTATTATTATATTATTTTCTTTCTTAATTCATGTTGTTTGTTACACAAAGTTGTGACTTATTCTTTTCCTTTTTTACTTGCTTTAATTTATTATAACACATGTTTGCAGTTGCAGGCATCCTTCTCACTAGGGCAAGGTTTGTTTTCTCTCTACCCTAGATGATGAAAGTTGTGAACTAGTAAAAAATATGGTTGTCACGGGACTAGTAAGCACTAATGTATCTAATGCATCTGAATCTATATTGCCTATATTGTTGGATTGTGGGATGGGAGAACTTGTCAATGATATTAAAACTCATCTTGGAAACAAGGACAAAGTCTTCTTAAACGGTGATTGGGTTGGAGTGTTCCCTGATTATAGTTGTTTTATGGCTAAGCTACGAAGTAAAATACAAAAAAAAAATGAACTACCTAGGTTCACTTTTAATGTGTTGTGTATGCTCTCCTAGTTTATGTCATTGTGAGAACTATAATTGTCAATGAGTAACATGTGGTAAATGCTTTACCTGCATCACATGAATGGTTTAACTATTTGGACACTCTTTTCTTAGTGAATGATTTTATTGTTTGAAGACACATTCCTCTGTTGGGCTTTCAGTGGTTTATCTCTCTATGTGCATCCATAGCTAGTTGTTCTATCAAGCTTTGTGAACATTTTATTCATGTGATTATATTGTTTTCTGCTTGTCCTATCATTAAGTTTATTGGGGAACATACTTTTTGTCAAACATTCATTCTCTCACTCTCCTCATAGCGATATTTGCAATATGTCAGCATGAAGTAGTTTTGTTGATTCTATTTCTTTTGAACCTAGTGATTACTACTCTCCATTGTATATGGAAATCAAGAGACATCAGTCTCAACATGAAGGGTGTATATACTCTGATGCAAGAAGAATTCCACGTCCTCTTTTAGTAGTTGATAATCTCTTAAAAATTAAAAGATTTAAATCAGAATGTTATTTTTTCCTTATTCTACTAAAAGAAGGTGTTGTTGAGCTAATTGGACCTGAAGAAAAGGAAGACTGTTGTATTGCCTAAGGCGTTCAATATTTATTTGGAAAAGAGGGGGAAAGATATGTCAAGTACACACATTATGAACTTCATATGTCTTTCTTATTGGGTTTAAGTTGTTCACTTGTCCAATTTGCCAATCATGACCATGCAAGAAAGGTGCTCTACCAATCTCAAAAGCATTCCTCATGCTCGTAGCTTCCTTATTGATTAAGTTTCTTTTCATCTGCCTTGGAGTGATCTATTAAATTCTCTCTAATTAAATTGAACTTTTGTGACCTTTCTCTAGGTTTTCTAGTGAAATTAGGGCTAACCAAAATGAACTGAACTGCACTGCATTGTTAAAAACTACAGTGAATTAAAAAATAATTCACGTGAACTGAACTAAAAAATAGTTCAGACAAACTGAAGTGAACTGTTTGTTATTCTAAGAAAGTGAACTGAATTGCAGTGAACTACACTACAATATGAACTAAACTGAACTACTATAAACTAACCTGTTTTCCGAACTGAACTATTTTTAAAGCTAGAGTTTAGCTAACAAGGAGTATGAAGCTACCAGGAGTTTTGCTAAGTCATATCAAATGTGACGACAAAAAAAAAGATCTATTTATTTATTTATTATTATTATTATTACAATATACTTATAAAATTTAAAGACAAAATTTTACAATGATATCTAATTATACTTAAAATATTCACACACACACACACACACACACACACACACACATATATATATATATATATATATATATATATATATATATATATATATATATATATATATTTACAATACTATATACATCTTATATCCACACAGTTTAGTACATCCTATATTTCCTACACTAGAAGAGGAAAAAATGTTATTTATTTACAGTTTCTCCCTCATATACTGGTTTTCAAATAGGTGGAGGGAAAAGGTTATGGATAGGATTTACTTGGACTGTTGGGGGTAAATAGAAGGTAACTTCGATTTGTCCTTCGATGACAATCGACGCGTTTGGAGCAGAGAGAAAAGTAATAATAGAGTTTCTTGTTCCCTGAAATGTTACAGAATTATTTACTGCATTGGTTTGTCATGCATTCCCCGGGAAAACAACCACAATGTCGACGAAGAATGGATCAGGCATGTTTGGAGCAGTCATCTATGATAATGTTATAAAATTTTATTTTTCACACACAATCATAAAATAGGGAAGTGAGACAAATATCACATAAAAAATACAACATATCTTAATAAGATAAAATAAAATGAAAATTCTCCCAAATCATAAAACTGGATTTTATCATACTTTATAAAGATATTGATTAATTTTGTAGTGACTAGTCAGGATAAATGAGCTCATGGCCAACAAAGTAACTCAAGAACATCTTATCTTGAGCAATACTAACTCGTTTAAATCCCCAAGGTTATACCTTCAACTACAATAATCAAATCTTTATTTATCATAAATTTTATTTCAATATTAAACCATATAATTATATAAATAAATAGATAGGATCAATGAATAGTTAAAATAAATATAAATAAATAGAAAAGATCAGTACGAAACTAGAGATAAATATAAATAAGTAAATGAGAATAAATATAAATTGAATAAATAGGACTAGTGCATAACTGGAGATGAATATAAATAAATAAATAAATAGGAATGAGAACTAAATATAAATTAGAATGAGGTTAGGGACACCTCACTTAAAGGTAAATATAAAAAAAAATTATGAGGAGATAAGAAAAATAAAAGTCAAAAAATAGAATAATAAATGTCTCCTTCCTTTACTTAAAGATTGAAAAATGTCTGAATAAATGCACGATTCAACTCTTATTTCTCTTTTTGAGTCTCAATGTTACGTTTCCCTTTTTCTAATGTGCTTTTCTAACTCTCAGATCTTTTTTTTTTGCTGGTCGCTTTTCCTCACATGGCTTTCACTACATTATCTCTTTATATAGACGCTTTGAAGATTCAATCATTAAATTCACCCAATCCTATCTTAGATTTGCAGTACAGGAATAAGAATCTTATTAATTGAAATTTTATATGTTACTGAATGTTGTCTTGCATCATTTACTCTAAAAGATAAACTTATATTATATATATACATATACTTTAAAACGTAAATGTAATCTATTATATAATATATATAAAAATATAATATAAAAATATATATATATATATATATATATATATATATAAATATTATACGTATATATAATATATAATATTTATAACATTAGATATTAATATATATATATATATATATGAAATTTATATATTTTTATAACTGAAAAAAAATAATTATAATTAGTTAACCATTTTTTTATGTTAATATACTGAAAATATTGTGGTATAAATTTTGAGATGTTACCGTATAAATCTAATATTATTTTCATTCCGGATTCATTTTGTTTTACTAATACATATCACTAATCAGTTTTCTTTTTCTTTAGCCACAGGCAGGTTTTAGGTGCAAATTTTATTTTCTTTAGCTAGTTTGAGTTCACTAACCTTGCTAACCATTTTACTTGGTAAGCTATTGGTGTTAGTTGTTGCAGGTGTTGTTATTCGTATTACAATAGTTGTCTTTAGGATATTATGAGATGTTTGTTTTCTATGTTTGGTTTTTTCTTCATTGATTTTACATTTCAAAAAGCCATATTAATGATTGTACATCATATACAACTAAGATACAAGTTTTGTTTCTTCCAACTTAGTATTAAAGCACCTAATCTTGAGAGCTGGATTTTCATTGCTTAATATATTGTAACTATCTACATCACATGTAAATATTCAAAGGGATCATTCTCGAACAAACATCATAAGTTACAAAACAAATCACTCTAAAATTAGACAATTACGAGGTGAAAGGGAAAATGTAGAAACTGACTTGTTTCAGAAGAGCTGCCTTTGATGAATATGGTGACCAACACAACAACAAGAATAAATTAGACATAAAATGTTCATTGTCATTTAATACTTTATCTAGGGGATGTATTAAATTCATAAATCTCCTGAAATTGAAAAAGATAAGTTAGTGGAGTAAGTTGAAACTAATAAAAGCTTTTACCATAGAAAATTTATCATGCAAGTGATTCTACTATTTCTTCATACTTTACCTCATACAGGACAATAAATGACATGTTTAACTAATAGCCGTTAGGAAAATAAGTTACATGTTTAATATAGTAAATTACTTTGTGGTGGAAAATGTAAATGTTAACCTTGATTGATTTTGAGATGAAGTAATTAGTGAAGCAAAGAAGTATCAATTATTGGGTCTTTGTTATCTCAACGAAAAACCTAAAAAGTAAATGTTATTTGGAAAGCTAAAACAGAAGTGAAATTGGTGCTCAAAGAAAAAAAGCAAACACTCTCACAAGAAGAAGTTAGATTGAGAAACCTGGAATCTTACGGTGTTGATGCCGACAAAGAGCAACGGTGGACAGTGGACAACACGAGAAGTGGTTCAATTGTGAATTGGGCAGTTTCTATATTGGACAGAAAATAATAAAATACTAACTTAATTTTCAGGAGTTCAATTTTTGTTAAACCCAATTGTATAATAGTTCAGTTCAGATTTTGTTATATGGTTCAGTATTTATGTTTAATTTAGTATAATTAATCCAAAGTTTAGTATAATTCAATTAACATTGTCCTGACAATGTCTTTGGCTAACAAAAAATAATTAGTCACTATAATGATCAATATAGATATAAATTTATAAACTAAAAATTATTGATAATTAAAATAGTTTTAAAAAATTATAATAGGTCTCTAAATTGGTAACTAAAATAATTTCTATTATGAATTAGTTTCTAAATTGATCACTAACATTATTTACATAGGTTTTGACTACTACAAGAATTGATCTCTAAATTAATCTATAATTACAAAATTAATTTCTAAATTAATTTCTAAACATATTTTTTATCATAAAATCGATCGATATTTAATAATTCTCTTGCAGAGAGGTAATGACATGGAAGTCATAAAAAAATATGACGACCTCGTTATCAAACTCATTTTCAATGAAAATAATTAATAAAACTTATTTAATAATTGCAATATTATATTATATTAACCACAAGAACTCGTTTGAAAACAAATAAACTAAAGATGACATGAAAAATATAAAAGATTTGTGTATTCAATTGAAAATAATAATTAAATTAAAATTATTCAAACTTTACAAAGTACTTAAAATTTAATTAATCTTTCAATTTTATCAAAATCTTCGAGGAGAATCTCACTTTACTGAAATCTTAGATCCTTACTTTTATTGACACTAGGATCACTTCCTTTACATTTTCTATTGTTTTGGTACTTCAAAAAACAATACTTTATTTATTTATTTATTTTTATTTTATTTTTTTTTAGTTCTGAGCATTTGATGATTGCAGGAGGAAGTTAAAGATGGGGTCATGGTGGTAGAGATCAAAGGATCTTAATCTAGAAGTTGAGGTAAAACTAACCTATTATACATGATCGTTGGTTAAACAAGATAGATACCACATGGCGTAGAAATTGAGAGACTTAACTTATTTCACAAAACACCAAGAATCTCAAAAGACAAAGGAAAAAAAAAATGTACATGTTACCAATTTATGGAGCCAGAAAAATAACCATCCCTTCATTGTTTTTTGATTTCTACGTTGAATGATACCTTAAGTTTAAGGTTCTTACGCATGCTATTGGGTCCTCTTAAACAAGATTTCAACCCAGTAGTAACAAACTCCATGTTACAAACTCCATGTTCACTTGATACAAACTCTAAGTTAACCCCATTCTTGAGGTCTACCATTTCAGCCCCCATGTCCATGCTGTGATAGTACTCTTCATAATATTTCAAAGCTTTGTAATAAGTTCTAAACTCAAAAGGTGAAACTTTGATGCTTTGATTGAGCATTTGGGGTGAGAAACTCATTCCATCATCACAAGCTTCTGGTTTGAGTTGGTTGTGCATATGGTTTGTGAGAGGTAGGTTTTGTGTTTGAAGTTGTGATTGGATGCTGATGCTGATGCTTTGTGTTGTGCTAGCCTTTAACAGGTCATAGATTGTGTGATTTGGAACAATGAGGAACACACTTCCAGGAAGCAAAACTGATTCAGGTTTTACCACAATCCATGGAAACTTGAACACATCTGGTCTAGTTATGCAGTGTCTAGGGTTCTTTCTCATAACCTCTTCTGCTCTCACTGGCTTTATGTGAACCTCAACATGTTTACCAGGATGCACCAGTTTCAACACCCTTCTCTCTCTTTTGATGCTTCCCATTCTCAAAAGTTATGCAGAAAACTTTTTCAAAGAGGAAATGTGAGGTTCCTTAATCTTGGTTTTATATCAATGTTAGTGTAATGTGTTAGAAACAAAGTAGTGTTTGTAACATATGTATCATGTCATGACATAGCAAGTGAGAACTCCTAGGTATGATCTTTGGAGAAAGGGAATCTTGTTCTAAGAATTGGTCTCATTGGATGATTCACTTTCTTTGTTAATTTCCCTTTTTGTATTTTGTTTCTTTCAGTTTCCTCAAGGGGAATCTTTGATTAGAAAAGACAATTTTTAGACAAACAGATCTTTCCCAAATCTCTTTCATGTTTTTGATATTATTAACGTTAAGATCCTAGTAACAAAACTAAGCTTAAGATGCAGTATATCCAATTTTTGTGTCACGTGGTCATTCAGTTTTTGTTCTGAGATAACTATTTCTTCAGAAGCTCGAGGAAAGTTACAGAGATTTAGTAAATAATTTCGATATATTGTTAGCCTATGATATTTTGACTCATTTTTTTTAATTTATTATTTTAATTATTTTTTATTTTTATTTTTTTTAGTGGTATTATATAATAATTTAAGAATGATTAAAATGGTAGATTAAAAGTGAATTAAAAGAATGGATCAAAATACCATTATTTTTTTAAAATAGTTATTCGTTTTTCTATATATATTCTGAATTAATTTCTTGATATTTTTTTATTTTTTATAAAAAAACTAACAATGTAAATGAAAGTAATATATAATCACATTTCAATAGTTTAATCTATGAAATTTATATTTGCACATAAAATTACTGCAGAGATTATATAACATGGTAACTTAAACTAATATAATTTACTATTTTATATAAAATTCTGTGGCTATACTCTTATGAAAGTTATTGCACTGATTTCTATATATATAATTCTAGGTTTTGTTTGATCTTCTCACTTTTGTATAATTATGTGTGGCATAAATAGAAGAGAAATATAACAAAATGGAGCAAAGAATTGAAATTGTAAAAAATATTGGAAAACATATTATATGAATACTATAAGTTAATATAACAATGAATTTCTTTCTCACCTTTTATAACAAGAAATGTTGATGCATATAGTTGGCATAAGGGTAAAAGTAAAAATGTTATTTGCAAGGAGATAGAATTGTTCGGATTTAACAACCAACAATGATGGTTGAAATTCAGAATTGATTAACACAACGTTCACCGTCACGGTGTTAACAATGAATCTAAAGAAATTGATATATTTGTAGATAATTAAATTCCAAATAATAAAGGAAGGATATGAGATTCTTATAACAATTATATTATAAAATGCTCGTTTAAGTTTTTTTTATTAAAGTTAAGAAAAAAAATAGTATTTTATGGCTTAAATACACATTTGATCCTTATTTTTGTTGTGTTTGTTTAATTTGTTTCTTATTTTCGTTTTGTATTCAATTAGGTCCTTTGTCGTCCTTTCGTTTAAATTGAACAAAAAAAAAATCACAACCACAAACTAACACGTGACACTGACATTGACAGCATACCTGGACAATTTTACTAAAATTTAAAAAAAATTAAAAAAATTTAAAAAAATTTAAAAAAAATTTAAAAAAATTAATTTTTTTTAAAATTAAAAAAAAAAACAAGAGTTGACACATGACATGTACCGTTCAAAAATGTTAACTATTTAAACACAATTAGTAAAAATGACCAAATTGACCAAAATTTGACAAAAACGAAGACCTAATTGAACATAAAATAAAAATAATGACCAAATTGAATAAAAATAACAAAAATAAAGACCAAATATATATTTAAACCTTATTTAATTTTAATACAAATCTAAATAAGTTATCATAAAATAAAAAATAGAATTACTAATGAATAAAGTTCGACGGTCATTATCCATAAGTAGTCATCAAATACCAAAATCCTTAGATAATTATCAACAAATTTTGGTCTTAAATAAATATCATAATATTTTTCTTTTTCCTTTTCTTTCTCATTCAACGTTGTTGTTTTCGGGTTTTAAAACAATCAATTTTTAACAAATTTAAAAAAACAAATTATCGAATGATTTACAGATAAAATGTTTAAGAAATTTAACAACCAATGGATTTAAAAAAAATATATGTTCCTAGCATATTAAAAAAATCAATTATTAACATTTATTAATGAATTTTGTGAAGAAATGGTCAAGAACTTTGAAACTCATTTTACCAACGGAAATATCAATTGGTAATAAAAAATTTATATTATTAATAAATTTTCCTATCAAATATTTTCATTATTAGAATAAAAATTTTAATTTATCGATAAATTTTAACTATGAATTTTATTGACAACAAATATTTGGTCAATAATTAAAATTTTAAAATTTGTTAGTAAATTCTATTTTCTCAACAAATTTATTTTCCTCGATAAATAATCGCTGATAATTTAACAATTTCTTATAACATCATTATTATATATTTTTCTTTTTCTTTTTAATTTAATACTCAAATAATTTTTAATATATTTTTATATTTGAAGTTTCCGTTTTCTTTAAATTTAACTTATTTATTTTTAAAATTTGGTAATGATTGTTTGAAGAAGTTAATTTTTAATTTGATAAGAGAGTTTGATGTGCATGAAAGAATTTGAAACCATTATGCTCAAGCTTCAATGTCCAACATTTGTTGTGAAGAACATGACTCTTCAATTAAAGGAAGAAAATAGATTTTTAAGACAAAGTTTTATGAGTTTGTTGTAGTTGACAAGTATAAAGCATCATTAGTGGCAAATGGATACTTCCAACAACGTAAAATTGATTATTCTAATGTTTTTGTCTTTATTGCATGCATGGATATATAACAAGGAGGATTGTGATACTTGCAACATGTAGGGGATGACACATCCAATTTGTGTTCCTTCATATGTAGAATTAAGTGACCAGAAAAGTTTTATTAGAAGACTATGATGCAAGTTTTCTATATGACAGACCCAGAAATAATGCGATTCTTCCTTCGTATTGAAATTTTGCAAAATTCAGAAAGGATTTTCATGTGTCCAAAAAGAATATAATATTCATATCTTGAAGAAGAATGGAATGGTTGATATATAGTAAGCATGTAAAAATTTTAATTATTTTAGGTTTTAAGATTAACAAAAACGTAATTGTGAGTTAATTTAAGCAAATTTTTCGAAATTTGGCATCATTTACAACTACGAGACTAATATAACGTTTAGTGTGAGCTTACTTAAAAGTTATACATCAAAAACCAAGTTGATTACACTTACAAACTGATATATATATATATATATATATATATATATATATATATATATATATATATATTAAGATAGTGAATTCAAAAAATTTATTTATTTTATATTTCTTATCATTTATTCATAAGTTCTCCTATTAACCACCCTCCCCCATTACTTTGTTTTTCTTCAATCTATCTGACTTTTCTTCTTAATTTGTTTTTAAAAATTTAAAATTACGTTTCTGTGGAAAAAATTGCATATTTTTAAATTCAAATTGATACAACTTTAAATTTTTTTATTTTTAACAATGTGGATTTATTAATTATCTTACTTCAATTAATAATCATTTAAATATTAAACAATCACATTAAAAAATATTAGTATAATATGTTTTTAGTTGATGTTAGTATATGTTATTTTTCAGTTAAATATTTTAACTAAAAAATAATAATTTTGATTAAAATTGATTTAGATTATTTTCAATTAAAATTGACTATAATTATTTAGATCAATTGAAATGATTTTTTTTTTCAACATGATTAACTATAACTTTTTTTACGATTTTTAGATTAATATCAATTTGAAATTTATCGGACGAAGTGAATCCTAGTTCTAATCAAAATTGAATATTCCCTCTTATAATTAAGCGTATAAAACACTGTTATAAGTTATAAGGAAATGGTTTATGTTTTATATAAGAAAACATTGCACAAAGAATCAATAAAATAGTTTTTTTATTAAGTATTACATCATATTTTAATTTGTGACATTTAACTATATTCGTATCTAATATTTATCCTAATTCGACATTCTAAGATACTTTATAAACACACAGCAAAATCTAATCTATGAAATAAATAGTTTATAATATTTTATTATTATCATATTTAAGAGATGTGATTTTAAATTTGGATCCACAATTATAATTATGTATTTATTATATTTTAAATTCTTTTTACACTTTTTTGAATTGGTGTCTATTAAGTCTTATGATATTCAAAATAAGCAAATTCTATATATTCATTTGATCACAGTAATATGTTGATAACACTGTATTTTTCAATGTATATCAAACATATCCCGATCTTTTCGTTACCATATAAATAGTTGAAATTTAAATTTATAAAAATTATAAAGTTGAACTATATAAAAAAATACTCATAAATTTATGTCATAAAATTCCTAAGGTAGAAATAATATTAATATTTTATCTAGATTAGTTGTCTCTCTTGGATAAATACTCTGAAAAGACACCTCACAAATAAAGAAAATGAATTACATTTCTTCCAAGAAACCTTAACCATCTTCTAAGTGCACTTGTTAAAGTAGTGTTAGTGCTTTGTGTAGATTTAAAAATAGTGTTTTCTCTAGAAACTAGAAAATGCATAATAGTGAAAATGGAATGACAAGTCTCAATTTTACATAAGAATTAAATGTACAATATGCTTTCCAATGATATCTTTATTAGTGTAACCAGAATCTCGTACACTTCAAATTCTAAAACTACCAGAACTTTAAGGAGTAGAAAATTGTTCTAGTAGCTTATCAAGGATAGGGTAAGACAACCAAAAAATCAACAACAAATGACAGTGATAAGGAAAAACAGAGTGGTATATCCTATTCATCCCATAAAATCCTAGTTCCATAGAACAAAGCAATCTATATTTGATATTAATGGTTGAACAAGATTCAAGTGTTCATGCAGTTTCAGTGGCTATGTTGATTTGTTGTTGTAGAAACGAACACCAATTGCAATACCCAAGACAATCAGAGGAACTAGAAACTGCAACATCTTGGTCATGAAACTTGATGATGCGTTGTTCTGATTATTTTGGATTTGTTTTGGAGGAGTTTGTTGAACTTTGGCAGGCACGGTTGTTGGATCAATGTCCCCAACATATAGATCCTTTAACATGGCTCTAGCACTCTTACTATGACCAACATCCTCAAAGTCATCAGTAGCATCTTTCCCTGCAACAAATGACATTTTGGGTTGTCAAAAATACATTATTTGAAAACATATAACTCAAGTGTGTGAAATCAAGTTGGTATATGTAAATCAAATATACACCTGTGGAAGACAACAAGACATCATCACCACCAGGATGGTCATCTAAGAACTTTGTGACATTATAAACCTGTTTCAAAAAGAAAAAAAATGTATAATACTAAAAAAAATATATTAATAAGTGCTTGCTAACCTAACTTGAAAGCTCATTAAAATTTTAATCTAATGAGAAAGAGAGAAATGAAATCCATACTTCATTAACTTCTATATGTTTGTGTGTATGTAGTGGATACAATGGCATTAAGATATCACATTCTTTTGAGAAGCTTCATATGCTTTGAAAAACTCTTAGATGCAAAACACACTAACACAATACAAAAACAATGTTATAAAATTATTTAAAACTTTCCCATGTTGTAGTTAATGTTTAACTAGATAACATAATTCACTCCTTTTCTAATGACATTTATAGTAATATATACATCAAACTTCGGAACATCACTTAAGTTGATTATAAAAACAAAGAGAATTAGTATAACAATGTTTAGTAGACCATAGAAAGAGGGATACAAAAGAAGGATAATAATAATGTGATATTATGAACATATCATTTGTATTAGTCAGGTTTAGGAGTTGTGAACAAACAATGTGTTGTATTAAGCACACCGATGAATAACAACAAAACCAATCTAATATTGATTTGCGTAATTGAAATTCTTATTGAATAAACAGAAAAATAATTGAATTTCAGAGATAGTTCAATACCAAAAGAATCAATTTTATGGTGATTCATGTGATTCACAAATAATCACTTCTCACATTGCAAGCAGAAATATGAATACCAACACCCATTTGCAAACCAGAGTTAATTAATAGTGATAACCAAAATTAACCCGCCACACAAATATCCAAAACGTTCACCATGTGTTTGTGAAAAGGATGCATGCTTCATCAATCACTAGCATATAATGTTATTCAGACTAGACAGAAAGATACATACAAAGGGAATCTCAAGATCAGATCCAATATTCATTGCTATGCATGATTCCATTTCATTTGAGCTTTTTTAATGAATACCCAAATCAAAAACACAAAACCTAGATTGTAGAATCAAAAAAATATTTGCATCGATGCATGCATGCATTGGTAATATCACACACACCTTTCCATCAATGATAAGCCAACAATCTTTGGAGTTGTTGTGTTCAGAAACTTGCGCCAAAGTGTAAACCATGCGCTCCCCACCCATTTATCTTAGGAGAGCAATGATACAATGTTGTCTTTTTGTAGAAATTGATGATTATGGAAGGTATTTGTTATAAAGATGTTAAAAGAATTTCAAGTGCAAGATGTAGATCGGTAAGAATGGTTAGTTAGTTAGTTATATGAAATTATTAAGGGAAAGAGATAGTAACCTTTGGGCCCAAATAGTATTGTGATATTTTACTCATTTTGTGTTCACATTGTACAACTTTTATATTTAAAATTATTTATTTTGCTTCCTATAAACTTTTTAATTCTTCAAAATGTATAAGGACTAAATAGATGTATAGGAACTAAAATAATGAATAATTTCTATATATAATAACTAAAATAAAAATGTCGTAAATAATAAATGGATCAATTAAATCTAAATTTGTTTGTACGTGAAATTACATCCAGTCACTAAATTTAATTTATGAAATTATAAAACTATTATTTTAGTGTTTTTAAATTATCAAATTGTGTTAACTATAATAAAATTGTAATAGGTGCATGATAAAAAATTAATTTGAAAAATGAAGCATATTATATATATATATATATATATATATATATATATATATATATATATATATATATATATATTCAGTAGTTACATATTTTAAATATTTTAATTTTGTAATTACTTACGTAATTTTAACATTTTAAATATATCAAAACTAATTAAATAAATTATTTTGAATCTCAACACATACAAAAATCTATACATAAAAACTTTGATTTTACTATTTAGACTTGCTTCTTTGTAATATAATGTTTTTAAAAGCATACTTAAAAGATAAACGTGAACACTATAACAAAAATTATATTACATAACAATAAATTTTACAATATTTAAATATTTACATTAATTATGCCAAATAATTATAATTATATTTAAATCTATTTTTAGTGTAATCAAATTATGATTATAAGGTTATTAATTGATCATGTTATTGATAATTATAAGATCATTAAAATGATAACATTATGGATGACAATCTTCACCATAAAATTATTATAACAACCACGATGTTGATGACTATTTTCATTATAAGATTGTTAAAACAATTAAATTATTAATGACATATCGTTGATCACAACTTTCATATTAAAATGGTCTTATATTGTTGAGGATGACTTTCATTATAAAATCATTAAAACAATCATGTTGTTATTGACAACTATCAGCATAAAATCCTTACAACAATTATACTATTAATGATGATTTAAGCAATCTAGTCCTAATAAAAAAATGTTTATTAACTCAAATAATCTTATTAATACTAATGTTGTTAAAACCTTGTCAGTCAAAAACATTCCTCCAGAAAAAAAAAATTAGAGGAAAGAATATAATATGTATGGCAAAAATATAAATAATAATTAAAAACAAACACAAAATAAGAATTCAAACTATAATAGAAGTGAAGACCACTAGAGTTCCATGTTTGAAATATGAGTGTTTCATCTAAAGTTTGAAGGTGATATTCCTCCTTTCCAACCATTTCAAAAGTTCAATTGGTCTCACCCATCTACGCGACAATTTGTTGATAATGTGTTTGAGTTAACTTTTATTCAAACTAAATATAAAATCTTGAAGCTTCTTGGTTGAATCCCAAATGAATATCTTAACCCACTTCTCTATAGTAACTTTAATTTGAATATGACCTTTCTCTCTTTCTCTCTAATAGTACACAAGTCACTCCATCATCATGCTTAGGTCCCTTCTTTAGTATAAAGGTAAAACCTAGTTGTTGGTTGAGAAATCTCTTTTAGTAACATAACATATATCCAATACATGAAATAAAGTGGGGTTTCCTTGATCGTGGATTAGAGCATTGTGTGATATGATTATAACACATGTAGAAGTGTCTTAACTTAATGTTAACTAATTTTCTTTTCAAAAACCTTATCAACATTTTATTATAACCTTTTATTGACCACTTGTTTGTAGAAGTTTTATTGATATAAATATTTGTTGTATATCCAAATCTACATATAACATTTTTCACATTTATTTGAAAACTAAGTTCCATTGTCTATGACAATTATTTGAGGAACTCTAAATTTGCATATAATGGGGTTTTGTGTAAACTATTTGACCCAATTTGTTGAAATAGCAACAATAGGTTCATCTTTGATCACTTTGTAAAATTTTCAACACCAACAATTAGAAATTTCATGTCTTAGTACTTGTGGAAAATGGTCTAAAATATCTAGTCCCCATGTATTGAGAGGTGAGGGTGAGACTATCCAGTGAATTTTGTTGTAAAAAGCTATACATAGATTTGCAAACCATTCATGTTTTTCTTAAACATTGGAATTATGGAAAGCATTTGTTATCTACCTTTGACAAAAACCTTGATAAAGATGTCAATGGTCATGTGAGTTGCTTAACTTCCTTGACACTAGTTGGACTTGTATATTGATGATATTAAAACATTTCCTTGTGTGGCTCTCAATGCCTCTTTGAATCAACATAAAATCCAACAAAGTTACCATCTAGTTTTCATATATAACTTTAATGGATACTTATTGTGTCAAACAATTCAACAAGATTAACATAATCACTAGTGCAAAATTAGTTTTTTATACCTATATATTATACATGTTCAAATTTATTAGATATAAAAAAGAGGAATCATAATAATTTTATGAATAATATGAGTTTTTTTATTCTTGTTGGGCCTAAAATAGGTATAAAAAATATTCAGTGACATTTTTATAATATTAAATAAGACTTTCTATAATTGTTCTATGTACAATAGGTATAGAATATTCAATTTTTCTCTTACCCTTCCCGCTTCTCAGTCATCTTTCACGTTTCACAGTTTCACAGTTTTTTCTCCAGACTTTCCCTTTTTTTTTCTTTTCCATTTACTCCCCACATTGGTCTCATCGTGTTCGTCCAGTGTTCGCCTGTTGTTGCTGAGAGGTCTGTTCACGTTTGCCATTTGGTTCATCATTCGCCGTTCACCGATCATTATTCTGTCATCATCTTCTTCATTCTCCTTTCCTTCATCATTTGCGTTCGTTCCTCCATTGGAGTTGATCTCCTCTGTTCACGTTCGTGTTTCACGCCTCCATTGCTGTCACGTTCAGGCAATATCACTATTCTCCTATTGTTTGTTGGGTTTGATGCTTTTGCTATGTTTGATGTTCCCGTTTTTCCTATTTTTGCTAGGTTAGGTTTTTTCTGCAAAGATTTTAGGGTAGGTTACTCATTACTAATAAGTATTTGGTGTTCTGCAATATTTATTTCAGGTTTCTACAATAATTCATATTGAAATCAATAATTTATACAAACCTAAGCCAACTCCTCTAATAAATAACTTGGTTTTTGTCTACTAAAAATATTTAAAAGTCGTGGTTGTAGAAATGCATGTTGTTATTTCATATATGTTCCAGAGAGTGGCCATGGTTCTTTTATTTTTTATGAACTTGTAAATGGAGATAACTAAAGGAATGAGATTCTTTTCATTTCTCAACCATGCTCGAGTTGCAAAATATATAGAAAAGTCTATATTAGAAGGAATCATAGAATAACATTTAGGAATTTCAACATAAGCAACATCTTATTTAGTAAAACAAGGTCCAGTTAAAACTTGAAATGAAACATATAACTTGTTGACTGGTATTTTTTGCAGTTGTCCATTTTATTTTAGTTTGGGTTATTAGATAACAATTGCCAATTTACACTAATGTGAAAGCATTGTCGAGATATGGCTATGTAGGTAGTATTTCAAAACTTATAATGCTTTTCATGTTGGGTAAAATTATAGTATCGAGTGCCAAATTGTTTAGCCACATATTAATTTTCCAGCAACTGATTGATTGAGCTAATAGTTTATTTCATACTTCTATCATTTTACACTTCTGCAAGCCAATTATGTGTAATGATCATATAGATATTATTTTCAAGGTATGTTTTAAATTCTCAGACTGCTGCTTTGCTCATTCTTTCTATGCTTGAGGCGACACATAAATAAAATACTTTTTCTCTATTATGCTATGTTATTTGTAATATTTTTGGGAACTAATGTATTTGAAATGCAATTTTCATGAGATGCTTAGTTCTTCTAATACAACATGCAGGGTTCGTGCTTTTGTTTTAATTCTAAACCTTGGGGTTCATGCACATCTCCTAGAACCGATAATTGCTAATGATGCTTCTACTATAGAAGAAGAATATTCTAAAAAATCCTATTATGACAGTGACACTAAAATTATGGTGTCAGGAAGCACAAAAGCAAGTTCTCAGAATAAGTCATATGCGGGCTCTGCAATTGATAACTTTGAGTCTTGGATTTTAAATATTCTGTATGAGATACTACTTCTTCTTGTTCAGGTATCATTGGGTAGAACATGAAATTGTTGAACATAACCATTACTTGTTTCTAAATATTTTTTCTTGGCTGGGATCATCTGTCGCCTGGTGTCAATATTTTATCTTTGACACTTGTCACAATATATTAATTTCTGTGTAAATGACATGGTGTTGATGAGTTTCTATTGGAAACTACAGTTAGGATGCAACATTTTTTTAATGGATTGAAAATATAAGAATACAAGACAAGTTTACATCGTTTTCTTGCCATTATTGAGATTGAGAATTTGTTTTTCTTTAGTTTATGTTTTAAGAGTTAGATATCTATTCTAGATGGATTTGTTGTGATATTAATATGTGCAAGGAATTGCATAGAGCACCAGTTGGACTTTCAGGTGTTGTGTTATAGAATATTTTGTATGGTAAGAAATACAACTTTTCTTTATCAGATTTGTCAAATGTTTCTAGATGATCTTGTATGATAGATGCACATTAAGAAAATTGCTTTTGTTCAATTGCGTAGAAGTATATGTCAAAGCTTATATGATCTTGTACTCTAGTGTCTTATAAGATAAATTAGGATTTGGATGCTTACATTCCTAATACTTTTAAGATGTAGACAAAAGACATTGTACAAAGGGATTCACTGTCGTGTACATGTCCCTTTAGACTACTAAATTGTCAGTATAACTGCATTAACCCCAAAAATACGAACATTTAAATTCTTTGAACGTACATGTGCCATTGGTTAGTTCTTACAAATTGTACACATTCTAACTAAATAATATCACCCAAAGATGTTCTAGTCAGTATATTCTTTTAAATTTATAGAGTAGAACTTGGGGGCTAACACTTTTGAATGTGGAATAAATTAAAGGGTAATTGTTGTAGTCACTGGTGGTACGTAATGCTTGATATACTTGTAAGGTAGTGGAGTACTGTTGAAATAATCACTATCTTTAATAACTAGAAAAATATGTTTGAGGTAGTGTTCACATATTGGAGTGGGTTTGCATTTGTTTCAGACTGGTTGGTTCAGCTTAGGTGGATAAAGAAAACGTTTTTATCATCTATTTCATATGAATGTTCTTAAGATAATTATGTTATCTGCTTTTTCCATTTTTCAATCATAATGGCTTAATCATGCTGTTGTCATAAATTATCATTTATGCTGATGAATTGCTTTATACAGTCTGAAGAAAAGGATGAATCTGTTTGGGCATCTGTTCTCAGTTGTTTGCTGTATTTTGTTTGTGATACATGAAAGATTTGGAGAAACCGTTTAGTAGGGCTTGATATAAGGGTGAGAAATAATTCCCTACTCTTCTATTTGATTCTATTTGTATTTCATGGATATTTCATAGCACATTCTGTTGGCTAAATATTTTTCTTCTTTTTTGGGAGGTTGGACAGGGTGTCAAGGGAGAGGATTCCTACTAATTATTGAACTTTGGAATTTAATGTAGATCTATAAAAGTTTAGTCTTTTATTTAAGGGAGTGAAAGAATGGTAATATTCGCAAAGATTGTTGACTCATGGGATATGGTAATATGTACAATTTATAAATCACATCTTAAGTATTTATCACTAAAAAATTGTTGACTCAACTATTCATAGTGTAAATTTTCAATAACACATTTCCAATGGATCAAGAAGTCTTGAAGGAAGTTCGTGAGTAGTGGGCTTCGTTTCTTTTAAGTGTTTATATAAGATGATGTTAGGTGTTTTATGACTTGTATAGTAATTCAATTTGGAGTAGTATTATATTTCATATAAACATTAGATTCTATTTCATGTAAATATTAGATTGAATGAGATTTGTTTTCTGGATGTTTTGGGTAATTATATACAGGTTTGGTATGTGGTAGGAAACATAAACAATTTTTTCATAAAAAAAATAATAAATCACTTTTTATACCGGTCGAAGTCATTTTTGGTGTAAAATATGTAATTTTTTATACCGGTTGGAACTATAATCGGTATAGTAAGTCGTTTCTTCTTACATAACTTTCCTTTTCCAAGAGGACTTTCTATACCGGTTTTAAAATGGTATAAAAAATACTTTTTTATACCTGTCATGGAACCGATATAGAAAGATCAAACCTTATATATCGCATGCATCTATACCTATGCTAGAACTGGTATAAAAAACCTTTTTTATCCGGTATAAAAAACCTATTTTACACTAGTGAATGTTCCAAAATTTTTCCAAGCAACGATTGAAGTAACTTATTCATGAGTTGTTTTTAAGTGGCAACCAAATCACATCCCTATGTAACAATAGTTTGAGGTTTCTTCCATAGACAATATATTTTCTTCATCTCTCATGTGCTTTTAGATATGATTTTATATTGAATATACATCCATAAAGGTTAAAAGTTCATAATCAAATGCCCTATATGCTAAATTGTTTATGTTCAATAAAGAGTACAAATCCTTTGGGCTTTTTCCTTATTAAGATTCGTGAAAATTTTTCACATGTCACTTTTTCAATGTTTTGTTTACCATCATAACATTTGTCCACTTGGTTGGGTATTTGATCTCTTAAACACAACTGACATCTAAAAACATCTTTGTTTCTTCTATCATTATACACATCTCCTTTTCAAACTTCCTACATTTCTAAATGGCTATCTTAACAATATGATCAAGGACTAAAATATGACATATAAATTTTGGATTATTATATAGCATATAAATAATTAATCAGGAAAATACTTCCTTATTATAACATAACAATCAGATCAATTATTCTTCAAACTTTGAATCAAAATGTACCATATTCCTCGCTCCTTTTCCCACTTATAGCATCTTTTATTTATTTTATACGTTGAGTTTGTCAACACTAATCGTGGATCTAGATATTACAACTTTATCTCAACATTTTAGGTGACTAAGACAAAATTCCATCAATTTTGCATATTTCATCACTTTATTGTTATTTGTTGATTGAGTAGTATAATTGTTACTTTGTTTAATGACATTAAATATTTTACTTTTTGGTGAGTCATAGAAACTAATGCTCTTAGCTTATTCAAAGAGGTCTTCCTAACAAAATATTGTACAAGACTAATGTATTAAGGACCAAATATGAGACATATGTATCAACATTGTTCCTAAGCTTACACTTTAATTGATGAATCTTATGAATATTATCCTCTCATGGAAAAGTGAGAGAGTGTTAAACACATTTGCAAATTTTTGTTACGCTTTAACCTTCAATTTTACCACAAATTATCTTAATCTTACTTTCAAATCTTACTTTCTACGAGTTGAAAAAAATTCAATGTTTGTTAATAAAAAATATGAAAGAAAAGGATAATCTAATTAAAATTATGACTCGATAGTTAAATATGAAAAATATTAAACATAAAATATATTGGTATGCATGAAAAATATTAAATATAAATATATCAGTATGCTTGCATTTTAAACTCAAGGATAAAATTGAAAACATTGAATTTTTATTATCAATATATTGATCCGGAGTCAAAATTGAAAACAATATAAAGGAACTTGTGTTTAATATTTTAGAAATTTTTTTACCACAAAAGCAAAGCCATAAAGAATTTTTACCTCTTCTCTAAATCTAGATGATGATTTTTTTTATTTTTTATGATTGCTTACTTAATTGATGCAATTAATTGAATTTTTTAATCATTTATGATATAATTTTACTAATGTGACAGAATTACCATATAATTAACATTAAATTTTAAAAAAAATACTTAAAACCCAACAACATATTCATAATTTAACTGAGCAGCAAAAAGAAAAAAAAAAACTAATAAAATATAAAAAAAAAAGTAAATACTTTTAATTTGGTTGAGGAGCTGGGTTTACAGTTCAACTCGTTAGGCCCGTTGGATGAAAAGCCCAACCCACACTCTCCCACAGCAAAAAACCCTAATCCAGTAATCCCTCTGCGCCTCCCTCTTATACTCAAAACCTTAGCAGTCGCACACAGCAGAAGAGACCAAAGAACCAACCTTCAGTGTTGTGTGGGAGAGAGGAAGAGAGAGAAAACAAAAATGGTTTCAGGGTCAGGGATCTGCGCGAAGAGGGTGGTGGTGGACGCTCGCCACCACATGCTGGGAAGGTTGGCCTCGATCGTGGCCAAGGAGCTTCTCAATGGGCAGAAGGTGGTGGTGGTGAGGTGCGAGGAGATTTGCATCTCCGGCGGACTCGTGAGGCAGAAGATGAAGTACATGCGCTTTCTCCGCAAGCGCATGAACACCAAACCCTCTCACGGCCCCATTCACTTCCGGGCTCCCGCCAAGATCTTCTGGCGCACCGTTCGCGGGTTAGTGTTCATACCCTTTTCACCCCTTTGAAAAAACCATGAACTGTCGCTTTTTAAATGTTTGCAATTGGTATGACTGTGTATAATTTTAAGTTTGAGTTCTGAAAGTATGCTTTTTTTCCATAAAATTATGAAGGTCTTCGTTAATTGACGTGGATTGATGTTTACAGATGAAAATTTATGTTTTTAGAATGAATGTAGTGTTTGAATTTTAATTGTACTTAATGGGGTTAAGTGATCTTTGTATTCAACCTTTACTAGATGGATTGCGTTTTGTGTTTTGGGGATTAATTTATAATTTTTGCAATGATAGATATGTTTCAATGATGGATAGTGGGATAGGGTTTTTGATGTTTTGGGATTACTGTGTAATTTTTGCAATATTAGGGTTTGCGATGAAGGATATTGATGTTGTTAATTCGTGGGAAGTTTCTCTGAAATGGGTGTTTGTTTGCAGGATGATTCCTCACAAGACTAAGCGTGGGGAAGCTGCTCTTGATCGATTGAAGGTTTATGAGGGTATTCCTCCTCCGTACGACAAGACTAAGAGGATGGTTGTCCCTGATGCTCTCAAGTGAGTTTTACTTAGGTTTTCTTAGAAAATTAAATTTGGGTTCTTCAATCTGTTTTGATATTATTGTTGTTGTTATTGTGGATACTGAACTGGTGAATGGAATTAACTAGGGTGTTGAGGCTTCAGAAGGGGCACAAATACTGTCTTCTAGGCAAATTGTCATCTGAGGTTGGATGGAACTATTATGATACCATCAGGGTGAGTTGTTGCCTTCTGTGTATTTTTTTGTTGTACTTCGAATTTCGTTTTTTCCTTGGTGAATGTTCAAGTTAAATCAATTTGGTCTCAGTGTAGCATAATGGGGACTAGATTAAAGCTCTGTCACTTTTTTGAAAATTTCTTATTCTGAGGTTTCTAATTGCTATATTGGTAACAGGAACTGGAAAAGAAGAGGAAAGAGAGAGCACACTTGTGTTATGAGAGGAAGAAGCAGCTTGCAAAATTGAGGGTGAAGGCTGAGAAGGTTGCAGAGGAGAAGCTCGGTTCCCAAATTGAAATCCTTGCTCCCGTTAAGTACTGAGTAGGTGTATGGTAGTTAGTGTTTTGAAGTTTTGGTTTGAGGTGTATACCCAATTGAACTCCATTTCAGTTTTGCTGGTCATCTTGGACTCTAGATATGACAATCTTGGAAGTTGTTTTACTTTGTTTGCTTTAGAATTTTTATGTCATCTGATTAAGTTCTATTACATATTGTTTTTTTTTTGTGTTGTCTCATGGTGTGATATATTGTGGCATTTTAATTTTACCTCCTGCATGAAGATGGACTAAATGCAATTTTTACCTTCAGTTTTATGCTCAACACGATACATCGTTTTCTAGTATTTGTAATTGTGTAATTCGATAGAGATCAACTGTGATCTGAAATGATGTAATATGATATCAAAGGGGAACACATACACCAAATTGGTTTCGTTCGACACGTTAAAGGATTCGATCTGAAAGGCCATTGGTCCAAAGAATAGCTACAAATCAAATGTGATAATAAATTATGAAATTGTTATAAACAATCTTTTTAACATGTAATAGTGTCTACCAATGTTGTCTTCGTCAACTTGTTAATGCCTAATGATAGGATGTTAAAAAAGTTGTGAAAATCGTGTAATTTTAAGGCATTACTAAGTCGTTATGTTCCTTTTGAACTACAAGGCAAAATATAAGTGACAGATCATATATAGATTAACCGATTGATGCCACTGTCAAGCTAATATTAATTTTCAACGAAATGATAGTTTCATTCCTTGGTTTTTTACTATGCCTTTTGGTGTGTTGAAGTAGAGTTTCATTAAAAACTTAATATTGATATGATAGAATTGAATGACAATAAGAAGAGCATAAAATGACAATCAATGAAATTTTCCTACACCCAACCAAATGAAAAAAACTGACCATTAATGTTGTCATCGTTAATTTACAGTATGTAGCTATCCTATATATTGAATTCTTATATTCCATAAATTTATCAGATTACAAGAAGAATCAATCTTACGAATTTGAATGTTATGAGGAATAAAGAATATTTATTTAAAAATAAGAGGGAAGCAAAAGATCAATCAACTAATTGAAAAAACCAGGTAGAATCTTTTTGCAGAGGGAAACAAAAGTTCATGATATTTTTAGGTTCTAATTTCAAATTTCATGTCATTATACATAAAAAAAAACATTGGCAATATTGCAAAGTTAAAGAATGAGAAGTCAATTGAATACCTATTGAATGAAATGTGATAATGTAATTAATTCTTGGCCTTAGAAAGACAAGGTGTGAAGAATAGTTATAAGTAATACAGAAATGTGGCAAGGTACCGTATTGCCAATCAAAAACGCCGAAATGGCATCCAAATAGTTGTCGTTTCTAGCCAGTTATAATATTTTTCTCTTGGTGATCAACTAAATTCTACACTCCGACAATTATCATAAAGCATTCCAATATGGTTGTATTAGAACAAAAAAAATTGATAACAAACAAACTTTGTTCCTTCATCCATTGCTTTCTGTATGTGAGAGGGAAGAGCTATTGGAGGCATGTGACTCAGAATTCTTGTTGAGGATGACCTTTACTCCCAATGTTTTTGAAAAATGTCATAAAACTCTTAACACCGTCATCTAGATTACTCTGCAGCATTTGAGGGGAAAACAGTTCTGGCTTTTCTGAAGCTTTTTTGACCGAGATTACTGCAAAATTTATCTGCAAAAAGAGATTGTGAAAGTCACAAGTTAATGGAGTACTAATACTTCGACACATTAACACTTTTTCATTCATATCAAAATAGTAATTAGGTGAGGCTATACAAATTCCAAAAAGTACAATTAGATACAATAAAGCATTTTCACCAACTTTGCTCTGATCACATTACCTTTGCTCCCTGTATTTGTTTAGATATTAAAAAAAAAATTTTTTTTTTTTGAAAAATTAACGGTTCTTACTCCTAAGAAATACAAACAAACTATTTAAGAAGTGGTCACTACTGATTTACCTCAATAACGTGGTTAATCAACACTGGAAACAAAATTTGATTTAACAAATTCTAACATTTCAGTTGACCATATACGCCAAACAATTTCAAACTTACAATCGTTACATGATTTTGATCCTCTCTACTTCTAAAACCTATTTAACTATTACTCATAAACTACAAAATAATGATGACTTTAATAAAGCCTACTCCACGTCTTTCATTTGTTTCTATGGGTAGGCTCTCCTCCTCATTTATATAAGGCAAAACGTTGATCACAAAGTTGTGGCATTCAAAACATGTACTGTTTGTTTAATTAATGAGGCTTGTAAATGTGAATTATGTTATGCATTGCCAGTATTACAAAAGGCATGTGGTTTGACATTGCTTAGTTTCCACACTTTTCAAAAGGTTTATATACAATGACTCTCCATGTACCTTCAAAGTGGGTAGCAAAAGGGCGAGACTTGCCTGCATGAAATTGTGGGGCTAGTTCGGGCTGCATGTTGCAATTCATTCTCTTGCTAATTCTCCCCTGCATGTGTGATAAGGATGTCCAAGTCCTTTTGCTGCTTGGTTTAATTATTTATTTTCCTTTTGCCTTTGGTTAATGTATATACTTCACAATCTTGTCAGATTTCCTATTTTTTTGCCTAGTCAATGTTGGACCCTTGGCTTGCGGTAATTTTGGCTTCCACGTTACGTAAACGTTGGCTAGCAGCTTCCATGGCCTCCATTTTCTCCACAACATTCATCCTTTTCTTTTGTAACCTAAGGAGGATTGTGTAGGTCAAGTCTCCATGTCCTGTAAATAGGAGTCTCTCCTCTAAAAATACATTTTCACTCCTTCTATGCTCTCCTCCCACTTGGGTTCTACTCTTTGGTGAGCGTTTGCTGGTTTTGTGATTCCCAATACCACTCAAAAAGTTTCTATTGTACCTAGTTTTGTGATTCCCAATACCACTCAAAAAGTTTCTATTGTACCTTGGGAGCTTACAAAACATACTGCGAATAAGTCCTTAAGAACCGTACTGATCCACACCTTAGGGTATCATTTTATCCGTGTTCTTAACCAACTTTCATTACAAATTATACATCAATTTGTAGATCTCAGATCCAGGGATACTGTATTTGTGGTAAAAGCTGGCTTAAAACAGGAACAATGTGGTTTCCTGAGGGCGTGAATGAGCATTGCTCTTAATGACTTATCCATAGTTTTTTTTTCTTCTTTATATAGGAGAAGAATTATAATAAATGGAGCATTTGGGATGCTCCAACCCTAAAGCCTACACTTTTACATTTGAACACCTTCCAAATGCTCCAACCCTAAAGCCTACATTTTTACATTTTGAACACCTTCCACATCAGTTAATATATATATATATATATATATATATATATATATATATATATATAATCCATCCATTATGCAAGCGTCCTAGAGTACAACAGGAAACTCATGGGTGGTATGCTAAGGATCAAAGAATCAGCAAGCACAAGAAAGTAGAATCCAAGATGGAAGAAGAGGAGAGTGAGTGAAAGTGTGATTTCGGAGGAGAGGTGAGGGAAGTATTTATAGGGAATGAAAACATGACCTACACAGTTACACGTTCCAGAATCCCACTAAGTTATGAAAGAGAAGGATTAAGACTGCAGAATAGGAGGGGGCCAACATTCACATAGAACGTGCAACGGCCAATGTAGCCATTCAAGGTTCAATGGTGAGACATCTAGGGCAAGGGTCACCAATGTTCACATAGCCAAAAAATAACGAATCTGGATATATATAAACCAAAGACAAAAAGAAAATAAGTATATAAATGAAATGGTAAAAAGGACCTGGACCTCCTTATCAAACACACGTGCAATGGGGGGAACCAATCACAAATTGAACACAAAAACTCCAAATGAGACCCACAACTTCATGCACACCAGACCCACAACCTTGCTAGCCACTTTGAAGGTATATGAAGAGTCTTGGTATATAAACACTTTGAAAGAGAGGATAGGGAATATGGGATTTGGTACCTTTCGGAATAATCAAAATACAATAGTATTCCCCATCAACTAATAGTCACTCTGGTAACATCATAGTGCATTAGATATGATACTTAAACAAATACAAGTAAAGTAACTCAGCCTCTTTTATACATATGGCAAGTATTTGATCATGAGTCATGTGCAATGAATTTAACCGTCTATTTGTGTTGTGAAAAACTGACAAAAACATGAACTAAATGTATTTCTTGAGGTGTGTATATCAACTACACTTAAGGACTTAGCCGCAGTGTGTTGCGCAAGTTCCCTAGGATACAATAGGAACTTTCCGGATCTTCCAAGGAACTCAAAAACTAGCAAGAAATACTCTTAAATGAGTAAATAACCCAAGATTTTAAGAATAGATAAAAGGGAGAGAAAGAAAGAATGAGAGAAGAGAAGTAGAGAGAGGGCACGAGAATATGTTTTTGGAGGTGAGCAAAAGCCCTCGATTATAGATGGGGAAGGGTTTATGATGAGCCAAAAATCCCCTAACTTGCGGAGGAAAACTTTAGCAATAAACCTAACGTTCGCACCACCGTGGCTTGCGGAAGATGGTTTACAACATTCAAGAATCAATTGTAACACTTTTAATAAAAAAAGGTAGGCAGGCACCATTGGTTTCTTATTGCAAAAAAGGAGAAACAAGCTTTTGCAATTGTTTTAGTGATTTTTGTGTTAAAGAAGGTATTATCCAATAGTGTTCCTCCTTTTATGTAACAAGAAACCAGCGGTACCTACCTTTTTAATTAAAAGCGTTACAATTGATTCTTGAATGTTGCAAATCATCTTCCACAAGCCACGATGGTGTGAACATTTGTTGTTGAAGTTTTCCTCAGCAAGTTATTAGGGGATTTTTGGCTCATCATAAACCCTTCCCCCATCTATAAATAGGAGCTTATGCTCACCTCCAAAAACATATTCTCGAGCCCTCTCTCCACTTCTCTTCTCTCATTCTTTCTTTCTCTCCCATAAATGTTTTCTGAAAATCCTGGGTTATTTACTCTTTTAAGAGTATTTCTTGCTTGTTTATGAGTTTCTCGAAATATCTAGGAAATTCCTATTGTATCTTGAAGGACTTGTGCAACACACCACGGATAAGTCCTTAAGGATAATGGATATACACGCTTCAGGAAATACATTTAGGTAATGCTTTCGTCAATTTTTTACAACAATTTGATGGTCATGATCCTTGAATCTTGATCCTATATGCATATTATCAGTTACATTTTCAAAGTCATGCTTGCAGTGTCATTGAAAAAAATCCACCAATTAAGAATATCAAAGACAATCAATGATAAAACTTATAATGAAGGAACGAAGATGAAAATATCGGAGCAAGGTATAAGAATAAATCAACAATAGGCCAGCTAAAAACAATGTAAGCAATAAACCAATGCTGATGATAAAATCAAGAAAATAGAAATATATTAAAAGAAGTAAATGCTTGGCTCAAAACAAAGTGATGCTTCTAACAATAATAAAATCGTAGTCATACTGATTGTGAGGCCTTCTGCACCAAGGCTTTGGCAAGTGGCAGTATGCAAAACCTTCAGACAGAGAAAGAAAGAAAAATAATTAGCAAGTAATCAAGTATAAAAAAAGGTGTTTTGTTGCTTAGCTTGCGTATAGAATTTCCTTTACTTTTTTGCACTCCATAAATTAGAAAACTAACCAGTACATAATTTTCTTTTTGTGCATTCAAGAGCCACATAAAAAGATTTAATAGAAAAGGGAAATATCTTACATTCCTCTGCCTCCATCAAGTGCTTCCTCTGCTGGGTCTTTCCACTCATCGATTCTATCAGACAAACCAATATTTGAAAAATATAGTAGGGGGACAACATTAATACATATGAAAGAGACGGATAGGGTAGAGACATTACACCCATCCATAGCGGCGGTCAAACAGAAGCTGCTTAGAAGATTGTCTGGAATTTGAAACATTGACTCTTGAGTTTGTAGATTCCATCTACCACACTTATTTGCTAGACGGAGAGAATAAGGAGTACCTTTGAGTTGATAACTGGAAAAGAAGATATAACAACAAAGAATTTAGACAGTCAGAGATTCGTTTAAGATCCAACATAGGGGTCATTTTGCATAGATAATTTTAATTTTATTTTGATCCAATCTCGAAACATATATCACCTTAGCAAAACTTTACTAGGGTTTATATACAATTTCATCCGATACCCTTCACTAGGTTTTGTAAAACAGTCTGTGACAATGATTATTGTTGCCACAAACAGCCACATTTGTCCCTAATTTCTCACAAGTTCAAAGATTGTGATGAAACCTTCACCAGTGGGGTTGCTATATAACTACTACACCAATCTAAGAGTTACTGAGCATCCAACTTTGAAAACTTTTCAACACAGACGACGGTAGTGTATAAATTGTATACCCTTAAACAGAACATAAAGTTCTCTTCATTCTGAGAATTAACCGATAAGTTAAAGGGGGAGAATACGTAATCAGTGACATTTCCAACCGTGAAACTAACCCAGAAGTGCCACAAGTACAGGAAAACGAAAATTATACAAGGAAATGAGTTACCTTTGGGTAAAAGATGAAGCTTGGAAATGGGTGTGGCTCAAAACAACTATTGTGTAGATGGTGTGAAGAAAGAAATGGGTTTGTTCGAAGCTGCAGCAGAAAAGGATAAAGCTGCGTGAGATTTTTTTTTTTTTTTTCAAGAACATAGATCTTTGGGCGAATAATCTTTTTACAAATTACTTTGTTATTTAATATTTTTCAAATAAAAATATAAAATGTTGAAGTAATATAAATGTAGTATTTTGAATGTACAGTGTAAATGTTTATGCTTATATAATTAAAATTTGAAACTTACAATAACTATTTTATAAAAAATTTTGATTAATTCGAGATTTTACGTTAAATATTCGAGCTTAATTGGAACAACTTATTATAATAATTAAATCATATATAAATACTATTAAAAATATAATATCATAATTTTACGATGTTAAAGTGTAAATTCTTAAACATAAATTAATAAGTTTTTAACTTTTAAAGAAAATATGAAAAGTATAAGAAATTATGTTATCATATTTAAATTAAAGTTTTAATAACATTTATCAATATTTACTATTGACAAGAAATTTACATGTACAATAAAATAAAATGATAAATATTTTAGTACTTTTAAGAATTTTTTTTTAAATAATTTATCATTAAATATTTTTAACTGAATTAACTTACACCCATGTTGGATTAGTTGAACAGTTATTTCTGAAGTTGGTTTATGATTTCTTTAAATCCATGATTATTTAAAATGAACTTGAACTTTCCTCGTATGTATAAAAGTATTCGGGTTAAGTATATTTTAGTTTCTAAACTTTGACCCAAAATTGGAATTTGTCATTGGTCGAAACTTTGATAAATTTTGGTCCCTAAATTTTAACCATGAATGAATATAGTCTTTTTAACCCAATTTTGTTAACTTTTTTTTAGGTTTTGAACGTATTTCTCAGTAAATATTGAGTCGAGAATGTGTCAAACGACGTAAACAACTCAAATATTAACATGAAACATATTCCACATGTTGAAAAAAATCAACATAATTGGGTTAAAAGGACTATATTCATTCATTTTTAAAGTTTAGGTACCAAAATTTATCAAAGTTTCAACCAGGGACGAATTTCAATTTTTAGCCAAAGTTCAGGGATTAAAAATATTATTAACCCAAATATTTATATCTACTTTTCATAATGAACAATCTAATGTTTGAATAAATGACAATGGTGGAAAAATACGATCAAATAAAACAATATTTAAATTTAGGTTAAATTACTCTTTTGGCTCTATTTGTCATGAAATTTCAGTTTGGTCCTTAAGTTTTTCGTTGTCTCAATTTGGTCCTCATTTTCTTAAAAATAACTCAATTTGGTCCTCACCGTTAACTTTGATCTGTTAAAGTTAATGTCACATGTCAATTTCTAGTTTTTTGAATTTTTTTAAAATTTTTTATTATTTTTTTTAATTTTTAATTTTTTTATTTTTGACATGTGTCACTTCACAATTGTGCCACGTGTCAAAGTGACTCAATTTGGTTCCTATATTTGTTTTTAGTTTCAATTTAGTCCTAATTTTTGTAAAAATTAAAGCAATATTGTCCCTCCTTAGATTAAGACTCAATTTAATCTTTGTATACAACTTATGATGATATTCTTAATAGAATTGATGTTTTTATTAAATATTTGTAGAAATATTTTTAAATAAGTTTTTTTTTTTAGTTTTATTATTAAACAAAGTTAAACCCCAAACTTAATTTTAAAAATTAACAATTTTGTCATCTATAACAATATATAAAGGAGATTCCTCTTTTTGTGTCCACTTTTCATTTTCCAATTTTACCCTTAATTTTTATTTTAAAAATTATTTATTTTATAATTATTTTTATAACCGTTTTTTTAAAATCTTTTTTATTTTGACCGTTATTCTAAAAACCTTTTTTTAACAATTATTTTATTTAACAACTATTTTAAAATTTATTATATATACTAGCGTAAACACAAACACAGGCGCTATCGCGCCTATGTGTACGCATTTTTTACATATGCATGATATTATATTGGTAGGTGATAATAAAATAAAATTATATTTATTAAAAATAAAATGAAATATATCAGAAAAGATGAGAGAATAACGGTTGATAAATATAGAAAAAGAGAATAAGCAGAAATAGACCATTTTATAAAAATTTTGTAAAATTAACGGTCAATTTTCAAAAATTTAATAAATAATTATATTTTAAAGGGTAAAATTGGAATTTTGAAATGTGGACACAGAAGAGGAAATCCTCTTTATATATTGTTATAGATTTTAAAAATAAATATTATTGATCGTATAAAAAATAAAAAATGCAGACACACAAGCGCGACAGCGCCTGTGTGTTCGCTAGTCATATATAAAGGCATCAAGTGTATCATATTATACAAACTTAGTAAAGATTAAAAATCAAATAACTTGTCACACATAAGTTTAGGAACTAAATTTCAAGTTCAAAACAAAACCAAAGTCTAATGTTTTGTGTAAAATTTAAAGTTAATTTAAAATATTTATAGAAATATTTAATAGAAGCATTAGAAAGAATATCACCATAAAATTTATAAAAAAGTAAATTTAGTGTCAATTTAAGGAAGGACAATATTGCTTCATTTTTACAAAAATTGGGACTAAATTGAGACTAAAAACAAATATTGGGATCAAATTGAGTCACTTTGACAAGTGACACAACTGTGAAGTGACACATGTCAAAAAGAAATTAAAAAAAATGAATTTTTAAAAAAAAATTAAAATTCAAAAATATTAAAAAAATTCAAAAAAAACCAGAAATTGACATGTGACGTTGACTTTAACACAGTCTAGTCAAAGTTAACGGTGAGGACCAAATTGAGTCATTTTTATGAAAATGAGGACCAAATTGAAACAACGAAAAACTTGAGGACCAACTGAAATTTCATGACAAAAAGAGGGACCAAAAGAGTAATTTAACCTTAAATTTAAAAAGATAATCATTTAAAGAATTGATAAGATAAATATTTTAAATAAAAATTTATTATATATATATATGGAGAAAGATAAATTTCTTTTATTTAATTATATATATGTATTTTTATTCATCACGGAAAATCATAGATCACAGAGTTCTTAACAAAAAAATTATTTCAGAGATTATTTATTTTTGTTTGGGAATCCCGACAAGGATTAACCTTGGTCCCACATATTTCCATTCAAAAAGGAAAATTAGGGATCATGTAGTTCTTAATGAAAACACTACATGAAAAATTATTTAATTATTACTTGGTGAGTCCGAAAAGGATTGACATTGGTCCTATGTATTTTCATTCATGACGAAAAATCAGGGATCACGTAGTTCTTAATAAAAAAATCATTTGAGAGATTATTTATTTTTGTTTGGGATCTCGACAAGGATTAACATTGGTCCTTCGTATTTCCATTTAGAAAGGAAAATTAGTGATCACGTAGTTCTTAATGAAAACACTACATGAAAAATTATTTAATTATTAACTGGTGACCCCAACAAGGATTGACCTTGGTCCTATGTATTTTCATTCATGAGGAAAAATCTGGGATCACGTAGTTCATCATAAAAAAACTATTTGAGATGTTATTTTTTTTTTTGGGATCCCGAAAAGGATTAACCTTGGTCCTTGATATTTCCATTCAAAAAGGAAAATCAGGGATGACATAGTTCTTAATGATAACACTACATCAAAAGTTATTTAATTATTACTTGGTGAACCCGACAAGGATTGACCTTGATCCTATGTATTTTAATTCATGATGAACAATTAGGGATCACGTAGTTCTTAATAAAAGAACAACTTGAGAGATTATTAATTTTTTTTGGAGATCCCGACAAGGATTGACCTTGGTCTTACTTATTTTCATTCAGAAAGGAAAATCAGGGATCATGTAGTTCTTAATTAAAACACTACATGAAAAATTATTTAGTTATTACTTGGTGAACCCGATAAGGATTGACCTTGGTCCTATGTATTTTAATTCATGACGAAAAATCAGGAAATGTAGTTCTTAATAAAAAAATTATTTAAGAGATTATTTATTTTTATTTGAGATCTTGACAAGGATTAACATTGGTCCTTCGTATTTCCATTTAGAAAGGAAAATTAGGGATCACGTAGTTCTTCATGAAAACACTACATGAAAAATTATTTAATTATTACTTGGTGACCCCGACAAGGATTGACCTTGGTCCAACATATTTCCATTCATGACGGAAAATCATGGATCACGTAGTTCATCATAAAAAAACTATTTGAGAGATTATTTATTTTTGTTTGGGGATGTCGACAGGGATTAACCTTAGTATTTAGTATTTCCAATCAGGAAGGAAAATTAGGGATCACGTAGTTCTTATTGAAAACACTACATCAAAAATTATTTAATTATTACTTGGTGAAACCGACAAAGATTGACCTTGGTACTATATATTTTCATTCATGATGAACAATTAGGGATCACGTAGTTCTTAATAAAAGAACTACTTGAGAGATTATTAATTTTTTTTGGAGATCCCGATAAGGATTAACCTTGATCCTTAGTATTTCCATTCAGGAAGAAAAATTAGGGATCACGTAGTTCTTAATGAAAACACTAAATGAATTTTTTTTAATTCTTATTGAATGAGCTCGACTAGGATTGACCTTGGTCCTACGTATTTCCATTCATGACGGAAAACAGGGATCTCGTAGTTCTTAATAAAAAACTATTTGAGAGATTATTTATTTTTGTTTGGGAATCCCGATAAGTATTAAACTTTGTCCTTCGTATTTTTATTCAGAAAGAAAAATGAGGGATGACGTAGTTTTTAATGAAAACACTACATGAAAAGTTATTTAATTATTATTTGGTGAATCCAACAAGGATTGACCTTGGTCCTACGTATTTCCATTCATGACGAAAAATCAGGGATTACGTAATTCTTAATAAAAAACTATTTGAGAGATTTTTTTTGTTTGGGGATCCTGACAAGGATTAATGCTTGTCCTACGTATTTCAATTCAGAAAAGAAAATCAAGGATCGCGTAGTTTTTAATGAAAACACTATATGAAAAATTATTGAATTATTACTTTGTGAACCCGACATGGATTGACCTTGATCCTACGTATTTCCATTCATGCCGGAAAATCTGGGATGACGTAGTTCTTAATTAAAAAAATTATTTGAAAAATTATTTAATTTTGTTTTGGGATCCAGACAAGGATTAACCTGGATGCGTCGTCTTTCCTTTCAAAAAGGAAAATAAAGGATCACATTGTTCTTAATAAAAGCAGTACATGAAAAATTATTTAATTATTACTTGGTGAATCCGACAAGGATTGACCTTGGTCCTACGTATTTCCATTCATGACTAAAAATTAGAGATCACGTAGTTCTTAATAAAAGAACTATTTAATTATTACTTAGTGAACCCGACAAGGATTGATCTTGGTCCTACGTATTTCTATTTATTATGAAAAATAAGCATTCTTGTAGTTCTTAATAAAAAGAATATTTAAGAGATTATTTATTTTTCTTTGGAGATCCCCTCAAGGATTAACCTTGGTCTTACCTATTTCCATTCAAAAAGAAAAATCAGAGATCACGTAGTTCTTAATGAAAACACTACAAGAAAAAATATTGAATTATTACTTGGTGAACCAGACAAGGATTGACCTTGGTCCTACATATATGTATTCATGACGAAAAATTAGGAATCACATAGTTCTTAATAAAAAAACTATTTTAGAGCTAATTTATTTTTGTTTGGGGATCCCGACAAGGAATAATCTAGTTACATATTTTCATTCAAAAAGGAAAACACTACATGAAAAATTATTTAATTATTTTTTCTTAATGAAAACACTACATGAAAAATTATTTAGGTATTTAGAAAGGATTAACCTAGTTCTTAATGAAAACACCACATGAAAAATTGTTTAATTATTACTTGGTGAACCTGACAAGAATTGACCTTGTTCCTATGTAATTTAATTCATGAAAGAAAATCAGGGATCACTTAGTTCTTAATAAAAAAAAAATCATTTGAGAGATTATTTATTTTTGTTTGGGATCTCGATAAGGATTAACATTGGTCCTTCATATTTCCATTTAGAAAAGAAAATCAAGGATCACGTAGTTTTTAATGAAAACGCTACATGAAAAATGATTTAATTATTACTTGGTGATCACAACAAGGATCGACCTTGGTCCTACGTATTTCCATTCATGACGAAAAATTAGTGATCACATAGTTCTTCATAAAAAAACTATTTGAGAGATTATTTATTTTTGTTTTGGGATCCCGACAAGGATTAATCTCGGTCCTTCGTATTTTCATTCAGAAAGGTAAATCATGGATCAAGTAGTTCTTAACGAAAATACAACATGAAAAATTATTTAACTATTACTAGGTGACCTCAACAAGGATTGACCATGGTCCTATGTATTTCTATTCATTACGGAAAATCAGGAATCACGTATTTCTTAATAAAAATACTATTTGAGAGATAATTTATTGTTGTTTGGGGATCATGACAAGAATTACTCTTGGTCTTACGTATTTCCATTCAAAAAGTAAAATCAGGGATCAGGTAGTTCTTAATGAAAAGACTCTATGAAAAATTATTTAATTATACTTTGTGAACCCGACAATGATTGACCTTGGTCCTACGTATTTCCATTCATGACGGAAAATCAGTGATTACATAGTTCTTAATAAAAAAAACTATTTCACATATTATTTACTTTTGTTTGGGGATCCCGACAAGGATTAACATTGGTCCTTCGAATTTCCATTTAGAAAGGAAAATAAGGGATCACATATTTCTTCATGAAAACACTAAAGAAAAAATTATTTACTTATTACTTGGTGAAGCTGACAAGGATTGATCTTGGTCTTACGTATTTCCATTCATGACAGAAAATCAGAGATCACGAAGTTCTTAATAAAAAAACTATTTGAGAGATTTCTTATTTTTATTTGGGGATCCCAACAACGATTAACTTTGGTCTTACGTATTTCCATTCAAAAAAGAAAATCAAAGATCATGTAGTTCTTAATGAAAATACTACATGAAAAATTATTTAAATAATACTTGGTGAACTCGACGAGGATTGACCTTGGTCCAACGTATTTCCATTCATGACAAAAAGTAGGGGATCACATAGTTTTTAATAAAAAAACTATTTGACAGATTATTTACTTTTGTTTTGGGATACCGACAAGGATTAACGTTGGTCCTTCGTATTTTCATTTACAAAGGAAATATAAGGATCACAGAGTTCTTAATGAAAACACTACATGAAAAATTATTTAACTATTTTTTGGTGAGCCCGACAAGAATTGACATTGGTTCTACATATTTCCATTCATGACAACAAATCAAGGATCACGTAGTACTTAATAAAAAACCTATTTGAGAGATTTATTTATTTTTGTTTGGGGATCCTGATAAGGATTAACCTTGGTCCTTCGTTTTTTCATTTAGAAAGGAAAATCAGGGATCACGTAGTTCTCAATGAAAACACTACATGAAAAATTATTTAATTATTACTTGGTGAGCCCAACAAGGGTTGACCTTGATCCTACGTATTTCCATTCATGTTGGAAAATCAGGGATCACGTAATGCTTAATAAAAAAATTATTTGAGAGATTACTTACTTTTGTTTGGTGATCTCGATAAAGATTAATCTTGGCCCTTCGTATTTTTGTTCAGAAAAGAAAATCAGGGATCACGTAGTTCTCAGTGAAAGCACTAAAGGAAAAATTACTTAATTATTACTTGGTGAACTCGACAAGGAATTACCTTGGTATTACGTATTTTCATTCTTGACGGAAAATCAAGGACCATGTAGCTCTTAATAAAAAAAACTATTTGAGAGATTGTTTATTTTTGTTCGGGGATTCCGAAAAAGATTAACCCTTATCCTTCGTATTTCCATTCAGAAAGGAAAATCATGGATCATGTAGTTCTTAATGAAAACACTACATGAAAAATTATTTAATTATTACTTGGTGAACTCGACAAGGATTGACCTTGGTCTTACGAATTTTCATTCATGACGAAAATCAGGGATCACATAGTTTTCATTAAAAAATATATTTGAGAGATTATTTATTTTTGTTTGGGGATCCTGACAAGGATTAACCTTGGTCCTATGTATTTTCATTCAGAAAGGAAAATCAGGAATCACGTAGTTCTTAATGAAAATACTACATGAAAAATTAAAATTATTTATTTATTACTTGTTGAGCCTGACAAGGATTGGCCTTGATGCTGCGTATTTCCATTCATGATGGAAAATCAGGGCACGTAGTTCTTAATAAAAATACTATTTGAGAGATAATTCATTTTTGTTTGGGTATTCCGACAAGGATTAACCTTGGTGCTACGTATTTCAATTCAGAAAGAAAAATCAAGGATCACGTAATTCTTAATGAAAACATTAGACGACTAATTATTTAATTATTACTTGATGAGCCCGACAAGTATTGACCTTTGTCCTACGTATTTCCATTCATGACGAAAAATCAGGGGTTACGCAATTCTTAATAAAAAAACTACTTGTGAGATAATTTATTTTTGTTTGGGGATGCCGACAAGGACTAACCTTGCTCCTTCATATATTCATTTAGAAAGAAAAATCAGGAATCACGTAGTTTTTAATGTAAGCACTACATAAAAAATTATTTAATTATTACTTGTGGAACCGGATGAGGGTTGACCTTAGTGCTACGTATTTCCATTCACGATGAAAAATCAGGGAACATGTAGTTCTTAATAAAAAAACTATTTGAGAGATTATTAGTATTTGTTTGGGGATCCCCACAAGGATTAACCTTGGTCCTACGTATTTCATTTCTGAATAAAAAATCAGGGATCACGTAGTTCTTAATGAAAATACTACATTAAAATTTATTTAATTATTATTTGGTGAGCCCGATAAGGATTGACCTTGGTCATACGTATTTCCATTCGTGACGAAAAATCACGAATCAAGTTGTTCTTAATAAAAAAATTATTTGAGAGATTATTTATTATTTGAGGATTAACCTTGATCCTACATATTTCCATTCAGAAAAGAAAATTAGGGATCATGTAATTCTTAATTGAAATAGTAAATGAAAAATTATTTAATTATTACTTAGCGAGATCGACAAGGATTGACCTTGGTCGTATGTACATTCATGACAGAAAATCAGTGATCATATAGTTCTTAATAAAGGAACTATTTGATAGATTATTTATTTTTGTTTGGGGATCCCGACAAGGATTAATCTTGGTCCTACGTATTTTAATTCAGAAAGGAAAACTAGGGATCACATAGTCCTTAATGAAAACACTACATGAAAAATTATTTAATTATTTCTTGGTGAGCCTGACAAGGATTGACCTTGGGCCTACGTATTTCCATTCTTGACCACAAATCACGAATCACATAGTTCTTAATAAAAAAACTATTTGAGAGATAATTTTGTTTTTTGGGATATTTTCAAGGATTAACCTTGGTCCTACATATTTCTATTCAGAAAGAAAAATCGGAAATCACGAATTTCTTAATGAAACCACTACATGACAAATTATTTAATTATTACTTGGTGAGCCAGATAAGGATTGACCTTGATCCTACACATTTCCATTCATTACAAAAAATTAAGGATCACAGAGCTCTTAATAAAAAAACCTTTTGGGAGATAATTTTTTTTTGGATCCCGACAGGGATTAACCTTGACCCTTCGTATTTCCATTCCGAAAGGAAATTCATGAATCACATAGTTCTGAATGAAAACACTTCATGAACAATTATATAATTATTACTTGGTGAACCCGACAAGGATTGACCTTGGTCCTATGTATTTTCATTCATGATGAAAAAAGCAGGGATCACGTAGTTCTTAATAAAAAATATATTTGAGAGATTGTTTATTTTTGTTTGGGGATCCTTATCAGGATTAACCTTTATACTATGTATTTCCATTTAGAAAGGAAAATCAGGGATCACGTAGTTCTTAATGAAAACACTACATGAAAAATTATTTAATTATTACTTGGTGAGCTCGACAAGGATTAACCTTGGTCCTACGTATTTCCATTCATGACAAAAAATCAGAGATGACGTAGTTCTTAATAAAAAAACTATTTAAGAGATAATTTATTTTTGTTTGGGGATCCCGACAAGGATTAACATTGGTCCTACGTATTTCTATCCAGAAAGGAAAATCAGGGATCACATAGTTCTTAAGGAAAACACTACGTAAAAAATTATTTAATTATTTCTTGGTCCTATGTATTTCCATTCATGACGAAAAATAAAGGATCATGTAGTTCTTAATAAAAATAATTATTTGAGAGATTATTATTTTTTGTTGGGATCTCGACAAGGATTAACCTTGGTTCTAGGTATTTCAATTCAGAAAAGGAAATCAGGGAGGGATCACGTAGTTCTTAATGAAAACCTTACCTGAAAAATTATTATTGAATTATTACTTGGTGAACTCGACAAAAATTGATATTGTTCCTATGTATTTCCATTTATAACAGAAAATTAAGGATCACATATTTCTTAATAAAAAGCGAATACTATTTGAGAGATATATAATATGACACAACGCATATTTGGTGGATCATAATAAATATTTTGTTAATATTTTGCATGAAGTCTTTCTTGATTTATTTACATCTTCAATCTTACATTTTTGAAATAAATATTTTGTTTAAGGAAAATGGTACAATGACTACCCAATTTGACTACCTTACGTTGAATATAATATTTAATTTTATTAAGCATCAAATGGAGTGGCACGTGACTAAAGGGAAATATGAAATTAAGTTACCATTTTACATGTTGCTGTCAATTAACAACCTTCCCGTGAAATTGAAAAAAGAAAGAAAAAGTGAAATTGCAGAAAAAACTTCGCAGTCGCTGTTTCAACTTCCATACCAAAAGTTTTCTTCTCCACCGCACCTCTGAACTCCAACATCCCTTCGAAGTCCACCGCGCAGGCACGAAGTTCACCGTCCTTGCGAAGACCACCGTGCCTGTGAAATCCCCCGTCCTTGCGAGGTCTCCCGTCCCTGCGAAGTCCACCGTGTTGGTGGTCTCCTTCGAAAATCCACCACCCCGAAACACCGAAAGGTACCTTCTTTGTGTTGTTGTGTGAATGCTAATTGTTTAGGGTTTTCCAGTGAAATGGGGTTTTTAACATCAAAATGTTCTCCATTTGCAGGGTATTCTTCCATTTGGTTCAAGGTATGATTTTTTTTGTTTTCCCCAAAGCATTGACGTCGTGGTTGTATCGTTTTGGTGTGGCATTGAAAAATGTATGTCTAATAATGGTGAATTTTATCAAAAATGTATCTCTAATATCACTGTTTACTTACTTTTTTAAGATTTGCATGATAATAGTTGTTTTGAATCTAGGTTTTGATTGGTAGTGTGTTATTTAATTGTAATATTGACTGAATGATTTGTAGTAATTTTGATCAGTGCATTTGTGTTGACAAGTATTTTACTGTTGTACTTAGCATCCTTATCCTAATACCTTCATAATTAATGCAGTTGACGAATCTGTAATAGAATAAATAGTAGGAGCTGTGACTAGCAAGTAATTTACTCATTTTCTGCTGTTCTAAGCCTTAAACCATTGTCTGTGATAGGAAATCATACCAATTCATGAATCATCAGAGAATTGAAATCCATATGTAAGCCATCACTTGATATATGTAGTTTTGAATCAAAAAGAAAATATTGATTTTAATCTCCCAAATAGAACTAGTTTAAAACTATTATTTATTCATTCATAATGAAGTACCTTGTACTTAATCTAATTTAGTCATTCATAATGTAGTACCTTTTATAAAGAAGATAATCTAATTCTAACTTTGATACAAAATCTCAATTGTTAGTGTTGTATAAGAATAACGTTGTAATGTTTGTGGGTTTTCACTTTAGATTATAAGTTTTTGATCCCATGAATTTACTTGAATGAATTCAGTAGTATGGATATTATTGATAATTAAAAGTATTATGTAACATTTTTTCGTGCTTACTTATTTATTTTGGTCTTAGTTATTATAATTGATTAATAGTTGAATTAGTTATATGGCAGGGAAAAGGGAAGTGAGATCTTCTCCGCATTCATGGAATAAGGGTAAGAAGACCAAGATGGAGAAAGATGCCCAGGTCAATTTTTACTCCTTAGGAGCATTTAAATGAAATTATGTTTACTAATTGTTCAACTAAATTGTACTGTCGTGTATTATAGGTGAGGATCCTGCATCGTTGTGATACGAAATACATTGTTGAAGTAAACAATGTAGTCAAAGCAACCCACCGTAAGCGGATTGAAGGAACACCATTTAGATGGTGTTTGTCTTTGGACAAGGTGTTGGAAATAAATTGCCCTTTGATTAGGGAAGTTTTGAATCGGTGGGTTGTAGATGGGGAATTCATTCGTTTTGGCCCGCACTTAGTTCACTTATCAATATATGATGTTTGCATATGCTTAGGTCTTAGTATGGTTGGTAAATCTGTTCCATTTGATAGTGAAGTTAGTGGGTTAGTAGGTTCACTTTTTGAGAACAAACCTATTTCAGTCCGAGATATAAGTAACAAGATTAAGAACTATGTTTGTAGTGATGATGATGATGATGTACAAAGTGTTTGTAGGTGGTACTTGTTACTTTGTTTCTCTGTCTTTTATTTTCCTAGGACATCTAGGATTGTGAACAATATGCCTTTCAAAATCTTAGACAATCTGGACAACCTTAGTGACTTTAATTGGGTTGATTCTGTTCATACCTTTTTGATTTGTGGTATGAATCGTGGACGTAAGGTTCTACTAGAAAACCAAAATTCAAGTAGGCTTAACATAGCCGGTTGTGTTGCAGTTATACAGGTAAATAATAATTTCAATAATTGTGTTGTAATTTTTTTATGAATTTTGATATATTAATTGATTATTCATTTATATAGATTTAGGCTGCCCGTCGACTTGGGTTAGAAGATGTACAAACTGAAAATCAATTCCCAAGAATTTTGCACTGGCCATTGGTTAAGATTAGGACAATTAACATTGAGTCCCTTTTTGAAAAGACTAAGGTATACAAAATTGAGATTTTTAACTTAATGTTATGTAATTTTGTTTTTTTTATTTAAATTTTTTGAAAATATACTAATTTTTGTGTAGGTTGTTTTTTATTGGTCTCTAAGTGACGATGACAATAACAACCTAATTGTTCAAACTGCACTTAGTGTTTTGCATGAAGGCACTGCAAAAGACGACGACAACGAATTTCGTGGTTGTTCTAAAGCTAAAGTGGAATTGAAAGAGAAAATACAAAAGCATGAAATGCTAATTAAGGAGATGAAGGCAGAATTGAAAAAGATGCGTTCTGAATACCTTGGAAGGATTGCAGCTGACACTTATGGTGGTGAAGCAAATGTGTTAAATGAAGATCATTGTCCTCCATTTGAGCAGAAGAAGTCTGGACCTCAGGATTGTGTTGGTGAAGCTAATGTTTTGAATTCAGTTTATGGTTCTCCAAAACAGCAGGAAGAGTGTGACAAACCTGAGGCTTCCCCTTCACCGTAAAAAGAGTGTGACCAATCAAGGATTGATATGGGTAAATTGTACAAGGATGTGAATGCTCCTGTTAGTTATAGGTATGGAATTCAGTTACTTTATACAAATATAGTTAAATTGAATAGAATGTATTCTGACTTGTTTAAATTCACTTGTTAGCATTGTTTACACTGAAGTGAAAGGGCAATTATTTAGAAGCAATGAGTGCCATGGCTTTCGTCCTCGGGGTTGGATGATAACATGGTATTCTCTGCCACTTAAATTTTTTACAGATTTATCTACTTTTTGAAATGAATGGAATATAATGATGATTAATTGTGTATGTGCAGTCTGTTTTGTTTCCTGCAAGTTACTTCACGTACAAAGAGAAAAGTCAGACAGGGAGAGTAAATAGAGTTATTTTCAGCCCTTTGTATACAGTAAGTATATATGTTTAATATTTGTGATTTAGATAGTTGAAATAATTTAAAGATTTTTTTTGTGTTGCAGAATGCGGTGATCATCGACTGTAACAAAAGAAAGATTAATAGACGTGTCTGGCGTGTGGACGAGTATAGGCATTACCTTCTGCCTGATTTGTGTTCTATTCAAGAAATTTTAAGAGCAGATTTGGTTAGCAGATCTGGTTAGTATCCAATGTCATGTGATAAAGTAATGAATTTAAAAAATTGAATTTTATTTTAATTAATGGTTCTTCCGTTTAGTTATTTGCACCAGTGGTTTACGATGGACACTGATGGTGTTATGCTATCCAATTTCACAACAAGAAGTTTATTATATTGGATTCTCTTCCCCACAATTGTCGTCGCACAAAACAAATAGATAATCATGTTGTAAGTATGTTATAGCATTTGGATAATTGTAAGTCTATTTGCTTACTTAATTTGCACAATTGAATTGTAACATATTTGTGTTTTCAGATGCAGAATGGTGGAGAACCTTTTTGGCTTCTGATGAATGATAAGAACCCAAATGAAACCAACATTTGAACTAGTCATTGACGACCTTCCTCATAAACCAAATTTGTATGGACGTCGATGTTCTATATTGGCAATGCCATTGTAAAAATTTGTGTATATTTGATTACATTTAATTTTTGGTGATTTCAGGCATGACTGTGGCATTATGGTCTTAAAGTATCTTCAGATGTGGGATGGACTTAAAAGATTTGATGGAAAGAACATGCCTTCATACTCTTGTGTAAGTACGAAAACCTAATGGTTGCCTTCAACTTTCATTTCCTTAAATTAAGGTATTTAAATAGGAATTTTCTAATTATTTTCTGAATTACCGGAGGAGCTGCAACATTTGAGACAACATTACATTTGTGAATGGTTGCTTGACCCATAAAATTTGCATAGAGATATTGTTCTTCAAAGATTTCAACCATACTTTAGGAATTAGTACTATATGGGAGTCAGTGGGGGTTTGTCCATATATGGGTGTGCAATGGTCTTTTGAATATTTTGTAAATTGATTACGCTTTTAAATATTGACATCAGAATTTTTAAATGCATTTGACAACAATTATTAATGTAATTTTGTGGCCATGTTAAATGGAAGTGCAACTTTCTATGTCAATATTGGGTTGTTTGATAAATAATATGTTGTCTCCATAATTGAAAAGAATGTTCGTTTCATGTACAATGATTAAAATGACAAGATGTTCAGTTAAATGATTAAAATGACAAGGAGTTAAAGAATGTTGCACTCCTGTTCTGAATTGAATGATTTATTTCATGTACAATGATTAAACTGACATGACCTTTAACTTACTTAAGTGATGGAGTAAAAATTAATTATGTTCTTTTGTTTAAAAGAAAGTTCTCACCAAAGAGATAGTTAATTTAGTTAACCAAATAAATGAAACCAACCATACAATCAATTCGATGTACTCATTTTAAGTAAATTGAAGTTATATCATTTTGAATCAGTTATGCAATGTCATAAATCAACTCCTTCATAGGAAGTGTTGTTAATTCAATATGTTTTTAAAATTGGGTATTTAAAACCTCAACTGAAATCATTAGAATAGAAATTTGTCTATTGTGCAAGCGAGATGAATGAGGGAAGCTATCACCATATATCCACTTGAAAACTACCATCCTTCCACATGCATTTTAAATGCAATAAAATACATCCATCGAAATATTTGTAGGGTAAACTATTTTAATAACATTTATCAGCATTTGCGAAATGTGATGAGTCTTGACAAAATAAGTGGTGACCCATGACAATATTTTTGTACAAGGATACACTGCAGTGAAGTTCACCTACATTAAAATTTAAAGCAAAATAATTATGTCCATAACTAAACATGTCATTCACAAACACATAATCCAAAATCAAAAGGTGTTTGGTTATGCCATGTTGATTAAATCAACCAATCCAAAAGTAGATGTTCTTTGCAAACTAGTTCCTGCACATAACACAAAACTTACGGTCATAATAGGTAGAAGTGATGAAGTGTAGTTATAAGTAAAGATCTTAGATCTGAATTTGACCTAAATATGTGTTGACTTTCATGAAAAAGTTGTGTGCTTTCTACTAATGTCAACAAGGATACGAAGCCTGTGCACTGCACATCACAAACCTGGCCATTGCATAATTTAAAATAATTAATGACTTTGTATAACTCAGCAGACCTACTTATTACAATAAAACTTACCATGTTGTTTGTATCTCTTCCATGCATTTCTCCATCAGTAGATTGTTTAGTAGAAGTTCCAAGGTCACCGTGATGGACTGAGGTTCCATCCCTACATGCTTTGTTCCTTGCAGCCTTGCATATTTTTTTTTTTGCAAACCTTTCCAACGGTTGATGGCATCCTTAATCCTCGTGGTCGACCCTTTCTTTTCACATGGGTTGGGCTTAGTATATTGGTGTGTTCAACTGCAGTATTAGGTGTAGAAGACATGTCGTTTTGAGCCCCTAATGAAGTTGCCCCCACATTGGACCATCTTATGGATGCATTTTTTGACAACGACTCCAGTTGGTCAATAAGGAAGTCTATTCCACTTTGACTTTCACATGTAACCTCAGCAATGTCATAAAATTTCTTACACAAAAAGTCATACCTCTTAACATTTGGTTCGTCTTTCTTAGTGTTGTATGATGCTCGTATTAAAGTATGCCTTCTACGTATCCGTTTGCTCCACCAACCCAAAATATACTTTTGTGAAACACATTTCACATCTTCTTGTGCAAGGACCATTAGGCTGTGTCGACAAAGAATACCTCTAAACTCAAACAGCCTACAAGAGCATTCAATGTCTTTTGTTGAAGGATCAAATAAAACTTCATGCATCTTGTCTGCACTTTGGTCTTTCCATATCAAAGCTTCTTTGACAAAATATTTTGTCATAATCCCATCAAATGCAACATTTTTCACGTTACAATTCATTTTGCACTGAAATTTGTTTTGCACTTCCCCAAATTTTGCATGAGTGTATTCCTCCTGAAATTGCCTCTCGATAAATGATTGAGATCCACAAGGAAGGGTAGTATTAAGAGAACTGAAGTTTGCCTCGTACTCCTTCTCTGTCTTGGAACGGAGGGCGTTGTCATATTGAACCACAAATTTTTGGAGTGTGGTTGTAGAGTTTATGAACCCATCAAAGAAGGCGTTCATCCCCTCACTTCTTTGTGTTGTCGACATGCCAGCCCAAAATCACATTTCAAATAACATGGCACCCATCGATGTCTTTCTTCAAATAGGGTGTACAACCATTCATTTAGTTGTAGCTCGAACATTTCAATGAAATTATTCCATCCACTCTCAAAATCCTCTGTAGTAGATGATTCATACACCAATTGCTTCATGGTATGCTTGATTTCCTTGTAGTTTCTATAACCAATCAATTTTTTGGGAAGTTTCTTCATTATGTGCCAAAGGCACCAATGATGTCGTGTGTTGGGGAAGACCATTTGGATTGCATTTTGCATAGTCTTGCACTGATCAGTGACAATGCAAAAAAGAAAAAGAAAAAGACTACATAATATGCCCTGTATAACTGGATGACAACAAATGAAAAATTGATCTCAATTTCAAAAGAGTTAGATACACTGTTACAACAGCCAAGGATGTCAAATTAGGGTTTTAAAAAAAATTGTTCATTTTTGGTTGATTAAAAACATAGATAAAATTACAAAAGTAAATATTACATATCTACAAATGAAACACGAAAAAATATGAGACGAAATTGAAACAGGAAAATAATAAATATTCTTCACATGAAGATCATACCGGTGGACTTCGTCGTGGTGGTGGATTTTCGAAACGGATGGTGGACTTCGTGCCTGCGCGGTGGACTTCGAAGGGATGTTGGAGTTCAGAGGTGCGGTGGAGAAGAAAACTTTTGGTCTGGAAGCTGAAACAACGACTGCGAAGTTTTTTCTGCAATTTCACTTTTTCCTTCTTTTTTCAATTTCACGAGAAGGCTATTAATTGATGACAACATGTAAAATGGTAACTTAATTTCATATTTTCCTTTAGTCACATGCCACTCCATTTGATGCTTAAAAAAAATTAAATATTATATTCCACGTAAGGTAATAAATTGGGTAGTCAAATTGAGGAGTCACTATACCATTTTCCTTTATTTAAAGATTAAAATCTTATATTTTTTAAATAAATAATTTTTTAAAATTAAATATTTAATGTACGTCTATTAGACTGGTCAAACTTAATAGTAGTTTGAAATCGTTTTTGATGGAGTCTTCTTTTTGGACTAGTTGCCCAATTAAATAAATTATAAATTAAGTTTAAAAATATATCGTAAGAAACAAAAGAAAAAAAGTAAAACTAAATTCTTATCATAAACTGAAATACTCCTGTAAAAATCATGAAACAATAACTAAAAGTATAAAATTTAAGATCAAAGAAGATAGAAAGTTATAAGAAAATCACTAAATATATTTCTGTGAAATAGTCCTCTTCAAAAATAACGTTTAAAATGTTAAAGATAATAATTATTTTAATATATTAAATAAAAGGATATTTATTTATTTATTTTTTCCTACTTATCGATATTGTTCTGATGCCCCTAAAGATATATGATATGACACATCGCCGCATAGAAGGGTGAAAAGGTCAAGTCACGCGTAATTACCAAATTTTCTTCATCGCTTTCTCTCTTTCTTTCTCTTCGTTCTCTCCGCCAATCGTTTTCGTCTGCGCCCTAATCAAATTCAGTTCCTAACACCTCTCATCAAAGCCCGCACTTGAACCAATTCTCGTTCGTGAAACCCTAATTCGATCTCCGAAGAAGAAGAAGAAGAGGATCGATGTGGGCAGCTTCTTGCCTTGCGTCATGCTGCGCGGCGTGCGCATGCGACGCGTGCAGGACCGTCGTTTCGGGAATCAGCCGTCGTTCCGCGCGGATCGCTTATTGCGGCCTCTTCGCCTTCTCCCTCATCGTCGCTTGGATCCTTCGGGAGGTCGCCGCTCCTCTCATGGAATCTCTTCCATGTAACCATCCCTTCCCTTCTTTTTCCCCCTATAATCATTGATTTCATCTTCTTTTTCAGTCGTCAATTTCTCTGCGATTTTTTAGTTTTCTTTATGCAATCCCTGTCCCCTTCTGTTTTAACTATTTTGAGGTCCGAAACAAAATTAATTTGGTCTTGAGAGTAACGAGCTATTAATTGAAAGGATAACGTTTATTGTGATTGTTATGGCACCCTGTGGTTTTATTTATCTAGCATATAGGCCTGGTTATTGTGTTTATTTTTATTTGTTATTTTCAGTAAAAAAAATGGTTTGTTACGTAATTCCGGATATCCTATGTAGTACAAGTGCATAAGTTTCTTTTCTGAACTGAAGTGTTGCTGCATATTAAGCAATATTTAAGGCCTTGCAATCTGGTGGGGCCTCGAATTATCCCTCACGAGGTTCGGCCATTTGAATTAGTTGTGAAACTAATTTTTGGTTGGGAGCTAAGTCACGCTGAATTATCATGTTTTTTCTCAAAGGATGTGTATGTTAATTACTGGTTTTGGTAATGAGAGTATATTGATGGATGGCCGAAGTTTATGAGATGTGTAGGTAACATCGTTGTTATTAATGCTGTTGTTAATACCGCAGGGATTAATCACTTCAGCCACACTCCTAGCAGAGAATGGTTTGAAACGGATGCAGTTTTGCGGGTTAGCTTGGGGAATTTTCTGTTTTTCACTATTCTAGCGGTTTTAATGATTGGTGTAAAAACCCAGAGGGATCCTCGGGATAGTATGCACCATGGAGGGTGGATGATGAAAATTATCTGCTGGTTCATTCTGGTAATCTTTATGTTTTTCGTTCCAAACGAGATCATCAGCTTCTATGGTAAGAATTTCTTCTAATGTGATTTCCGTTGATCCATTATAGTTGATTATCATACATGTTGCACTCTTTGTACTTGTACGTTGCTTTAGTCTTATATTTGGGCCTGCATAATATGATTACAATTTTACAATATACAGTATCAGGATGACCTCAGTACGTACAACTTGTTAATAGAAGAGGTAGCTATTCTTCAGGTTCATGCCTGATGTCTCTAGTCTTCAATAAGTCGACTTCTTTGTGCTTCTAGACATAGGGTGTGTTTGAGACAACTGCAAAAACTAGATTATTTCAATAATTGATTATAATTAGAATCAGTTTTGTCTGGGTAAGTTGGCTCAAAACAATTTTTAAAATATTTGTTTGGATACAACAAAAAATTAGTTTTACATAGTAAATTACAAAAGTGGTTATGTATGTCTCTATAGAGAGGGGAACCAAGCTATTTGGAAATTTGGGGGTAATTTGGAAATAATGTTCTTTAAGAGAAAGAAAAGCTGTTGGTAAATAATCATAAGCTTCAAATTTTCAGAATAAGAAAAGAACTTGTATTTGAGACAAGAAAAGGAATTATTCCAATTTCATTTATTGTCCGCAACACACAGTTAGAAGACTTGGATGATGGGTGTAATTTGACTGCGTTAGACTAACATTTCATAAGTATGAGTTTAATCATAATTTGATAAAGGATTGGGAGTGAAAGGGGCATTTGGTTAACAACCCAATACTGATAATTTTTTTTCATCATTTGAAATATGTTATAGTGCTTTTGAAAGAAGAAACTTTTTGAGTAGCTCCATGTTTTTGAGCATTAAGTTTGAATGTTTACAGATCATACTAAAATAAATAATATGTATGTAACTTTCTACATGAAATGCTCACTACATGGACTTTTGGAGCGCCCAATATCATTGGATGATGGAAGCTCAGCTGGAATGAAAAGATTGTTGTGATATTCTTTGAATAATATATCATTGTACCTTATTTATTTGAGCTATTGCTTTGAATTTGGAATTACATCTCATGATCAAAATATTGTTTCAAATATCATTTTGTCACTTTCTTGTTTTCTTTAAATGCTTAGTGTAGTCAATTTGTTTGAAATCTTAAAGAAAACAGCATCCGGTGTTAATAAAAGCTGTAAATTTTAAAGATACCAAAGATTACTGTGCTTAAACATATTGAGTTGAAAGAGGATGTGTATAGTTCGCATACACTTCATATGCACTTGACATGTAAATTATTTCATTGTTTATGATAATGATGAGGTATGACAATACGCAGAAACAATATCAAAGTTTGGCTCAGGCATGTTTCTTCTTGTTCAAGTCATGCTCTTGTTAGATTTTGTTCATGGATGGAATGACAAATGGGTTGGATTTGATGAACAATTCTGGTTAGTTTTGGGTTTTGATTTTTATATCATTCTTGTAATGTCATTTTCTTTATTTGATAAGTTGTCATTATATTTTTGAATGAGTTTTTCAGTATTTACCTGTGTATTTATACAGGTACGTTGCTCTATTTGTTGTTTCACTTGTTTGTTATGTGGCAACATTTGCATTCTCGGGTGTTCTCTATCACTTCTTCACACCATCTGGACAAGACTGTGGCCTCAACGTCTTTTTCATTACCATGACCCTGATTCTCGCATTTGTTTTTGCCATAGTGGCTTTGCATCCTGCAGTAAGTTCAATTTTTTTTCATTGTAGTTAACTACTAATTTATTTTCCTGGTTTTTCATATGCGTCTGTTAATTTTCCTAGTTTCGGCTTGAAGCATAAATTACTGAAGTTTTATTGTTTAGATGGGAATAGGTGTTACCTATCTGTAGTTCATTCATTACTTTAGTTGGATTTGAGGTTTCTGAACTATATTCATATTCAGGTAAACGGAAGTGTTTTGCCTGCTTCAGTAATATCATTGTACTGCACTTATCTCTGCTATAGTGCACTGGCTAGTGAGCCAAGAGATTACGAGTGCAATGGTCTTCACAAACACTCCAAAGCTGTTTCCACTGGCACCCTTACATTGGGTTTACTCACAACTATTCTATCTGTTGTTTATTCTGCTGTGCGTGCTGGATCTTCTGCTGCAGTACTTTCCCCTCCTAGCTCCCCTCGAGCTGGTAATATCATTTAAATCCAATGTTTCTATTTCATCATCGTTTCTAATACTCACAACTCAAAAGTTGGCCACCAAATGTTCGAGTTTGAAATCTAATAATGGTTTTATTGATCTCGAAGCTGAATTTGGTGCCATGAAGAAAAATAATTTGCCTTATTTTATTTGATTGGCATTAAATTACAAAAAATTGCAGATGCAAATATTGACAATCTTTCATTTCTGGTGTTTCTGCAGGGAAGCCTCTGCTTCCACTGGATGCAAGGGAGGAGGAAGAGGAGAAAGCAAAGCCAGTTTCATATTCATATGCCTTCTTCCACTTGATCTTCTCTCTTGCAAGCATGTATTCTGCAATGCTTCTGACAGGTTGGTCAACATCTGTGGGAGAGAGTGGGAAATTAGTTGACGTGGGATGGCCTTCTGTGTGGGTTCGGATCATCACTTCCTGGGCAACTGCTCTGCTGTACTTATGGTCTCTCGTAGCTCCTATCATGTTCCCAGAGAGGGAGTTCTGAGCATCATCTTCCTCAGTTTCAAGATTCAGGAAAAACTTGTCCCCTACTTTATTCAGGAAATACGGTGTGCATCTATATCAACAGACATTGGAATAAAGTGTTATGAATAGTCGTGTGCTTTTTTAACTGTATAGTGAAAGATTTGTGCCTTGTGCACAAATCTTTATTTGTCCATATGGTCTGTCTCTGTGCATCTAAAATCATGCAATTTCGTTGTCTTTTACGTGTGTTGTGACTCATCTTTAAAATTGAAAGTAGAATGAATAAGATCATTCTTGATTATGAAAATGATAATAGTTGAAACAATGGGGTATTTCAGTGCGTTTGAATACATCATTTACAAGGAAAGTAATTACTTTATGCATGTTTACTTTTTGGTTATGACCACAAAACCAAAAGTCCAATCAAGTTTATTGTGTTTCAAAGACATCGACTAAAATAAAAAGTTATTAATTTTTAAAAGCGAAGGTTTGAAAAATATGAATTATAGAATGAAGAGTTGGATAGAGTGCGATGTATAGATCCTTTAGGGAGATGGGAAATTATAATGTCGATCAACGACAACTATAAGTCGGTATTGTTTAGAACGAGTTTTTTAATAAATACATAATTACTCTAGAAAGTTATTATTCTTTTTATTACAAGGAGTATTATATATATATATATATATATATGTATGTATTTTTCAGTTTGAAAAAAGAAATCAACTTTTGAAAAAATGGTAGACAACTTTTTATATTTGTGTTTTTAAAACATTTACTTAGTACATAAAATTTAAAATATTTGTAGTTGAAACGTTAACTATATTTTTATCCTCCATTGAAGATTTTTTTTTTCAATCCTTCAATTTAAATTTTGCATATTTTAATCTTTTTTTTTTCATTTTCTTTTACGTTTGATCGAGAATAGAATTGGATGGTTAGATATTCCGTTGTTAGTTTTTTAAAGGAGTAGGTTCCATCTCATTTGAAGGAGTAGCTTCAAACATAATATGGTTAGTTTTTTGTTTGGGTTTATTATATGAATCCAAACATATGGATCAAGTGCTTAAATCTTTACTTAAATCAAATATTATTGTTGTGTTTAAGTTTAGAATTAAAAAATGACAAAAATTTTAAAAGATTTTCAATGAAATTAATGTGAAAGTGCTAATTCTATCTTGTTCTAAGACTTAAATGTAGTATCAATTGTTGATTTTATTTGGTTTAACAAATTGATTCCAAAACTTTGAATATCCAAATCTGATCACTTTTATTTATTTTAAATTAAGATGTTAATAACGCGTTTTTTAAGCGATTTCTTGTGGTAGCTTAATTGCATTGATAGATTATTCTTAAAGTGTTTTTCTCTTTGAGGAGTTTTTGCATTTGTCTCATAATTTTAATTTATTTAGATTAGTCTTATTTCTTGTTTTGATACATTTTTAATGACTTTAAAAATTCCTCTTTGTCTTGTGGTTTTGTATGTTTTTTGACATTCTTAATTGTCATGGTAGAATTTCTTCTATTTCATTTGACACCTTAAATCAAGAATTATTTTTCTTTGGATTCTTATTACTTTTCCAAAGTGTTTGAGTGAAATTAGGATACCTTACCTTTTATTACATCACTTGGCCAAGAGCACTAAATACTTGAGAGCAAAGGATAATGTTTTATTTTAACTTTTTACTCTTGAATTTTGTAGTATTTGTTTAACTAATTTTGTAGGAAAAATATGTCAATATCACATTATTATTTCATTGCACCCTTTATTTTTCCTTCTATAACAATATTCACATGCCTTCTCATTATTTCTATAGAAATAGATTTTCTTTTCTTTTCTTTTTCAAGAAAATAGATGTTTTTTTGAATCAGAAATGAACATAGATCTTCGGGCGAATAATTTTTTTACAAATTACGTTGTTATTTTATATTTTTCACATAAAAATATATAATATTAAACTAATATAAATGTAGTATTTTAAATATACAGTGTAAATGTTGTTGCTTATATAATTAAAATTTGAAACTAGAAATAATTTTTTTAATAAAATCTTGATTAATTCGAGATTTCATGTTCAATTTTCGAGCTTAATATGAATAAATTATTATAATAATTAAATAATATATAAATAATATTAAAAATATAATATCATAATTTTACGATGTTAAGATGTAAATTCTTAAACATATATTAATAAGTTTTTTTTTAATTTTTAAAGAAAATATGAAAAATATAAGAAAATCTTTAAAATAATTTATCATTAAAACACACCCTATGTTGGATTATTTGGTGTAATATTGATTGGTATACATATATATTCTTTGAAAAAAGAAATCACTAAAGTATAGATTCATAATTGATTGTGCATCAATACTTATTTAGTAAGAGACAATGACAATAGTTCTATTTTCAAACTGAGCTTCTGTACATGTTCGATAATGAGAGAACTAATGTAGGGTTAGATGACAATGGTGAAACTTGTCATCAAATAAAAAAAAAATACTTAAAATTGAAAAAGATAATCAATTAAAAACAATATTTTTAAAATTAAAAAATTACTTATTAGAACCCTAAATTAAAAAATATATATACACCCAAAATAAATTTCTTTTATATAATTATATAAATCATTGTTAAACAAGAAATATGAATATGGGAGAATGAATACACATAAGATGTTATCTTCTTGTAACCAGTGGCAGAGCATCTTAAGGGCCGGGAGGGGCATGGCCCCAAGATTTTTGAATTTTTTTTAATGTTATATACATTTTAGAAATTTTGATTTTTTTAAAGTTTTTTTAAATTATAAGTAATATATTTTCTAGTTTTAATTTTTTAATTTGATCTCGACTTTTGAAAAATTGATACAATTTGGTTATGCTCGTTAAATTTATTGAAGTGGATCAACAATTTTCATCAAGATTGACAGTGAGATTATGTTAATTATACCAACAAAACAAACTATTTCTATCTACAACTTTAATTTTAATGAAAAATATTGATCTATTTCAAGAAATTTAATAAAAATAACCAAATTGCATAAGCTTTTCAGAATTCATAACCAAATTGAAATTAAACAAAATTGAAGGACTAACTTAACATTTTTGAACTAAAACAATAACTAAAAGAATAATTAAACCAAATATTTATTAAGATATTTTTTATGTCCTTTTTGTCTTCTTAATTTTACAAAGATTGTACTCATCTCTCAGTGTCATATTTTTTTTTTAAGAAAAAAGTAATTATTTTTTCTCTCATTTCTCATTTCTCTTATTTATTTTTTAAAGAAAAGAAAAGTAATTATCTTTTATCTTACTTGATAACGAAATATTAATTTAATAGTTAGCATTGTTTCTTTTATCTCATGAGCCTTTGGTATATTCATTTTTTATGAATATAGAAGAAAAAAATG
>Ga0214542_1000719_pt1:0-37500 | contig 62521 bp, 36 predicted proteins | sample CNSS1metaG_FD_160096 | JGI IMG/M metagenome (GOLD analysis project Ga0214542, IMG submission 160096) | Root nodule microbial communities from cowpea collected in UCLA plant growth center, Los Angeles, California, USA - CNSS1 | ecosystem: Host-associated > Plants > Roots > Nodule | place...
TGAACAGAGGTGCGTTTTCCTGGTATTTTCGCTCAGGCGAGCGGTACTCGCCTAGGCGAAAATATCAGGTCACGAACCTGTTCCTTCATGCAGCAAGCCAGTTTCCCTTTAGCACCAATCAAATACTCATCAATTCACACAATTTCAAACACCAAATCCATAAATCAAACATGCAATTCAAGCTTTTTTTCACGGATTTTCTAGAAACCTTAAAGAAAGGGTTAGCTTCCCTTACCTTCCCACAACAAAGCCCAAGCAAGATCAGCTCTCAACAGAAGAATGGTACCACTTCAACACTTAAGGAGCTGAAAGGGAATTCTAGACATGAGTTTATTCCCAAATTTCGACCCAACCACTTAAAGACCCTAAAATCAGAAAGAAGGAAGGTGAACTGAGGAAATTGAAATTCGACTTACGCGTAAGGATGGATCGAACAGCTTGGGGAGGAGGTTCTGTGGTGATCTCAGGTTGTGTTGCTGTTGCTGAAAGAATGAAAACAAATTTAGGGATTGAATTTAGGAATCTGAACTTCTTTGGTGGTTAGAGAGAAGGAGGAGAATTGTGAAGTAGAGAGGTGTAGGTGAGTGGAGTATAATCTCCTTGTGTGTTGGCAGAGAATGTTCTTAGAAAGGGGGAAAAAATAAAAGAGGGTTCTCACATTTTAGCACAACTGGTGACATCTCTCTTGTTGAGAGGGTGTTAAAGGTCAGGTCTGGGGTTCGACCCTGACTGGCAACAACCTACCTGGTGGTCCTTGTGTGGCCTGAGGGGTGAGGGGTTGAGGTGTATTGGGCTGCTGACTTGACACGGCCCTCTTGATTAAGAGGGGTGTTATAAGACAACTATCCTATATTGAATTATCTTATATTGTGATTATGACAAACTTTTTCTTTCAAGGATTTGTTTTATTTAATGGAAATTATTTTTAAATTTCATAAAAATTTAAAAGAAAAACAATTACAAATTTAAAAACGATTATGTAGGTTAAATCTTTGAGGAAATTTTCGTCATCGTGATATTATTGAAACTATTCAAACTTCTCTTAGAAGGTCTACCTGTAGAAAACAAACACCCACGTACTTACGAGACTTTTACACAAAACATTGCGGTAAAATATCATTTGCAAAAACATTTTACATGATAATTTATCTTCAAATTTTAAATACACTATCCTATGGATTTCTATTTTTACCTAGTCACGCAACTACTTTGAGGCTTCCAAATATCCCAAATGGATACAAGCCATAGATGATGAGCTACAATCCTTAAATACTAATCATTTTTGGATCTTCATATACCTTTTTCTTTTTCTTGACAAAATAATTATAGATTACAAATGAATCTACAAAATAAAACAAAGTGTTTGGATGCAGTTGATTGTTTCAAAGCTCGTATAGACCGAAAGATTTGGATTACCTGAACACGTTTGTCCTAGTAACAAAATTTATCGTCATTCATTTATTATTTGTTGATGCTTCAAACCAATGGATTCTCAAAGAACTTGATGTTAAGAACGCTCTTTCTCATGATGATCTTGATGAAGAAGTTTACATATAACCTTCACTTGATTTATCTATCATTAGTCCAGCAAAATTTACAAGCTACTATGCTCTTTATACACCTTTTGGAGAACATGGTACGAATAACTTTCTTCCTTCCTTCCATATTTCTAACATATCTAATATAATCCTTCCCTTTTTCTTAAACATCAAAAATATCACATTGTTAGTACCTTATTGTTTATGTTGATATCATTATTTAAACAAATACTAACAAGATTGACATTAACAACATCACCATGTTGCTTAACTAACCGGTATATAACAAACCTTGAAAATCTTGACATGCAATATTAGTGTCATATTATATAGTTGATAAAAAAATCAAACCGCAAATACTTAATTGAACAAAAATTTAATAGTAACTCGGCCGAGAACTCTAAATATTTGAAAGACTCAAAATTAATTGAGCCTAACTTTTTTTTAAAATATTTAAGTCATTAAAATAAAATATTTTAAAAAATATTAATTATTAAAAATTTGTTTAAAATTTAACTTTATATAATTTTTGTTTTTTATTTAGATTTATGAAATTAAATTTACTTTTCAAAATACTAATTTTTCAAAATTTATATTTTGATGAAACTTTTTAAATTTACATTTTAGAACATCAAATTTATTTACATTATATTTAATGAATAATTAATTTTAAATGTTTTTAAAAATTATTATTTTGATCAAAATTTTTCTTTTTAAGAATTTATTTTTAAATAATTTTATTTAAAATTTTAAAAAAATATATATAAAAATATCTGAAGGTTTCTGTAATATAAAAAAAATAAAGTTTTAGATATATTTGAACACCATCCGAAAAATATGAGAACGTGTAATGAAGAGTTTATCCAGTAGAATGAATAAAATGTATACAAATTTACTAAAATATATATCACAATTGCATAATTGTAAGCCCGAAATTCGAATTTTTAGTAACATGATGTATCATAGTAGATTATTTTGAAGTGAAACAGAGTAAATTTCAGTTATTGATTCCTCGAAAGAAAAAAACAGTAATTAAATTGTTGATAAAAGAAAGCCAAAGATTAGTGTTTGGCCCAAAGACGAGTTCGTTGGTCGTCGTCATCTTCTGTATCTTTCATAGCACGGTGGTTGCAGCAACACACCCCAGCACTCACATGAAGCTGTCCTTGAAGTTCCAGGGTGATGAAAACCACCACCAACACAGCGCACAAATCATGACGGCCAAGGTACCCATTACTATACTCAACAACCCCTTTCTTTCCGCCGTCACCGCCACCACCGCCACCAACTCCGTTTCCGAGTTTTCCTTCTCACTCTCCTCAAACTTCACATCAGGCCCGTCCCTCAGAGTCTCTTACACGCCCACCGCCTCTCAACCCTTCTCCCTCTCCCTCAAGTCGGGCCTGGGCCTGTTGGGCTCCCCGGCCCACTCCCCTCTCGTCTTCTCCGCTAACTTCTCCCTCTCCCCAACCCCAACCCCTTTTTTCTCTCTCCAATTCAAACCCCAATTCGGCCACTTCTCTCTCCACAAAACCGTTTTCTCCGACACCCCACCACCCCCTTCTCCTCTCCCTCCCACACCTCAAATTGTGTCCGACGAGTCTTCCTCGGGTTGGCAGAATCTGAAATTGGAACCGTGCGATAACAGAGACCAATCACACCCTAACGTCTTGGAAAACTCTAACAACGATGGGAAACACGCTCTCTCTCCTGGAATTAGGGTTATGGCTCGGACGGTGGTGCCTGTTACGAAAGGTTTCTTCTTGAACTTCCGATGGGGGGTGAATTTTCCCCGGAATTTCGGTTCCAAAATGCCGAGCTTAACCGTGAATAAGATAGGGTTAGAGAGGGTTGAGGATGGGAAAGAGAATAATAACAATGATAATAGTCAGAAGAAAAGGGTCGGTTCTGAAGTTGATTTGCAGGTGTTGAAGGAAATGTGTTTTTGGATGGGGAGAGATTTGGAGAACGTGGAGAGGGAAAATAGGGAGATGAAAAATGCTCTGGATGAGATGAAAATGGGAATTTCCACCGCCAGAAAAGAAGTGGTGCTGCAACCAAACAGAGTGAGTAAAACCTCTTCTGAGGAGTCGCAGCGTAGAAGAAGCTACAAGAGTGGAAGACAAGAGGATGAGAAAAAAGTGCAGCCAAATAAATCGCAGAGTGTGGCCACTGACGTGGAATCTGAGTTGCAGAAAGCCATTAAGGCTGCTACCTCTTAGCAAGGTCAAGGTTGTTGGCTGTTACCACTTTTTTTATTATGCTTTCAATGTTTGCCTGTCTTGCAATGTTGTATACGACCTCAAGCTTTTCTTTCTTGTTTGTTCTTAACAATTACTGATTAATGTTCAGTGTAACTATACTTTGTAATCTTTTTTGCAACTGTCTATGACCAAGCTATATTTAGTAATATATAGAGAGAAAGAGACCTTCACTTCATAATTCATGGTGTGGATTCAAGATTACGGCGGCGTCATGAAAAATTGAAAGTAACTGTGTGTTGTTGTAGTCCTTCAACAAGGAAAATCTGAATTGATTTTGACAAAAAAATGCTATGAACTGTTACTAAGTGATTGTTTAGTTTTCTGGGTATAAATCACAGTTCTCCTGCAACTGAAATGTTGTATGGTGGCTTATTTCATTAGGTGATTACTACACACACCATTCCAGTTTCTGATATAAGAACTATTTCCCGTAGTTCATGATGATAGTTATGTTAGCAGTAGTTTGCAATAATGAGTTGTTAATTTGATCAATCAGTGTCTACCTTACATTGGACCCAGCTTTTCCTTCTCAGTTCATGCCAATTTTATTGAACTCCCACGCTTGACAGTGATAACTGAACCAAGCCAATGGTGATGAACACCGGGAAAACTACTGAAAGGATTGGTTGGCAATTATTGATATCGTAATTTAGTGTTTGGTAAAATTATTTATACAAAAATACTTAAGAAGCTGAACTTAAATTTTGTCTTACGTTGACTTAATTCTGGATATCAGTTAATTTAGTCTTTCAAATTATAAAAAAAACATTAATATGTAAGTATTGTCTTTAAAATTCTCTTTCTGAATATTTGATATAATTGTTTGGTCATGTTTCAAATTTAAAATCGTAATTAAAGTGAATCAAACTCGAGGGATATAGTATTATCTTTAATAATTTTAAATACTAAAATGATATTTTCATAATTTTAATAATTAAGTCCATTAATATTTATAACTTCAGAATTACTTCAATCACTGGCTCACCCCCTTCAAACAACGGAATTAAACTCTCTTTAAGAAAAAAGGTAAAATGGCGAATAAAAATAAACAAAACACCCGATATACTAAATGTATAAAAAATTATGTTAAAATATTTTTTGTCAATTCTTTTAAATACTTGTTCATAACGTATTCATAATAATCAAAAGGATTAAAATGCATCGAATGGTAATTTACTTTGCAAAATTTGGTATCAATCAAAGATATTAATATATTAAAAAACATTATCCTTTTATTTTATTGGGTAGATAGAATTGGGCCTGTAATACTCAACGGCCCATTCAAAACCCAACCAAAATTCTAACTTCCTCTTACGAAACCCTAATATGTATCTATAAAATGTCACAACCCTTCTTCCCTGTCGAAGTTATAGCATCGCCATGTATGTATACGGTTCAGTAAAGGTTCAAAATGCAGGTGTCGGAAGCGAGTCTCCGGTGGGCTCTCGGTCATTGCCACGTTCTATTTTCTCTCTTTCTTTATTTTTATATTAATTCATATTTTTAAATAATTTATCAAACGATTTTTCCGCTGTTTGAAATGGGCATGTGATGAATCTCATCTTAAAAAATGGGTAATTTGCGTCTGAATTAAATTCATTGATGTTTTATCACCTTGGAGAACTGATGCCCTATTTTTATTTCTTTGTTCTAACTTTTCTTTATGTTTACCAGCATTAACATAATTTGAGTCTGATGAAACGATATACAACTATTGTAATAATTCATCATTATCATTCTTTTTGTGTATTAAAGTGAAATATTTTCCCACTTGCAACTCTGATCTTAAAAGACATGCGTGATTACCAAAATTTTGTTTCCTTCATTTGTTATTTGATGAAGTTCATTTATAATCTATTCTGAATTGGAACTGCAATGAGATTGAGTTCAATTAGTGTATAACAGATCATAAGCAAGTATACATTACTACTAGGCATTGACAAATCTACAATTCCTCCTAATTTCTCCTTCATCACCTGTAAGAACATTGATATTTCCCATCTTAATCATAGATTTAGCAAATGAAGCAAAGAAAAGTTTTTCATTGGATGCATAAGCCCACACATGCTCTGTAATCTGTCCATCCAAATCCTGGCTGATAAGAACATTATCAGAACCTAACAATCCATTCCCTCCAAGAATGTTTATAAAATACTGGTTGTCAAACCTTTTTGGGGTCTGCAAATCAAGGGGTGCAAATTTGTTGTCCCTTCCCTCAACAGGGCAAATAGACCGCAGGATTCTCCTGAAGGTTGTGTACCGTTTGTACCGATCATTGCCATGGTGATATTCATCTTCTTCTTCATATATCCTCTGCCTGAAGTTTAAACATCTTGCTCTTCCTATAGTATGGCTACCTGGTTTTTGTTCACCTGATTAGTTGCATAATCTCTTAATTTTTCAGTTGATTTCATTGTTTGAATTTAGTTACCGTTTGTCAAAATAATATATATACCTGATAGAGTTACCAAGTCTTCTGTGTCAAGGCCTTGTTGCTTGAAGTTATCTATGAGAACCTCTAGAGAAGAATTTGGAGCAGGAATGAAAAGGTTAGCTCCAGTGAAACTTGACTCCAGAGAATCCTTTCTCCCTAGCAACACCTCCCATCTTGGTCCTCCTCTCTGCAAAAGCCAACAACAGAAACTATGGTGAATCAGAAGAACAATACATGTCTGATAAGTAATGACATTCCTTTTTATGTACCAGTTGAACTGCATCACGTGCAGCCATGGCAAGGATGTCTGCACATGAAACAGTGATGGGACATTCCTCTTCCAGCAAATACTTTATGTTGTCTATCAACTCAAACCCACGTAAAGAGTTCACATTTGGCCCTGCCAGTTTTTCGCTTGTCATGCCCTCCACGCTGTCCAGAAGCACCGATGCATCACAACCCTTGTTTCAATTCAACATCCAACAAATGGACAACAAAAAAAGAATCATTGATCGTGGAGATGAAAAGCTCAAGCAAAAGAAGAGAGAAATGGAAGATGGTTACTTACCATGACAAAGCAATCATGGAAGTGTAAGCGAAGTAGAGAAGCTGCCAAACGAGGATCTTTCAAAAGTGCCACCTCCACGTTATGTCTCACGATGTTTTCGGCTATGGGACACTTCTCCTTGTAGTAGTCATGAGCAAGAAGTTCCACTCCACTTAGAGTTGTAGCATTTAACAAAATACCCATCAACAAGAGTGCGATCTTCATACTCTCCATCGAAGGAAATGATGAAAAATGGGAATGGGAAATGCTGGTGCTGTATGTTGCTGCTGTATGTGCTTAAACTGAAGCTTCTGATAAAAATGTTTTCTTGTACAATTTGTTGGTGTTTTCTTCTACGTTTTCAAACCAACATTAGGGAAGAGAATTTTGCCAGGTGCTTTGGTTCCACCAAGAGTTGATACAACCAACTTGACTTTCTGTTTATTGTTTTTAATTCTGTTCTGTTTTATGAGCATTGTATATATTAACTGGGTAGCAGAAGGTGTTGTCATGGGAGAATTATCCACCCTAAGTTGGTTTGAAAATGTGGAAAAGAACAAGGACGAAATTGTATATTATTTGTTTTGATGGTAATTTTCCATGAAGCTATTCAAATTGTATATTGTATTATTGAGTGTTAGGAGAGTTTATGCTGGTGCATGTAGTTTTCTTAGTTAACTTGTATGCAGAGTCAATATTCATGGTCTGTACAAGAAGTCAGAATCATTTTCTGAGCAAAACAATAGTTACACTTTCTTATCTTCTAAATGTTAGTTCTAGTCCTTTTTTAAGTTTTGATATTTTTAGTGTTTGGTATCTTAATTTTTAAAAGCTTCAAAACTCTGTTCATCTATTTAACATTTGTATTACAAAGGAACAAAGTGTTTAAAAACATAATTGAAAATTTTAAAGCTTAATACAAAGGAAAGGAAAAAACAGTAAAACACAAATATTGTAGAGTCTAGTTAATTGATTTTAAATGACTTTTTAGGTAAAAAATGTTATGCATATTTTATAAGAATGTAATGATTTTTCAACAAATTACCTACTGCTTCCATTTTATAAAATTTAATTTATACATTATCAACTTAAATTATGTTGACATAAATATCTAATAAGAATTTTCTAGTATATTAATATATTTCAACTTTTCAATTCTTTTTCACTCCTTTGTTTATCAATTAAAAAAATTCATTTGATGAATTTATTGACAACTTATAACTATATAAATATGTGATAAAGAATTTCATTTACTTCATGTTTCAACAATCTAATCTTTTCACCTCTTCCTCTAGTAATCTTAAGTACTCTTTAAATGTATTTGGTGACAATTCTTTTACTTAAGAAATAAAAAGTAGAAATAATTGGTAAATATTTTTGTGTTGATTGAATAGTGTAGTAAATGTTTTGAAATGTGAATTGAAATTAAAAGGAACATTTTCCCTATTTTTAATATGTTGCTATGAAACTTATGGAATAGCTTGGAATTAATTTCTCCGAATTTATATGTTGTGTGACATTGATGGATTTTAACCAAATGAACTTTCACTATTTCATACTTGATGCAGTGCGCAGGTAAGAGCATAAGAGGATTTTAAGAGACAACTTTTGTGATTGGGGAACAAAAATGCCAACAAGAACAAAAGCAAAGTGGTAAAATTTAATTAGCAACAATCACACCAAAACCATCCAAGGCTCTTTCCCGTTAATGCTTGAAGTTCAATGCTAGGTTATACAGAACTTGTGCACTGTTAAAAAATCACCATCCCATGTTTATTGTCCAAAAATATAAAATAATGGAACACAACACAACTGATGAGGCTAAAATCAAATAATGACTGTTTACTAGGGATGAAAAAAAGGTTCCAAAATCATCTTTTTGTATCAGTATATACAGTTTACTGTTATAGCTATCTCAATGGCTTCCTATGCAATTTAGATTGGCAAAATGATTGATATCACAGTTAATCTCAATGGATTCTTCTTTCTGAGCTAACTTGAGAAGAGTGCTCCTAACACACTGCAGTAGAATAAATCCATGTTAACACATACATGCAAGCCAAATCATGATACAAACACAAAACTCCAACACCCTGATAGCATTAAGCAAACCCCAAAATTTGTTTTGAATGCACAATCATGTATAAGTATTTTTTTTTTCTTCTGTATAATCTATATCTATCCAAAAGAATATCCCACACAGCATGTCAGAAATTGGATTGTTGCAAGGAAAAAATGTAAAACACTATATTTTACCAGAATTTAATACGACTGTAGTTGAATTCAATGAATTTCTAATATGATTATATTTCTCCATCTTCATCAAGGAAGATCTCTGGGTGCACTGCTGCACTAGTGAAATTTAGAGCTCTTTTTAGCTTGCGATGATCAAACACTTCAACTTCAACCAAGAAGGCTGAACTAACTGGTCTATGATCTGAGAGGTTAATTTCTGCACGGCCATATTGTAGTTGTTTTATTCCTTTTCCTAGCCATAATATACGATCACACCTGCATAATCTTACCCCAGATTAAAATATTGCCCCCTACTTTGCCTATTGAATGGTTTTTATAACATATGTGATGTAGCAACAAAATATTCTTAGGTTGATAATCCAGTGTTGCACTTACCATGCTGGAGATCTTCTTTTTTCACCTTCTTTTGGGCTCTGACCAACATATCTATCAGAGTTAATTTCATACTTGTAAGTGGGTGGGAAGTTTATCGACCCCTCTTTCCATCCATCAAACACACGCCCAATACGCAATTCTTTGCTTAGCTGCAAAATTAGTTTAACCAATTACTATTTATCTAAGGCATTCAAGCTCAAATAAAAAGCTAAAACTAAGAATAAGCATATTTTGTAGGCACAAGTCTCACCTGGTCATAATTCATCAATTCATTCCACTTCTTTAGAGCCACCAATTTTCTAACCTCAGCATCCAACATATTGATACGATAGTTCAAATCCCCGAACCAGAAAATCTGGCTGTTAGCAACCAACAGCACTCGATGAACATAGTATCTCTAAGGAAAACTTTGCTGAAATTGTAAAGAAGAAAAAAGGTTTCATCATCACACAGTGAAGCTTACTCGTGAGATGGGATTGTTTGTGGTTGATCTGCATCAAAGGCAGGTGAGAAGCAAGTGCGTCTCAGAATTTCATGAACATCAGAGTTTCTCCTATGTTCAGCTCCTTCCTTCTGACCAGAAGTCAAATGGGAACAAACAAAGCACAGACGTGACTGGAAGAGAGACATACTAATCGAAACTGATCCCTGCATCAGTGACAATGTGTCATCACATCACATCACTCATGTCCAAATGTGTAGGTAGGTACAATACAATCACTGATGGTTAGTGATCACAAAAATAAAACTTTGCTAGGTAACACTTGAAATGCTACCCCTCATTGCTAAGAATGCTTTGAAATATGTCTGCATAATGATGTCACATTCAGTGTGAAACATGTCTTACCTTGTTTCCCATGTAGCCCATAAGACCAACTCCAACTGGGGAAACTTTCAAATTATTAATGTGCCTTCTCAACCTTCTCTGAACCCAAACAGATACATATATCCCTACCATTTGCTTGCTCACAATCCTGACATACCTTGGATTTCCACAAGATTTCATGGTACCTAGTTCATTATCATCTTCCGTGTTCACCATTTCAATGAAAGCATCATCACCCTCAGCTGATAACAAATCAGAGACAGAATCAACCACTTCAGGTATCACTTGCTGTTCTTCCCACAGCAGGCCCAAGTTTCCAGAACTGTGGTGTGAACGTTTCAATCCAACAGTATATTTCAAAGTACTTTCAGTCCTGTTAAAGCCAATTCTGGCTGAACTGCTTAGTACTCTCCGCAACTTTGAGTTGGAATCAACAATTTGGGGGATCGCATCTAATGAGCGTTCAGGCCAGTCAATATCAATGCCATATATTCTCCTCAACTGTAAGTTATTCTCTATTTCAATTATGCTCTTCACTTCTTGCTGTTTCACCTCGTCATGTTCTACTGTTCCTACCAATTCCTCAATCATCATATCTATTGGAATTGGATTATCAACGTCTATAGTATCTGCTAGGAGATCAGCTGCAGAAGAAGTTCTTAACACTGGAGAAGGAGGGGCACTGTAGCTTTTGTGTTTACTGTCAGGCTCAGAAGATTTGTTTAAAGATCTTCTAATGATTGCCTCCCATTTTTGAATGGGTGTATTATCTTCTGCTCCTAGCACATTTCCGGCATTCAGTGGAACTACCTCCTGAAAACTGTTAAAGCCCACAAAGACTTTAGTTATCAGAAAACCATGCAGAAGGTACAAGGATGTTTTCTGAAAAGTACAAACAGAAGGTACAAGGATGTTTTCTGCAGATTTGGTAAACAAAACAAGATTTTCAATAGAGATAATAATAAATCACGGGCAACTTCAGAAACTCACAGTACTCACCCAAGAATGTAAATATCAGCTGGGTCTTCAGTACAGAGCCAGTCATCAATTTCAAGATCCTGAGAGGGATGTCTTCCAGCAACATTCCATGTACCAATTGTTACCCTGAACAGTAATCAAAATTAAGATCCCTTTCATTGATGTGCTTCAATTTAATTTAAGTCTAAATGTCATGCTGCATAACCAGGTTAGCTCCACACCTCACTTCCTTTGTGTTTATGTACTGAGCTCGCAGAGTTTCAGATTTTCCTCTTCTGTGTCTTGCCTTCTGGCCCTTACTAGATGCATCTGAATTACAAATATCAAATCACGGCTAATGGTGTCAGGTGATAAGAACAATCATTTGAATTCATAAAACAAGATGGTTCACTTAAAATTCTCTTTGAACACATTGATATGCTTTGGACGACCTTTTGCTTCTGCCAGGGAATTCTTTTCAAATCGTAGTTGCATCCGAAACATCAAAAAGTTGTGTGGCATTGACCGAGTTTGAGTCCAGTTAAAAGCAAAGTTGTGAAAGCCAAGCCAAGTTGTTATTTCATATTCTTAATTTCATAATAAGCTACAGTTAAAAATTTCTATCAAGCGTGGCAAAAGGTCTAAAAAGAGAAAAGAAAATGTTAAAACCAGTTATAATGGAATCATTCTTCGTTTTCCATTTATCTTCAAAAGAGAACCAGATTGCTGAAAAGGAACGGAGAATTGCCTGATCTTTGACTTGAGAATTTGGAAGGAATCTCTTGTGTTCTAAGGGGTGGTTTATCTTCACGCATTCTTGAGCCTCTAAGAGAGCAAGCTGAAAGAAGCAAATGGGAAAAATTGGAAACTATCAAACTAAACAGAAAAAAGAATAAGGTAAAACTCAAACATACCATCATCTTCACTCTCGGTTTCAGTGTCCACTTCATCTTCACTGAAGTCATTCACCTTGGGCTTGATGTTTAACCATTTCTTCATCACAATGGAAGGCCAGAATGCCTGCAATAAAACGAAATGAGGAATTCTGTTAAGAACAAGGTACCAGCCAAAAAGCAAGTTTCATAGCATGGTAATGTTAAGCCTTACCTCAGAGCGTTTTCCTCTCCTTGCCTTCATTGTTTGAGGTCAAAAGATCACAACAGAACCCAGAAAGACACTAGCGTGTTATGCTGGACTTTAGAAGCACAAGCTCTTAAATATGGAATCAGTCACTAACATAAATTTGGCCCCTATTGGCAGTTAATATTTAAATATGAGGCTATGGTAAGAATACGGAAAGAGGAGGAGAAAGATCCTTATTGGAACCAAACAGAAAAGGACAGAAAATGTGTGAACATCTCAGCAACTCATCCACAACCGCAACTTGCAGAAGGAAAATTATACTGCTGGTCCTCACACCACGTCGCAATTTTCTGAAAATAATAATTAAAGTATAAAACACAACACCCTTAGTTGAAATTTCGTCACAAACCAAAAGGCAAGTCCAATAAAACCGTGTCATTTTCATCAAACACTTACGTTGCAATTTATGAAAATGTAAATGACGAGAGCGCATCATCAAACATAGGACACAAATGTTACATCTTAACTGACAGAAAATCATCACGTTCAATTTAACCAACCAACGAAGTAAATGGTCAACAACAAAAACAGCAAAAAAATGGAATAACATAACAAATCATTTACCATACCCCAAATGCAGAAGCTAATAAATACACCCTAGTTTAGCATGAGAGAACGCAATTATGGATAAAAACAAAGCTCAGAATCATAACCAAGATGTGGCAGTGGCCCCACACGATGAGAAGGTGTCAGTTACAAGGAACAACATTATCATTAAACAAAACAAAAATTGACACTTACATTAAATGGATGATGCTTAGCTCAAATGGACAACTAAAGTAAACTAAGATTTCATCATGTCTGTCTGGGACAGCTGTAGACCCATTGGTTGGGTGATCCACCTTATATTTATATTCTCTCTATCTCTCTCATCTGATTTAGAAGCTGACAAACTCTGTAATTAATAAGAAAAGAATGAAGAAGAAGAAGCGAAAGAAATTGTCCCAAAAAGTGAAGGAAATGTGAGGACGAGGAAGAGAGAGACCCAGAAACACCAGCACTATGTGTGAAGATAACGAATTCAGAGTTTCAAGTGTTGATATGAAGAATCAAACGCGTTGTGGGAAACGGACAAGAGAAGAGAGAATAGTAAAACTTCTCATAACTCATGCCTTTGACTATGGTTTACTTAACAGAAAATAATATTAAAAACTTTTTTTCAGTGATGGGAAAAGTACAACCAGGCACAAGTGGAAATGTGTCATAGAACAAGAAAAAAGGAAGAAAATTTTCCTTTTTATTCATTCATGCTCACATGGTAACGTCAACAGTACTTCATCGCAATTCAGATTTGAAAGGCGTTGGGGACACCTTCCAGAAGAGATTGAAATTAAGATTAAAAAGCTTATCATGAAATTTTCGAATTATACTGTATAATTTGCATAAAATTACATTGACGACAATGACTCCACAACAACTGAAAAATGAAAAAAAATAAAAATGCTGTGAGAAAAGATTATTCAGCACAGAAGATTCAAACCTGAGTTTGATCTGTGTCACAAATGTAATAAAATTTCTTGAACATGGCAAACGTAACGATTAAGAGATTTGAAATGTTAATTTATAACAAAAGAATATTGAAAGATGCGTTGCATAACCAGACACTGATACTCTTTTCAGTGTATAACCATCGTAGATTGAACCCAAATTCAATTAAATACAACAACTTCTTAATTAAATCTCATTAGCGTTGACAATTTAATATTAATGACTTTAACGCAAGTAGTTAGTTTACTATGTTATGATTAACATCAATCACCGTCACCTTTACTCCTCTTCTTTTTCTATCACAAATTGCTGTTATAATCTTATCAAATGTCCCTCGAAATGGAACACCGTTCTAATCTTATCAAAGAAGGACGGTGTAAGAAATTTTACGATTCTAATTTATATTAAGGTTTTTTCTTATTACTATAATATATTTTTTAGTTCATTTCTGGTATGATTTGAGTTTAATTTCTATTTTTTTATCTCGTTAAAATAGAAAAGAACGTAAATGTTATCAGGTAAGGAAATGTTTGAGTATTGTGAAATTTTATTCAATATAAATTTTTAATTACGTATCAATAGTAATATTTGTGATATTTTAATTAAAAAAACACGAAATATATGCGACAAACCGAGTTTTGTTAGGAAGATAGTGTGAAAGGAAAGGATATGTTGAGTGTTACAGTTAATATAAGAAGGTTGGGTCGCAATTTGCAATGTCTGACAAAATAAAATAAATGTATGAGCATGCACCCTCACGCTCTTGGACTATATGACCTTGTCGGCAAGTTATATTGTGTTTCTCTTTCTTTTACTTTATATATTATTGAAGACTAAATTTAAGGTTTTTTAAATTTGGATTAAATATATTTTTCTCTAATAAAATTTAGAATTAGTTCATTTTTAAAAATTTTAATTAATTTAGTTATTCATTTCTAAAATACGTAAATCTAGTCATTTTAACTAAATTTTGTTGAGTTGATTTAATGTATCAAGCGCATTTCATGATAGTATTTGAATTATTTACACTGTTTGACACATTTTAACTTTAATGTTAATTAAAATATTATCATAAAATAGGTTTAAAATGTTAAATAAACTTAACAAAATTTGATAAAAATAATTAAATTCACGCATTTTTATAAATAAATGACTAAATTGATTTAAAATTTCAAAAAGAGATTAATTTCAAAATTTACTAAAACTTGAGAAATAAAAATATATTTAATCCCTTATCTTTTATTTTAAAAGTAAATATTTTATTTATTCCAAAAATAAAACATGATTTTTTTTAAAGTAAACGATCGGACAAACATATAACGGCTGTAAGCATATATATATATATATATATATATATATATATATATATATATATATATATATATATATATATATTACCTTTTATACTATGAATTTTCTTAATTATAATTACTGATTAATAAATTTTTAGAAATATTATAATTAGTTCCGTTCCTAGCATGAATATCTTTTAAATGAATAAAATAATAAATTTTGATCCTTAATTTTTATAGTAAAAATTAGATTTTTATAATTTTAGATTAATTTAGTCAAAATCATATTTAATTTTTAATAAATTAATAAATTGATTGTTTGAAAAAGCAGAACTTTTTATCATTGATACAAATTGACACCTTAAGAGGGATTTGAAGATGTAAAACGTTGGTATTCTTTAATAAATCTTTAGGATTAGGACTTTTGCCAGACAAATCACGTCATTTCTTCCGCTTCCACTTTTTGCCATGGCCAAAAAAAAAAATAATAATAATTGACTTGTGATCAAAATCATTTTGAATTAGTATTACTTTTATATTTAAATATTATATTTGTTAAAATGCTCATTATTTCTATTGAAAAAAATAATAATATCTTATTGAATTTCCACTTTGTTTAAGTTAAATGAAATTTTGAAATCTTTTTCATAATGCTGAAGAAGTATAAATTTGTATTTTATAACGGAAGAAGTTTATAAAAATACTGTAGAATATAACTTTGTATGCATGGGATTAAAATTTTACAGTGCACCACAAATTCTTATCTAAGTTTAAAACAAATTATATTTTATACAACTCTTATGTGATATCTTTTCTTGTGTCCTTTAATTTTGAAAAATAAATTTTTACTTAAAAATGGATATGATACGGTAAACTTGCTCTCACCTTATTTGATTGTCAACTTAATCCAACCATATATTGTGAAAAATATACCATTTTCATCTGCAGAACTTTTTTTCTTACCTTTTAAATATATATTTATTATAATTGAACGTATTATAATTTGGTTATGACAGTAATATTTTTTATATTAATTCTTAAATTTTCATATTTTTCTTTAAGATGACAAATTAAATAACAACTACATTTAAAAAAATTAAATAATAAAAAATCTATACAAATGTAAAAAATCCAAATACAGTACTTAATAAATTAAAAACATAATAAATAAATAAAAAACTGATTGAAAATACTCATTAGTAAATTAACTAATTATTTTTAATAAGAAAGGTAAATTCGAAACATCAACCAACTTATATCAAAGTTAGGATTTTTTTTATAAAATAATTTATGATAAAGCAGCACATGCATGTGTGTTGATATGCCATTGCTGCAGAATCTGAATCTGTCTGTGACACCATCTTCATCACATTCTCAAAAATCTTCTTTATGCTTTTTTTCTTCAAAAATCACACAATCCAACCTTCAGAATCCTACAGATCGATCTTCTGTTCTCTTTGTCTTTCACGATACTTTTCCTTTGTTTAATAAAATGTTTTCTTTGTGTAATTCCGAACATTTTAATAACTCTTTTAAACATTATTTCATGCAAGATTTGAATTTTTAGACTTATTATTTTAAAATAATGCAATACCTTCTTAGCTATTATTTTAAAATTGGTTAAATCATTCCATAGGTCTCCATTTTTTAGCGAAATATCAAGTAGGTCTCCCATTTTTATTTGACTCAATTGAGTCCCTATTTTAGAAAATTCGTTACAATTAGTTCCTTTCCGTTAGTTGACCAATAACGGTGCTAATTATGTGCCACGTGTCAGCACGTGGTTTTTTTGACTTTTTTTTTAATTTTTTTTAATTTTTATTTTTTTTTATAATTTTTTTTAAAAAAAATTAAAATTGCCACGTGTCAATCTGACATTGTGCCACGTGGCAGAGACAGTGTGATGTGACAGTGACAGTGCCACGTGTCACTATTAGATGTGAAAAGTCTCAATGTAGTCCTATATTTGTTATTTTGTCTCAATTTGGTCCCAATTTTGTTAAAACTGAATCAATTTCATCTTGTATCAAATTTAAATTTTATATAAATTTTACAATGGTATTTTTATTATAGTTGATATTTTTAACAAAATTAAATTTATTTAAATGTATATTTTGTACAAATGTTAGAATTGTTATAATTTTTTTTTTTAATTTTATATTTGAATTTATAAAATTTTTATTTTTAAAGCAACTCTAACATTTATCTATAAATTATGGATATATAAATATTTAAAATAAAATTTAAATAAATATTAGTGCAAAATATATATTTAAATAAATTTAATTTTGTTAAAAATATCAACTATAATAAAAATACCATTGTAAAATTTATATAAAATTTAGATTTGATACAAGATAAAGTTGATTCCGTTTTAACAAAATTGGGACCAAATTGAAATAAAATAACAAATATAGGGATTACATTGAGACTTTTAGGAAAGAGTGTATACCAGGTATTTCATTTTAACAAGTGTTAGTAAACACACTATCTAATAGGTAGTCATTAAAAACTCCACAAAATTTCAAGTATTAAAAGAATTAGGTTAGAAATATGAGTAACACTTTTCATGTTTTCATACTCTATATCCTTAGTGTTGCCACTGTGTTAGAAAATGAAGGCAATAAGTTTCCTCTTATGAGAACACATTATTTAGTGGGTTATGATGTGTGGCATATTAGGCAATAAGCAACATGGCATTGTCATGTATATATAAGGACTTGTCAAAGATCTTCATTGTCAAAAATATGGTGGTTATTGCACCTTCCTTTTTTTTTTTCTTTTTAAAATATTAGTGTATTATTCAGTGATTGTAATTTTCTACAAGTCATTCTTATAGTGCTGGCTTCCATTAGCAACATATATATTGACCTGCACCCAAAATAGAAAAAAGAAGAAAAAAACAAATTTAATTCAACTTTGATGTATATACAAACTCATAACCGACCAAGGTTAATTAAATCCCTTCAATACTCAACAATTAAAGCAAGACTAAACATAATTAGAAATTTGGATTTTTTTTCTTTTGTTTTATTTTGAGTGTTTTTTCTCTTTAGAGTCTTCAAAATATATTTATAGATACTGATTTTCTAGAATATATTAAAAAAATTAATATACTAATATAATTTTTTTTTTCAAGATTAAGCAGGTCACGTATCTGGCATATACAAATTCTAAACCTGATAAGAACAACAACACTGAATAAAAAATCCGAACAATTAGTAATCACTTTAGAATAAGAGATTAAAACAATTTATTTAAGAATCACAATCTTTGAACCCACTCAATTCAAACTTAACAAATTAATAAACCATCATTAACAGCAGTATTAAACTCTAGTCATCATGAGTTCATATCGTCTTAACTTGTTTAAGATTTGAATAGTAGCTAGCAACATAGACATAAAGAATATTTGGATAGGTTTGAAGGGATGTTGGAAGGGTTATTGAGACAACTCATGAGCACTGATTAAAAAGCAGATGAAATTAATAAGAAAGTCAACATCTTGAGGGTTACAGAGCTAATGAAAATGGAGCATATGTTCTCTTCTTACATGCAAGAATCCAAGAACATGATTAAAGAAGCACAGAGAGAAAATGGGTAGACCCAATACAAAATAAAAATATTGCTGCCATGTGATTGGTAGCTTCAGTTACGTGAGTGAATTTTCATTTGATGCGTAATAAATATTGTATTGTGCATGGCATCGACCTATTATGATGCATGTTTAGTGCAAAATTTAATTTAAAATCCGATAACGTAAACATTCAGCATGATTGATTGATTGAGGATAATAATATAGGAACATCAATTGTCTGTTTTGTGCATTACACGCACGTCACAGGAGAAGAGAGGTTTAGAATAATGGGCTAAAAACGTTCCAGAGCCTTCTAAAACATATATAATTAACTCTTAATCAAAACATTAATTTGACCTGGCAGAGGGGAACGTCTAAACTCTAAAACCAATCTGGTTCTCTTTCTAGATATTCATTTTCCACCTCATAATAATAATAATAATAATAATAATAATAATAATAATAATAATAATAGTAATAGGAATATTACTATTTTAGTTCCCGTAATTTCAAGAGAAAGACCCGGGAAGTAATTTAGTGAGACAAGACAACACATTCAAGGTCTTTAACAATCACTCCTCTTCAGAAAACTAATTCACAAGAAATATTTAGCTTCCCAAAATTTGAAATTGTAAGTTTTGTTTCTGGTTTATCTTTTAAAATATAATACTTTCAGAAATGTTTCTAGAGAATATATGTTTATAATTTGTCATAAAAACATTACAAAGAAGGACAAACATTAATCTTTGAATTATAGAAAACTTCATAAATATTCCTTAAAGTACTTTTAAATGATGAAACTAAAGTAGGTACTTCCAAAAAATCTAAGTTTTCAGAATTATAACTTCCGTATAAGAGAATAACCGATACCGAACGCCGTGTAAATGTGCCTTGGCTATAACTTCTTGCATGCCAAAAATTTCAAACGCCCCTTTTTCATTCGGAAAAGATTAACTGAAACGTAGTTTTAGATTCGTGCTTGCCGATTACGGAATGAAAGAGGAGTGTTAGGTCAAGTTTTTGAGGAGCAGCAAAAAATCCTCGATAAGTTTTTGGAGTCCAGAAGTTTCCCTAGTTTCTCCATTGGTCGATCATATTGCACTGTAATGTAGTTCAAGAAAAGTTCATCAACGGAGAAATGCCGTGGTTTAATTTACTCCAAATTGAACTGTCACAGAGCAGAAAATCCACATACAACAAACATGCGAATGAAACCATTTTTAAGGGTTTTATTTACAGCAACGCCACTGTAAATTTTGACGTCTCAGCACAATATTACACACAAACATGAAGATGATGTTGGTCACACGTCATGGAGTGAACCAGTAACAGCTTGAGTTGTGAACACAAACTCAGAAAAAGAGATCACATTATGGTGCAACGGCTCTTTTCTTCAGTTGGCTGTGAGTTCACTTGCTGGAACCTGCTGGACTCAGATGGGTTGTATGTGAATTCCGAAGTATCAAGTCCATACTGAATAACCACAGTACTAGTGTTAGACAGAAAAACCAAATACATCACCATAATCATCTAACAGATCTAATAATAATGTGTGCGCGAGAATATGTATTTTTCAATTATATATTCCAAGAACAAACGATAATAGACAGTTGAGAATCTAAAAACATAACTCGACAGGACGATGCTATTTCAATGTTTCAATATTCTTATGAAAATGGAATAATAATACAAACAGGAAACTCAATAAAACTAAAATGGCAATCACATTCATAAACAAGAACAAGCTATCATCTACATCTATATATATGTGAGTGTGAGTGTGTGTGTGTGTGTTAGATAAAGTCAAAGTCAGAGATAAAGATTTCACCTTCTCCCGCATCCGTGTACTCCATGCATCATTTCTGCTTGGACGTTGGTCAATAGTCCCAGCAACTGGTAACCCTGTTACTGGGGCTGGTGCTGGTCTGTTGAGTAATGGCTGCCTTGGATTAATGAACTCCTCATCACTATCATAACTTGCAGGCTTATTTACAGCCCTAACAATAAGGGCTAACAAGAAAAGTAGGGCCTGTAATTTAATACACATTCCTTTAGATAATACATAAAGAAATTCCTACCCAACTTTATGTCCCGCAAACATAACAACGGGCACATTGCCCCACACACATGTATAAAGCTTTCATTACTATGGACCCCTCCTTTTCCTTCTAGTGCTATGTAAATGGGGATTCGATGAGATATTCAATCAGGTACTCAAGTACACTTGGAAAGTAAAACTAATATTATATTATATCTATACAAACAATGTATGGTTTCTCAAAGGCCTTTATCTGAGTTACAAATTTGTTAGCTGACTTATTAGATAGCTTGTTGGACCATAGACTAGTTAGTTAGATGTACCTAGTAGTCTTAAGTTCATAACCTAAGTCGTCAATTGTTGACTTGCGTAAGAAGTTTTAACTCATTTGTGAACAAAGTTTTACAATTGTGAGAAAAATTCTCTCTGGTTTTAAGAACAACACTTAATTCTTATCTTTGAATTTTCTAGTTCGAAGGGACTAGTTTTCCTGAACTAATCAATCACTATGGATAATAGCATTGATCTCCATTTCTAGATTTCATTCCACTTTTTAACTTTTCTTTTTCTACAATTTTCTTCAAATTTCATCATAAAATATAACGTGAGAGGCTGAATTTGATTCATCAAATGGGCTTTACATGATGGATCATATTCAACATCTCACATTCAGCATCCTCATCAAGAGTTAAATTATTCTCCATCGATTATGGGCCCAAGCTAAATAAAATCCTGTATAAAATGGATGGCTTGGAATCCTAGAAACAATTATCTGCCTTCCGTGGGTACAGGCATAAAGACAAAAGACTGCAAACAATACGGCTTTCTTTCAAATGCCAATCATACAACTTCTTGCTTACCTCAAAGATAACAATTCCAAGAGCAACCCATCTCACAATATTCCAATTCTCACTCAGAAATTCATATATCGCATCAAAATCTCCAGTTTTGTCTGTTGGGATTTCCTGAATGAAATATAATTATAAATGACAAATACAACTTTAATATCTGTCACAAATTACCTGACTATTTACTTACTTCTTTCCAGTTTTTGTCGAAGAATATAAAGGCTGCACATCCCAGCTCTACCAAGATCAATAATACCACCAGAATTGAATACTGTGTTGAATTAAGAAACTCAACAACAGATCCTTAGATTAGCACAGACCAATGCATTTAACTGTACATATACACCGGGAGAGAGGAGCAGACACTTAAAGTAATGTTTTCTTTGCATGAGTGGAAATTTAAGAGATCATGGAATATTTTTATAATATAGCATGAGATGCTGTAAAAGGATACACAGCTCAGGCAGCATCCATTCCGTGTTGCAGCTCCAATACAACCAAAACAAGAAATGAGAAAGAGAACTACTCCAGTACCAATAAATAAAAGAATAAACCTGCCGAACATGAAATGAAGAATTAGAGTGAGATTCGTCTTTGTCAACTTCAAAAGTAATTATGTGTTGTGTGAGTGTACTAACTGTACTATAAGCTTAAAATGGAACAGTTTCTTATATAGATGTAACATATCATATCAGTCACGACTGAAGAATGAACAAAAAGTAAAGCATTGGGATCACAGAGCTCCATAAACATACAATAATAATAATGGTTGAAGAAAACCAATGAACAAATACTATATGTGGTATTCTATGGTTGATTTTCTTTTTATCGAACAAAAACAATTAGTCAGTAAACATTCTTTCTTAATCAATGGCAAGAATAATCAACGGTGGACCAATCACACCAACAAATGAAGATGCTTAGCCTTAAATTTTACTTTCTTAAACTCTAATTATTTCATAACCACAACTCCGATTGACCAAACATTCCAAAAGTTCCACCTTGCATCTCACTAAACATGACCAAAATCAAACATAACTATATAGCAGCACAAACCTAAAACTAGAGGCTGTACCCAGGAATATAATTATGAGGTTGATTCTAACTCCAAAGCGCTGTTATCTTCAGCGTAAAGTACTGAATGCATTTGACCCATAATTTTTCAGAGCAACTCAGAATTGTTTCTTAACATGACTATGCATTTCATACAATACTGATTACTACATTGTTACGAGCCATTAAAGTAAATTTCCCCCAACACGGGGGAAAAAGCTTTGTCAGAACCCACGGCAAATTAGAAAACAGATAGCAAAAATGCAACCAAAAGTGAAACCTTTAGCAAGTCAAGAATCAACATATTTGGATATGCCCCAAAACAAAAAAAGTGGCGAGAGTGCAGAACTCATACCAAGCACTGGGCAGGTTATCAAAAAAATCGTCGGATAGAGAGACAGTCATAAGCACGGGCCGACCAAGTTGAATCAGGGCAGAATCATCACTGACAGGAGAAGTCGTCAGAGTGTCGCCATCTGAAGCTTTAGAGAATTCAACAAAAAGATAGATTCCATAGCCCACTATGGCAAGACCAGTGAGGCTCAATATGAAGTTCAAAAGCTTCAAAAGGCACTCCCAGCATCCCCTACATGCCATCCTCTACCTATAACGGTACTTCAATCCCTCCACCGCAGTTCACAAAAAGAGAACAACAATGCCCTATATATATTTTCAGCAGACAGGCACTTCCCTACAGTATCAAGTAACAAATAAATAAAAACTATCACATCAACTATACCACCTTCAGTTCAATTACAATTTTAAGAAATATGATAGCTTCAACTTGTCTGTTTACTCTTTACTGTCAAAAACTAATAACAACAATGATTTAAGCTCTGTTTGGAAAAAAGTTGAGAACGAGTTTTCTGGAATTCTGATTCACGTTCCTGAATTTAAAAGCACAAAATGAAGGAAGAATTTGTTACTTTGGAGTTAAAAGTACTTCTGGAAGTCCCGAACCGATGTTCACAATCCTCTGATGTACAAAAGACATAATCTCTCAAACAAAAAGAGAAGCCGTATACGTAAATTATACAAATAATAAATGCAAATTTCTATCCCTAATTCCTTTTATATGTAAAAAAAAAAAAAGTGTTGCTGTGTTCAGCCCTATTCGCAGTGAAGTGTAACTGAGAAAATTAACAAGACCTTCGGCAATTCAGTAACTAAAACTACACAAATTAGGAGAAGTGAAGAATGAGTCTAAGGTGCAAGAACTTACAGAATAAATCGACGATTTCGAGTTGCAAGTTGCGAAGCGTGCTTTCCAAATTGAAGTTAGAAGGAGACTCAGAGAAGAAAACAGTGATAAAGACACAGAAAAAGGCGACAAATCACAAATTGCCACTCTGGCATAGGCAGGATCGTCTACAGCGTCCATAAAAATGTACACGATCTCCACCTTTCATTTTACAGCAAAATAATTAATAAATAGTCGTTAAAAATTATGAACCATTAGATCACTATGAACCACCAGTCTCCCTTGGTACTTGTTTGTTATTTGGGATAAAATAAGAAGATTAAAACTCTGTTTTCTAAAATTAATAAAGCGACAAAATAATTTCTAGAACTTTGTATTATAATTGTATTAATTATTGAAATTCTAGAAGTTGGTTAAGAAAATTAAAGTTTAAATTTTAAATTTTGCCTAACTTTCAAATATTCACAGAATATGTAAAAAAATATATTTAGCAAATTTGACTTTAAACTAAAATATTAAACCTGACAGGTTGGTGTGGTGGTGGTTAGGCCAATCGGGGAAGAGTGTTAGTTTTCACTTTGTGCGAACCTGTGACGCCGATTCTCATAAATAAATGATATTAGTATTTGACTTAGTGGATTTTAAAAAATTACAGGAAAATAAAACTTTACAGATTAAAATTATGCACGTTTTAATTCTAAATTGCATTTAATCTCTTAAAAAATTCTAAAAATGTTTAAGGTATTTCAACTATTGGCTTTTATCTTTTCACAATTACCAAACCGACAATGTCATTTTAATTGTTCATTTGTATATAAAAATACACCATACATTTTATTAATGCGCTTCTTAATTGTACTCACAATTTGCCAAATGTGTGATTATATTTACTTGAAAATTATTTAAGTTATGATGATAAATACATTTATGAAATATTTTTTATTTTAAACATGTTACTTTACTCATTTAATTATATTAAATTGTTTATACATCTTTAAACACGCAAAGTTAATAGTTTTTTACAAGACACCGTAGATCTTAGATATTTAATAAATAAATTTATATAAGTTATACAATTTTAAATTTAAAATAAACATATCATCATTAACAATAGCTTTTATAGAAAAACAAGCCGTGTTAATTAGGTTGTAGGAATCAAATTAAGTCAATAAGAACGTTTTCTCTGTTTGGTTTCAGAATGAAATAAAGAAAAAAAAAATCAAATAGAAAGAAGGGAAATAAAAGATAAATAAGAAAGAAAGAAAATGCTTTATATGGATGAAAAGAAATGAGAAATAAAATACTCACAAGAATTTGTCTCCACTTATATGAATGAATAGAAAAAATACAAGTAAATTATATAAAACTATTTTTATATTAATTAAAATTATTTTCTTTATTCTTTTCTACAAAATATTATTCATTATTATCATTATTTAATTTTTTACACTGCAAAAAATATTATTAATTTTTAACCAACATTCATAAGCATTATCCATCCACCAACGCTCCTTCATAAATTTCCATCAAAACAATCAGAAAATACTGAAAACCACTCTTAATTTTTTTCCTCCCAAATAAATCAAAACAAAGATGGGGTTAGGGCAAGTGATGAGCAGAGACCACTAATATGAGCATCTAATGGCTTCACTACTCCACCTAATCTTTATGAACACAAGCAATGCCACTGTAAATTTCGATGTCTCAGCACAACATAACACACTAACATGAAAATGATCTTGGCCATGTCATGGAGTGATGTGAACAAAAAACTCAGCAAAAAAAGATCACATTATAGTGCAGCGGCTCTTTTCTTCAGTTGTCTGTGGGTTTACTTGCTGGAACCTGCTCGACTCAGATGGATTGTATGTAAATTCCGAAGTATCAAGCCCATACTGAATCACAACAGTAACGATGTTAGACATTAAATAACACATGCAGTGATAATAGAGTGGGTGCTACTCTGCGTTATGAATAATAATAATAATAATAATAATAATAATAATAGTAATTCTACACTGATCTTTTTTGAAACATGTTCTATGCTAGAAGGTGTCCTGTTTTGAACCATGTGTGACATCGGAAAAAAATTAGATGATTTCACCTATAGCTAAACCTTCAAGACAAGAATTAGACAGAATGACCTACATTAGAAACTCCATAAAGTGTCTCATGAAATCTTATAACAATGTTATTCAATGATTAAATATTATACTGAAAATTGAATGACATTTTAATCTAGAAATTCATTCTACTTAAAATGCTCAGCAAATTCGTATTGCAGAGGAGACTATCACATATATGGACAGTCAAAACTAGAAGTTAGCTGAAGTTCACGTCATCGTTTAAATAAAATTGTGCATTTATCTTTTAATCTTGATGAGTCTAATTAGACCTTATAATCAAGTATTCCAACCTAAATAACTTCTTTATATATGGGACCGTGTTTGCACGTGTGTGCCCATATATGTATGTAAAAACATCCTGTGCAAAGATCATATCTATTGGCTTAGTTAAGATCTCAAACGAGGACCTAGAACAAGAGCCAAATATGCGTGATTGTATGAGAAAATGTTTGGTAACCATGACGGTAAAAATCCCGGTTTGCACCAGACAAATCTCAAGTATGTTACTATCCAGCACAGACCATGAGCACTCAAGTGTATACGAATACCATTTAAAACATAAAGACAATAAAATGCATAACAATATTAGCAAAAAGAAAAGAGATTGCACCTTCTCCCTCATCCTCGCACTCCATGCATCATTTCTGCTCGAACGTTGGTCAATTGTCCCAGAAGCTGGTACTCCTATTGCCGGGCTTGGTGCTTGTCTATTGAGCAATGGCTGCCGCACTTGCTGCCTTGGATTAATGAACTCCTCATCACTGTCATAATCTGCTGGTCTATTTGCAGCCCTGACAATAAGGGCTAACAGGAAAAGAAAGGCCTGCAAAATTTTAGGATAAGAACCCTAACCGAAATTTATCTTCCAGAAAAATAGTAATGGGCACATTACATCAAACACACATATATATAAAGCTTACATTACTATAAGCTACCCCCTCCGCTTCTGGTGGTAGATAAGTGGGCATTCGATGAAACATTTTCAATAAGGTACTCAAGTAAATTTGAGATATAAAAGTAATATTACATTATATCACAACAGAAAAATGCAGGTGTCTCAGTGGCACATCATTTAAAAAAACTCCTGAATTTCAAAGTTGATCGCTACCTTGCATTTCAACGTTCTCAGTCCTTGATATTTTCTCACGTTATCTCTTCCAGGTTTCTCTTTTTCATTGAAACATCTAATATAGCACAACTACAACTACTTTTCGTTTCTTTTGGGTCAAGAAATTAAGTCCCCAAGTATACTTCTCTAATTCTATTTCTCATCAATAAAGAAGCATGACAAAAAAGTTGGCTAATGAGTACTGGGCCAGACCTTAAAAGCCCAGTTTTCCAAGAAATGGGAAATAGGGGGCAGGCGAATCCTATTGTTGATGATGATAGACGTGTGATTACCATGAAATTATTAGCAGCAACGTGGCAATAATCAATTCATTTCCCATATCTTCTGGTATCTAGATGTTTCTATATAAAAAAAAAAAAGTGTTTTTCTGCATCAACTTTTCAAGCATTCTCAAACTGTTATTTTCCCAATCAAAAATAGGTGCTGTACAAAATGGATAGCTTGATTATAATCCTGGAGACTATTATCTGTGGTCTGTGGGTACAAGCACAGAATCACATGACAGCAAAACAATATGGTTTTCCCTCAAATGTCAATCACACAACTTCTTGCTTACCTAAAAGATAACCATATTATTACTTGCTTACCTCAAAGATAACAATTCCAAGAGCAACCCATTTCACAATATGCCAATTCTCACTCAGAAATTCATATATCGCATCAAAATCTCCAGTTTTGTCTGTCGGAATTTCCTGAATAAAATATATTATAAGATGACAAATACATTTTTAACTTCAGATTACAAATTACCAGAGACAATTTAACTTACTTCTTTCCAGTTTTTGTCAAAGAACATAAAGCCTGCGCATCCCAGCTCTATCAAGATCAATAATACCACCAAAATGGAATACTTTGTTCGGTTAAGTAAATCAATAACAAATCCTTTGATTAGGAAATCAAACACCCTCGGAGAGAAGAGCAGAAACATAAAGTCATGATTTTGTTTTTTGTATATAGAGAAAATTTATGAGACCATGACATAATTTTTACAGTAGCATGAGACATTGGAATAGGATACACAGCTCAGGCAGCACCCATTCCGTGTTGCAGCTCCAATACATCCAAAACAAGAAATAAGAAAGAGAACTACTCCAGTACCAATAAATAAGTAAATAAACCTGCAAACATGATATAAAGAATTAGTGAGATATCTCTTCAACTTCAAAATTAGTTTTATGTGTTATGTATGTGTGTACTAACTGTATTATGACCAGAAAGAGATATTTTATTATATATATGTAAAATATTTAAATATCCTTACAGAAGAAAAAGGAAAAATTAAATGCGATATTTTATTGGTGATTTTCTTTTTCTAACACAAATACGTAAGTTGGTAAAAAAACACTACAAAAAAAAAAGTTAATTCAAATTCATATTCTGTTCACCAATCTAGAAAGCGCATAAAGAATAATCAATGGTGGACCAATTACACCACAGAATGAAGCTTCAACAATTTCAGATTCAAAAGTCCACCTCGTAAATCTCACTAAATGTGCTCAAAATCAAATATAATGATATAGCAGTACACACCTAAAACTAGAGGTGACGCCCTAGAAATCTAATTCAGAAGTTGATTCCAACTCTAAAGCCCTATCATCTATGGCATGTCGTACCAAAAGCATTTGACGCATAATTTTTTTAAAGCAATTTAGAATTGTTTTTTAACTTAACGATGCAATTCATTCAATACTGGTTATTACATGGTCAAATGTCACTAAAGAAGTTTCCCCCCAACCCCTGACATGAATGAAATCTGTAGCAAAACTAGATAACAGATAACAAATTGAGGCAACAAAGTATAACAAAAAACAATAACTTTATTGAGTCGAGAACAAACATAAATAAAGGTATTTGGCCGAAAAAGTAGCAAGAAGAGAGCAACAAACACACATACCAAGCCCTGGGCAAGTTATCAAAAAAGCTGTTAGATAATGACACAGCCATGATTATGGGCCGGCCAAGTTGAAGCAGAGCAGAATCATCACTGACAGGAGAAATTTCCGGAGTGTCATCATTTGAAGCTTTAGAGAATTCAACAAAAAGATAGATTCCATAGCCCACTATGGCCAGACCAGTGAGGCTCAATATGAAGTTCAATAGCTTCAAAAGGCACTCCCAGCATCCCCTACATGCCATTCTCTACCTATAACTGTACTTTAGTCCCTCCTCAACCACAATTCAAAAAGGGAATCAATGCCCTATATAAATTTTCTGCAGAAACACAGACATTTCTCTACAGTATCAGTTAAGAAATAAATATAATTATTGCACAAACTATAACAGCAGCAGTTCAATTAGAATTTTAAGAGATACGCGAACTTCACCTTGTCCATTATACTTGCTCTCTCAAAAAGACAGAAACTAACAACAATAACTTAAGCTATGTTAGGATAAAATTGTGAACATGATTTTGGGAATTCTAATACACGTTCCTGAATTCCAGAGCAGGAAGAAACTGTTACTTTGAAGGTAAAAGTATATTTGAGCTCCCGAGCTGATGTTCACAACTTCAATTACTAAGAGCTTAAAACTAAATTTTGTGTTGCAAAGCAATACTTTCTCCCCTTTTCATTATGTGCATTGGAATTCAGAGACGCAACGAATTCTGCACAAATATTTTTTCAGTTTTATCCAAACATAGACCTAATCGATTGATTCCCAAAAACATAAAAGCATTTCTAAATAAGGGAAGCGATAATAAATGCAAAATTATATTCCAAATTCCGTTTTAAAAAAAAAGGTGATGTTGCTTAGAATGTAATTGAGCCCCATTCGCATTAATTTGCAACTAATGAAATTAATAAGAACTTCAGCGATTCATTAAACGAGAAATAAACAAAGAAAGAAACGACGAGAAGAGATGAGAGGGTCTAAGCTACAAGAACTTACGGAGGAAACCGACGATTTTGAATTGCAAATTGCGCAGGTTAGCTTTCCAAAATTGAAATTGAAATCATCAGCCACAGAGAAGAAAAGAGAAAAAAAAAAAGACAGAAAAAGTGACAAAGCACAAAATGCCACTCTGGCAATGGCAGATAATCATCTACAGCATCCATAAAATTGTACACGATCCCTACCTTTAATTTATGAACAAAAATAATTAATAAATAGTGTGAAAAAATTCAGACCATTGGATTCGTTTAAACGGCGGATTCGCTTCACCTGGTGGTTGTTCAACCATACCCCAAATTGCGGTGCGTTAAATGACATGTTTGCCCTTCTGTTCGTCCTCCAAGTCCTACTCTCTAGTACACTGTTGCAACAATTCCAAATTTAACATTTTAACGTTTTTAAATTACTTATTTTATTTTGGATAATCATTTTTAGATGACTATTAATTCACGTGCACTTAAAATCGTTCATTTTTACTAAATAATATTTCTAGTATTTCCCATGGCCTGTAATGAATACTAACAATGATTCAATTAATAGTGACTTAGTCAGCATTTATGATTATTTTTGTTTTAGCTGGATTTGAAAGTCACTTTTGCATACTATAGAAGCCTATCAACTCCTAAACTTAAAGTTATTCATCATTTAAATCAATTATGTATGTTTTGTTAATTTTAAGGGTTTAAGTTGAGCTTTTTGCTGGTAGTTTTTACCTACCTTTTTACACTATTGGGGTTCTTTAGTATTAAAACCCTTTAAAAGTGGGGATAGTGTTGAAAAGCCTTTAACACACGTGTAAGAACATAATACATTAAATGCCATAATTGTGTGTATTCTTACAACTTGATTGTGCTTTTAGAAACTCAAACCTGATTTCATTATGACCTAACAAATTATGTGCTTTTTTAGCCTCTATCAAAGGACTAAAAGCTTGGCATTTTTATAAAATGAAGTGGTTAAAAAACTAAAGAAAGAATAAATATATATTTAAGCTTGGATTTTGTATGTAATTATCTTAATTACAATATTTTGACTACTCCATATGCAACACCCATCAATTATCTTCAACATTTAGAGGAAAATATTTCATATTTATAATAATTCCATTTGATTTGAGCGAGATTTTTTTTTTATAATCCATATCTCTGGTCTTTAAACATATTGTGAAGATGAAATTTTGGTGGATAATAATACTCAAAAAATTAGCATACATATATGTGGAGCAACCAAGCACATAGAGTTGAGGGTATGTTGTGGACAATAGGAGTTATTTGGATTTGTAGAGATACACAGTAACGGAGTAACTTGTGTGTAGAATACTTCATTGTTCTCCTGGGACTTAATGTGTACTGAATTTACCTTCATAAAGTCCACATACATCACCATTAAAGTTGCTAAAAAGTATTCATGTTTTTTCTTTTATTTGAGATGATTTTAGTCTCGTTGGTCATTCTCCAACCAAAAGAGTGAGCAAATAGTTTTTATTTTTGTGTGTCTCTGTTGCTTAATCAACGAGAAGTGCGGAGTGTTCCCACTACTTGAAGAAAGAAGGGAGAAATATTTTGGTGAGACAACAGAGCCACCTAATCCATGAACACAAGTAACACCACTGTAAATTTTGATGTCTCAGCACAATATTCCACACTAACATGAAGACTACGTATAAAAAAAACATGAATATATGATGTTGGTCATGTCATGGTATGATCCAGCACAGCACGAGTTCTGAACATAAACTCAAAAGAAATCACATTATGGTGCAACGGCTCTTTTCTTCAGTTGGCTGTGGGTTTACTTGCTGGAACCTGCTCGACTCAGATGGGTTGTACGTAAATTCCGAAGTATCGAGTCCATACTGAAAAACAACAGTAATAATGTTAGGACAGTAAAACCACACACAGCACCTAATCACCTGACAGAGCTAACAAGAAAGTTAGAAACGGAAAGACTAACTGAATAATAAATCTAAAAACACTGATTGCTAACGGACAGAGTTTATTGAATTATGCCCAATGCAAAAAAGGTGTCCTGTTTTGTGTGACATTAGAAAGAATATTAGATGTAATTTAGGTTTAGCCAATCCTTCAAGACAATGAATTCAACAGAATGATCCAGATTGAAAACTTTAGAGTCTATAATGAACTTCTATAACAAATCCAATTCAATATTCTTCCGAAAATGGAATAATAATCAGTAAAGTCATTAAATTTAAAACGATCAACAAATACGTAGACCAGAAGTTAGGTGATGACCACGTAACCACTTATGTAAATACTGTCCAATCACACATTGCCTTCATCTATCATAAAAAATACTGTCCAGTCACCGGTTAATCAGTGCCACAAGGCTCACTTTCTATGTGTCCAGAATGCTCTATAATTTCTTACAATAATCAACTATTCTCACCTAACTACTCCTTTATGTGTGTGTGCCTGTATGTATAAATAAACATTCTTTGTAAAGATTCTATCTATTGGCTTAGTTTAGACCTTAACCAAGGAAGGCATAAGTCAAAGCCAAATATATGTGTTTGTATCTCGAAAACATTAAATAACCACAAGGCTAAAAAAGCTGCATAGCACCGGACACACACAGCACAGGTGTCGTACTGTGCACCAATCCAGGAGCACTCAAGTTTGTACACATAACTGTCAGGACAAAAGGCCTCCAAAAACTGCTTAACAGTATTAGATAAATTCAATTTAGGAGAAAAAGATTGCACCTTCTCCCTCATCCGTGCGCTCCATGCATCACTTCTGCTTGAACGCGGGTCAATTGTCCCAGTAACTGGTACCCCTGTTGTTGGGCCCGCTGTTGGTCTGTTGAGCAATGGCTGCCGCACTTGCTGTCTTGGATTAATAAATTCCTCATCACTATCATAATCTGCTGGCCGATTTGCAGCCCTAACAATGAGGGCTAACAGGAAAAGAAGGACCTGAAATGTCATACACATTTCTTAGATAAATATATGATGAATCTTATCCAATTTTTTATGTCGACAATGTTAGAGACCCAAAAGGTATAAGAATAAACAGGGAAAATGATATATATATATATATATATATATATATATATATATATATATATAATATTACTGTATTCTCCTCCTTTGCATCATCATAGACCATTAAGGTGACCATATTGGTATCACTGCAATCTCTCTCTTCTTCCTCCACGAGCATCACTCACAACTGCCTATTCAGGCATTAATGGTAAGGTCCACCAAAGGTGTAGCATAACAATGGATACATTACATCATAGACATGTATAAAACTTTCACTAGTATAGGCACATCCCTCTTCTTTTGGTGCTAGGTAAGTGGGGATATGATAAGACTTTTTCCATAAGGTACTCAAATACATTTGAGAAATAGAACTAATATTATATTATATCTCAAGACAAAGTAAGGCTTCTCACCACACAAGAACATTGTTTCCGAAATTCCTAAATTTCAAACTTGATTGTTACTAAGCTAGCATATTTCAAACTTCTTTGTCCTTGACCTTTTCTCAATTTGTCTCTTTTGGGCTTCACTTTCTAAACTAAATATTTAATACCAATTATTATTAAACGGTACTTTTATTATCTTGGTTCAAGAAATGAAGTCCACTGGTATACCCCTATAATGTCATTTCTTAACAATCAAGAAGCATCACAAAAAAGTTGGCTAACAAGTCGCTGGATCTTAAAATCTAGTATCCAAGCAAGGGGAGGTAGGGGCAGGGCAATCCTAATCTCGGTGATGTCTCGCATTTTACTACCATGAATCTATTAGCAGGATGGTGGTAATAATTGATTCATCTTCCTTGCTTCTATGTATCTAGATGTTTCTATCAATAAAAAGCAGTGTATTCTCCTTATCAAGAATTCAATCATTCTCAATCTGTTATTGGCTCAATCATACAATGGATAACTTGCTTATAATCCTAGAAACTATTATCTGTGGCCCATTAGGACAAGCACAAAGATACAAGACGGCAAAACAATAGAGGAATGTCAATCATACAACTTCTTGCTTACCTGAAAGATGCCAATTCCGAGGGCAACCCATCTCACAATATTCCAATTGTCACTAAGAAATCCATATATTTCATCAAAATCTCCTGTTTTATCTTTCGGAATTTCCTGAATAGAACATATTATAAATGAGAAATGCATCTTTAATTTCAGATTAGAAGTTACCCGACAATTTTACTTACTTCTTTCCAGTTTTTGTCAAAGAATATAAAGGCTGCACATCCCAGCTCTATCAAGATCAACAATGCCACCAAAATTGAATACTTTGTTCACTTAAGGAAATTAATAACAAATCCTTTGATTGGTACAGGCTAATGCATGTACATATGTACACACAAATACACTAGGAGAGAAGAGCAAAAGCTTAAAATCGTGTTTTCTTTGTATATTAGTGGAAATCTATTATATCATGAAATATTTTTAACCGTAGCATAAGACATTCTAATAGGATACACAGCTCAGGCAGCATCCATTCCTTGTTGCAGCTCCAATACATCCAAAACAAGAAATAAGAAAGAGAACTACTCCCACACCAATAAATAAGAAAATAAACCTGCAGAATATCAAATAAAGAATTAGTGTGAGATTGTTCTTTGTCAATTTCAAAAAAAAAAAACATATTTGTTGTGTGTATACTAACTGTACTACGAAACAAAAAATGGAGCAGTTTATAATATAAATAAATGTAAAATGTAAAATATCAGTGATTACTCAAGAATGAATAAAATAAGAGAACAACAGGACAAAATACCTTTGGTATTTTATTGGTCATTTTCTTTTTCTCACATAAATACATTGTTCAGTAAAAAAACACTACACCAGAAAAAATATTAGTCAATTCAAATTTGCATTCTGTGCACCATTCTAGAAAGTGCATAAAGTTGATTATAAGTTTTTTTTCTTGATCAGTGACGAGAATAATCAATTATGGACTAATTACATAATTGGATGAAGGTCCAACAATGTTTTAACCATGAGGCCATGATTTATCGGCCACAAAAGTTCACCTTGAAAATCAATCTAAACGTACTCAAAATAAAACATAATGATATAGCAGTACACAACTAAAACTAGGGGCTGCACTAGAATGAAATTGAGAGGTTGGTCCTAACTTGGAAGCCCTGTCATCTCTGGCATAGTGCTGAATGCATTTGATCCAATGTTTTTCCATAGCAAATGGGTTTTTAACTCAACACTGCAATTCATTCAATACTTATTATTACATGGTTACGATCATTAAATCAAACTCCCACCCTGGAAAAAAAAAACCCATCATCATGAATGTAATCTATGGCCAAACTACATAACAGATAGCAGATTGATGCAGCAAGTTGTATCCAAAACAAAACCTTCAGCATGTCAAGAATAAACGTAAGTCAATGTATATGCCCCAAAAGTGGCGAGAAGAGGGTAGCACACATACCAAGCCCTAGGCAAGTTATCAAGAAAGCTGTCTGATAGAGACACGGCCATAAGCATGGGGCGGCCTAGTTGAATCAGAGCAGAATCATCACTGACAGGAGAAATATCTGGACTGTTATCATCTGAAGCTTTAGAGAATTCAACAAAAAGATAGATTCCATAGCCCACTATGGCAAGACCAGTGAGGCTCAATATGAAGTTCAAAAGCTTCAAAAGGCACTCCCAGCATCCCCTACATGCCATCCTCTACCTATAACGGTACTTCAGGACCTGTGCCCTATATATATTTTCTGCAGAAACATATAGCCACTTCCCGATAGTATCAGATAAGAAATAAAATAAAACTACCACATCAATTATAACGCCTGCAGTTCAATTAAAATTTTAAGAGCTAACTTAAACTGATATTCACAACTTAATGCATGTTTGAATTTCAGTAAGGAGAGGTTAAAAGTACTTTTACTTCCGAAGGTATAATTTCTACCTTCTTCGTTCAGAGTATTGAAATTCAGAATTATCAACTGAAATTCGCAAAATTATTTTTTCAACCTTCATCCAAAACATAGTCTTAATAGTTAATTTGCAAAAGACAGAAAAACATTTCCAAAACGAAAAAGGAAGCGATATGCCCCAATTATATAAAGAAGAAACGCAATTTTATCCCTAATTCCCTTTGCTATAAAAATGGTGATATTTTGCTCAGGTTGCAATCGAACCCTATTCGCATCAAAGTACAACTACAAAAATTAACAAGGGAGAACTTCTGCGATTGCTTAAACGAGAAATAAACTACGAGAAGAGATGAGAGGGTATAAGCTGCGAGAACTTACAGAAGAAATGGACGATTATGAATTGCGAAATCCGAATTCAAATTAAGTTATTCACAGGGAAGAGAAGAGATGAGAAAAGAAGACGGAAAAAAAATCACAGAACACAAAATGCCACTCTGGCATTGGCTGGATCCTCTGCAGCGTCCATAAAATTGTAGAAGATCTCTGCCTTTAATTTTACGTAGACAATAATTAAGAAATTCCTGTAAAGATATTAACCGTTGGATCCTTTTGATTCGCTTTGGGTTTCGTTATTATGCAACCAACACCCGAAATTGCGGGTGTGGACATCTATTTAAATGACATGTTTGCCCTTCTACTTCTACACTATGGATGGATCACTATAAACAGAGTTTTAATTTTATAATCAAAATAATTAAAAATAAAAGTCTTTTGTAAACATAGAAAAAGCCTGTCTTTCATAATTTTAAGAATTTCGTTTAAAAGAAAAATAATAATTATATGTTTCTTATATTTTATGGAACTCTTCATAACGATCTTTTCCGATTTACACTATTGTCTATGACAAAAAAAGGATGCACGTGGTCTATTTTTAAAAATATTCTTTTAATTTGAATAAGCACATTCTATTAGAAACATTATTTTAATTTGAATAAGCACATTCTTTTAATGCTGAAACCAGCACGTGTTCCACCATTCCTTTTCACTCCTCACAGTTCTTTTATAGGTTTAGTTTCATCGTTATTAAAATAAAATATTCATTTCTTTTATAGTTTAAAGTCCAGTTTAAGGGTCTAAAGATTGATTTGAGAAAGAGTGTGAAGATGAATTTGTATGAATTTGAGTGGATAAATATGTGTTTCTTTTAATGGATTTAAAGGATAAAATGAGTGGATTTGGAAATAAATTGTATGAAAGTTAGTAAGAGATTTTAACGATGTGATAGATAAAATAATTTATAAAAATAGATAAAATTAGAAAGTTACCAAAATACCCTTAATGAAAAAAGAAAATGATTTTATAATTTGATGTTATAAAAATAATTTGAAATAATTAATATGAATTAAAAAAAATAAAATTATATGAAATTTAAAAATATTATTAATTATTATATATATATATATATATATATTAATTATTACTATATATATATATATATAATATATTATGAAATAAATTAGATAAAATTACTAAATTTTAAAAATAATTATTTAATAAATTTTAATTACAAATTATAAAAGATTATATTACATTAAATTATTATTTTTATAATAATAATTATTATT
>Ga0214542_1000719_pt1:40000-62521 | contig 62521 bp, 36 predicted proteins | sample CNSS1metaG_FD_160096 | JGI IMG/M metagenome (GOLD analysis project Ga0214542, IMG submission 160096) | Root nodule microbial communities from cowpea collected in UCLA plant growth center, Los Angeles, California, USA - CNSS1 | ecosystem: Host-associated > Plants > Roots > Nodule...
TAGCCATGGCTTGTTAATTGCTTCTTTCACAACCTTGTCTACCACCTCCTCTGCCTGCATGCATGCATGCATGCATGGAACAACACACTGTATCAGGAACATTTCATTGTACGTTCACAACTCAAAACATCAGACAAGTGAGCAGCAACCATGTCATTGAGCACTAGAACAACATTGGTCCAAATCAAATCCAATACATGCATGATCAGACACAGTTTTTTTTTCAACTAGAGATGACTTTGTGGGAGGAAAGTATTGCATTACCGGATGATGCTCAAAGGAACTACGTGGCATGATGAATCTATAATCCACTGGTTTAGGAGTCTGCAATCCAGGTATATTCTGCAGTTTCATGAGAATATCTCATTAGCATCACTTTGACAGATAATTTAACTACTATAAAGGGTAAAATATTAAGCACATGTGGCTATATTACATAAACAAGTAGCACTGAAATGGAGTCAAATTAAGTGATTGAAGCTTACTTGATTGAAGTGAAAACCAGGAGCTTGAGGAGGTGGAAACAATGGGCATCCCCAAGCATCCACATGCATCTGAAACATCAAGTCACCAAATATCACACTGCATAACATACCACAAAAGCATATTTGATGATATGAAATAACATATATTCTGCTTTTATTCCAAATAAAAAGATTACCCCTGGATAAGGCTTCCAGTTCCAACTTTCTGTAGGATGCCACAAGGGGTATGCAGGAGGCCCCCAAATCTGCACACCAGCTGTTTGACTTCCTGGTTGTCCCCACATAGGATATATAGGAGCTGGAGAAAGGGTTTGAGTAGAATGATAGGGAGGGTAGGCCATGATTGGTCTTTGCAGATAAAAGCTCCTCTGCATTGCATCTCTTTGATTATGCCATTTTCGATCTTCTTCCCCAGGTGCACTCTGTCTCTTGTGCATTCTATATTTCTGTTCAACATAAAGTTGTTACTTGATCTTACCACATGCTTTTTCTTTACTACCAGAAAGATTTTGAATGTAAAATAGTCATTTTTTGTTGCAGCATTGGGATAGAAACCATTGCCAGAAGTAAAATAAGAACCTGAAGATGGCTTGCCACATTGTGCCTTGTCAAACCTTCCACTTTCATTATCTCCAATATTCTAGATGGAATGGCTTGATCAATACCTAGTTGTTCAACAGCCTTTACAAATTTTTTATGCAGCTCGGGCGTCCAGTCTACCTGAATCCAAAATCATGTACAATAACTGTTTTCAGATAATCATACAAGGATATCATTTGCACAACCTTAAAAAGTGTTACGAAGAAAAATAAGGTTAAGCAACAAACAACACAAGATTTACTAAGACTCTCTCCGACAACAAATCCAAGTGTTTCAAGTGAAATATCCGTTCATGGACAAGATGTAGTTGAAATATTTAACAAGTTCAATAACTGGTATTTTCGAGTTCAATAATTACTATTGATATGTAGATCAGCAGTTACAAATCCAAGCTCCACAATTTTGTGCTAAACAGGCCAACACATTCTACTTAAAACAGTACACAAGGAATAGAGGTGATGATAAGAGCCACGCCATGCAATTCTATCAAGCTATTTCAGTAGGAAATCTCATTGGAAGTGTACCTTCTAAGATTGACAGCCATGGAGCAGTTAATATTTGACAATGTCTGGTATAATGTTTTCTTTAATAATTTAAAGCATGCAGTTAAAAACATAGACAGGTTAAACAAAATTTTGAAATAATTTGTAGTTACATGTGCCAAGCTAGTGCCATTGATATAAACTACATGAGCAAGTGTAAGAAAATGTTAAAGGGCAAGAATGAAGAGCAGAGTATTATTGGTGTTAATGTTAATGATTCAGCTTACTTTCATCTTCTTCCTGTTAGCTTTAATCTCACATGAATCATTAAGAACTTCCATCTTTTTTGGAGATGTATGACCATCTGCATTGCTGAGAAACTTTTCATTATGTAGATTCAGTGAAACAGCTCTCTCGCCCTTGGAACCATTGGCAAAATCCTCTTCCTCCTTAATCAGAGTCTCCTCAGGTTCAGTTGGTTGAGGAGAACTTTCAGCATTCAAATTTTCACATGAAGTTTCGACTGATTTGCATTCCCCATCATGTTCTCCACTTTCTTTTTCTGTTGAAAAATTAGTCTGCTCATGGCAATCTCCATCATCCAATGACCGTGTTCCATGTTTCAATTGTGGGGTTGAAGGAGCCGGATATTTATCACAAACAGATTGCTCATTGTTATCATCATCAAACCTGGACACATTCTCTAAATCAATCGACATTGTCCTTTTATGAGTTTTATCTTGTTCATCATTGCCTGTTTGAAGCTGCAGCACTGATTCTACAGATTCTTTCACAGGTTTTAGTGATTCAGACAGACCATTCGCCCCAGAATTAAAGGCCTGCATGAAATTCAACTGCATTAAAAACTACATCATTCATTTTATTGTCACAAAGATGTCATCGTAATGTTGCCAATACCGACAAACCTTGTGAACAACATGCTGCCAAATATTTTTGAGCTTGTCCTCAGAGAGTGGTTTATTGAGAAACTCAACGGCACCAAGCTTCAAAAGAAGAAAATATATCACAGATCAAAGCGGTACGCATCAACAATCATGAGTGTACAATATAATCAAATATTAATCCACATATACTTTACTAAGGATAAATAAACCAAAATCTTACCGCAATGCACTTCATCGTGGTGTTCAGGCACTGGTTCTTTGAAACCACTGCATTGAAAATTGTAAGTAATAAGTATCACTGGTTAGAAAATTTATAACAAGCACAAGATAGCCCTAAAGAAAACTTTGTTCTCATATTTCCCATGTCATGCTTCCTTGTAGATCCTTCATCCATTAAATTGTTAAAAGCATGAAAAAAAGTAGTCATTTTATAAAACCAAAGCAAGCAACAATCACAACACAAACAAAAGAGGAAATAGAGATTACATAAAAAGAAAATACAAGTACTACTAATTTCTATTACTCTAATAAGTGACAATTAAAATAGGTTTTGCAAGAAACAATAATTTTCGTTCTTTTAGGAATTAAATTTGAGTTGACCTGCAGACTAGACAGTTGACTGTAAACACCATGATAATGAAATTGTTGATGATAAAAAATACAAGAAATTAATTCAGGCTTGCATTTGTGCTTACTAATGGTAGGCAAGTCCTTTGCATTTTCAAGAAATTTGAAACCTCCAAGGCTGCTGCTTGTACTCACCTACAATTCAAATTGATGCCGGTGGTTACAGGTCACCACATAACAATGTAAAAAAGATCAATTACAAGTTTAAGATGTAGACATTGCAAAAGTGAGATAAACAGTGCCAAGATATTATTAGAGAAAAATGTACAAGGTGATAAAATGTTCATCTATTATCTGCATTTCACAAGGTGATAAATTATGTTTTGAATCACCTAACCTTATGCAAGAGAACTACCAACTTTTCCATATTCACCTCATTATAAACTAGCACACTAGACAGCATCCTTCTTTTGTTTACTTTTTGTTCAAATTTCAAAACTATAGCATAGTGATTTATCGCTTATACTGAAACTAAAAGTTTATTACCTCCACTATGGCAACATGGAAGCCTTGAGGACTAGTTGAGATTGCTGACAAAGCTTCATTCTCGTCATAGAAGGTAGAAACTGCACAGAAATTCTGAGGTTTACTTAACAAATTGAAGGAATAACAATAATGTACAGGAGACAAGGAAGGGTGTGGTAGTGGATGAAAAGAATGGTTTGAATTTAATTATATGCCAGTCAAAGTATAATTAGGTTGGTGTCAACTGATTCATATTCTCAGAAATTAGAAGCCCATCAAAATCCAAATGCACCACCAAAAATAGAATAGATTCATTAGTCCATAAAGTCAGATAACAGAGCATTCCTTTATCCAAAATACCTTTAGAATTTGGACCACTTCCAGCTTTCAAAACGCTTAGGAGCATATAGCCTAAAGCGCAAATGAAAACTTTTGCACCTTAATAAACCATCTAGAGCAGTACCACATATGCTAACAGCAAGCATAAAAAAAGAAGGGCAAAATCTAGACACATTTCAAACCTTCAATGAAATAAAATCCCATTCCACAATTTCCCAAAGAACCAAATAAGGGTTATCTCTAAAGCAGTGCCACTTTACAAGATGCCATTCTATACAAAATGGGGGACCAACTTTACCCACTAATTAAGGAAAGTGAGATTAGCTATGCCAAAGTTTCAAGAAGATGAGAAGTGAAACATACCAAAAAACAAAAAATAAAGGGATCCAAAAAGTCTCACCATTATACTCCATGGCCTCAAGTTGTTCTCCTATCTCAGCAGCAGAACTTCTATCTCCGTCAAGTACAAGAACCCTGAGTCCCTTTGGAAAATCTTTCCATCCTTGTAAATCATTGGCAGTGCAAACCATAACTGGTTTGGCACCATCACTCGGCTCCCTACTGATGTAATAGATCAATGTTGACTTCGAACATAGAATCCCTTCTGCAAGATCCATGAGATCACAAGCTTGAATTTGTTTCACAGAGCACAGAGAAGCAAAGAAAAAAGAGAAGCAAAAACTCCACACAAGCTTGAATTTGCTCAAATGGTAAAAAGCTTTCAAAATGTGGAATGCTAACAACACATCTAAACTAAAGTCAGAAGTAAAACCATATCAGAGAGTTCAGTTTGAGAATCACAAGCTCTGATCGCTCGTGAAACAACTCTTAATTAAAAAAACAGAAGATTCGTACTCATTCTCCAGCACATTTCCTCCAGAAAAGAAAGAAAATAAAAAGATTTACTTCATACCATAAACTGTAAAGATCTCATTTGCAAATGAAATGAAACCTTCACAGAACAGCAAACGGACAAAGACACAGGCAAGATCTCCAACTATCATAGCAGAACATGACAAGAAACCGGGCCAGACAGCAACACAAAACCGTGAACCAACCCAGAAAAGAAGTAAACAAAACAACCTAAAGTGGAAAACATGCCATGCCATGCACATATTATAATCTAAAAAGGCAAAGAGAAAGAAAAACAAAACCAAACCAAACCAAACCAAAACAGCTGAATTCTCCAATAATGAACACATGAACCAAGGGAGAATCAACATGCACAGTGAAAGTGGTTCTTTTCCAAGGCTTTTCCTTTTTTTTTCTACTACCTTGGCTGAAAGGAAAATGCCCCACCAACTCCTCTATCCAAAGTTGTGTTCTTTCTCCTCCTATTTCATCGAAGACAAAGAAAGCAAATAGAAAGAGGACAAGTTGAGGGAAGAGAAGAGAAGTGAGTAAGGAGGTTTAACTACGGTCGTTGAAGGGTGTCTGTGTGAATACTGAACAGTTGCCATCGATCCTTAACAACCACATAATATGCAGAAAAAAAGTCCATCAACTATTCTGCCACAATTTCAAGGCTCGTATTCCAAATCTACCCTCAATTTTTTTGCCACTTCTTACGTCAAAATCTTACCTTCAATTTTCTATAATTTGAGTTCCAAATAAATACATTGTCTTCCACTGTGTAAAGTTTGAAACTTTTTTTACTTTACCATGGATCTCAGTGTTTTTATTTATCTCAGAAGCAAAAACACTGTGTTCCTGTACCATGATTTTTTGTCTGTTTACTTCTTTCTTTCTGTCTTGAACCATTATGACATAATCATAATCATACATTTCTTCATTTTCTTGTTTCAGCTATTGGTGCAACAGATTTTACTGACAGATAAAAATCGTTGAAAATTCTACTTAAATTGAATGATCATTTTTTTTCTTGCGGTTTCAATACATATTTACCTTAAAACATAAAAAGAAATACCAAACTATGGTATAAGTTCATAAATCGATAAATAAAGCACTTTCAGGATACACTGCAATTGGTATGTACCACAGTTTATCATTATTAATGTGCACCTACAATTAGAAATTGCTGAAAAATATACGAAAGGGCAATGTTCCTTATCTGGTAACAATGCTAAACAGGGAGGTGGATAAGAATGTTAATTTTTCTGGCACTGACAAAAGAGCTTTTAAGTCAAATGGTATCAAAATTTATTGCATAGAGAAAAACAACACATAGATTACTCTAAGTTAAAAATCTTGGTAGATATGTTAACCAAATGACAATACGGTAAAATGTCAAATTTCATAGGTTATGGATAGAAAGAAAAAAAAAAAACTCAAAAATGCAAAATGTAGAAGTCAAGTTTTGTCCATAAAAATTAGTTGTTGTTTAATTCTGAATCTATCATCTTCCTTTGTGAAACTTCAAAGTTAGGTGAATTTAGTATGCAAGTTTCTTATTAAGTTATTGATTTGCATTAAAGATATGTTTTTCATTTTCTTTTATTTGACATTTTTTTCCAAATTTTTATGCAAAACTAATCCACAATTATTACGAAAATAAGTTAACTCAATAATATTTAAGTAAAATGTTTTCTAGTCCATATATGGAAATGGCATTTAGTTGTAAAAAATATTAATTCAAATAAAATATTGAAGGCTTTTTATTTTCAATTGAAGTACAACATCTATAATGTACACCGTTTCAGGTAATATCGATGAAGAACTTTTGAACAAATTCAAAATTATATATTTTTATTCACATAAAATATATATATATATATATATATATATATATATATATATATATATTAGTTGAAAGATAATTATGTTGGATGTAAGATCATTTGATTTGATTTTTTTATTTTTTGGGTTAAAAGTCCAAAAGGGTACTATTAATTATGAGGATTACACAACATTTAATTTGCAATCACATTGATCTAAAGTGTGTTGATTACCAACTCCAAAAAGGTGCAAAAGAGAATATTTTTGCCTGCGCAAAGTGTCTCCTAAAAGACAATAATAGCTAATTACTTTTTACTAAATCAATGAAACAATAATTGCAAAAACAAAATTGACATGACTTTTGACCTTCCTTAATAGTGTTTTGCTATCATTTTTGTCCATGTGATTCATGCATGATGTACAATTTTAGAGTGAGTTTCCTTTGCAAAAATACCACCAAACATGTAAGAAATTTTGAAGTTGGTACAATAAGATAAGTTTTTTGGATTAATAATTCATATAATATTTTAAATAATAAAGTTTGATAACTTATTTTTCTAGGGTATATTTATCATTTTTAAAATTTGTAATTGTGTCTTTTTTTTCTCTAAGAATATAACAATTTAAATTGTTCTAACCAGTTAAGGTAAGAAAACTGAATGTGTTTTCTCAATTTGACTAAATAAAACAAAATTGCTAGTGTTTAAGAAAAAAGAAATGCACCATTAAAAGATTAAAAAATAGTAAGAAAATAAAGCAACTTAAATTTAGGAGAACCAAAAGTAAATAAGCAATTATAAAGAATAAAGATGCATGCATATATTTAAATTGGAAATTGGATGTTTGAACAATACAAATATATATATAATTCATGCTATAAAAAATGATACATCCAAATCGATTATTTCTAGTCATCGAATCAATTTGTGTCCTTTTGTATATTTCTTTTCATACCATTATATCATAACATTGGTAAAATCTTTAGTTAGATATGGTTTGAGTATTATTTAGTATTTAGGGTATATATCTATCCATCTTTTTCAATAATTAAGAAGTGGGGTAAGTAAATATAAAATCTTTTATGGAATATTTTATGTAAATTGCTGTGTTTACAATCTTGGTAATGAAATTTTAGAAAAAGGACATTTTAGTAATTGAATAATTGGTACTTGCTAAGTTGCTTAAACATGTGTATGAAGTTAGATTGTTAATTACATTGTAAGGTAGTTGTAGGTAGTAATCAAATGCACTGGATTCCACTCCACTTATTATTATAGCAACCACTCACAACTTTTTAATTGTATTGTAAATCAAGTTTTATAAAACAAAATATTGTAGCAATGTTAGTTTAAATATTTTAATATTAAACTCGTTTAATTAAATTAACTGAAATCCCATTTAACATTTTTTAATATCTCTAACTCAATGAAGTATTTTAAAATCAATGTTCAAAACTGGTTTGAATTCTTGGAAGTCTCACATTGACTAGAGATAAAACAATTTTATAATATATAAGTGAGGTGCAAACTAGAGCTGTCAAAATAGGTGGAAATCCGCAATCCAACCAGGCTCATCACGAGTTCGGGTTGGGTTGAAATTTTTTTACAAATTTTAATACAGGTTGATTTTTGACCCGGCTCATCAAGAACTCGGTTCAACCGGGTTGAACACATGGTGAGTCGGATTGACTCACCAACCCGCAGATAAAGGGTCACACAAGTATTTTTTGTTAAGTTGGACTTTGAATTTGAATCATGTTAGGTTGTCTTTTTTTAGCCAAAACATAGATAATTTGTATTTTTGTGAGTTGGTTTCTATTTGGATTGTATTAAAGTTTATTTAGATTTTAATTAGAATTATAATTTAGTTTTGACTCAAAAAAAATTGTATTTTTTTAATTAAGTGAGCCCATGAGCCAACCCGTTTAACCCACCAACCTGCGGTGGGTCGGGTTGGAAGTTTTTTGGCTCACTAATAAATGAGTCGGGTTAGGTTGACTCACTAAGTGATCAACTCGTAGTGGTCGAGCCAGATGGGACCGAATTACCCGTTTTGACAGCTCTAATACAAATCTCACCTTATAAGTCGATTTTATGGAATTGAATTGGGCTTAAAGCCTTCTTCTATCATTAACATTTTTTTTTAACTTTGTGTGTGAATTATTATATCATGACAAATATTGTCATTTTTTTTTTTCGTTGTGTGAAGTAACATTTGATTGTACGATAATTTTTTGGTGAGAGTTGAGAAAAGTTGCAACGTGTTCATGATTCATGTTACAAAGTCATGACAATTTAGTCACATGCACTTGTCAGTGTCACAACTACCTACAAGAAAACCAGAAGAAAAAAGATTCATAAATGGTGAAAAATTACTTAGGGTATTTCAAAATATGTTACTTCTGGTGAACAGTTTTCTGAATTCTCAAAATATATACTTTTGAAGACAATACCATGACAGCAAAAACACTTTGTTAGAAAGTGTTTTATTCAGCAAACAAAACCATCGCCCACAGTTTGTAAGGGTGCATGAAAACAAAGTGCTTGGATTGTTCTGTAGTCGTTGGTTTTCTTTTTATCTTGTAGGTAGTGGAAGTCCTACAAAACTAAATCATACCTTAGATCTTTGTCTCCACATCCTCTTCTCACTCTTCAACATTGTCAATGCCTCAATCATTTTCACTGTTTTCAAATCCCAGATGTTCAAGGAGCATTTGCAAGACACCCACAATTCAAAATAATGCCTAATTAAGGTACTTGTCCTATCACATATATTTGGTTCGATGTCAACAATGACGGATTTAAGACTCTAAGTCAGTGGAAACGATATACTTAGGAGTCAAAATACAATCATACAAGACATTAGACATTGACATTATTTTCAATTTAAAACTTTAAAACAATCAGTTTATGTGTCTTAATCTTTATAATGTTTTTCTTTTTTATTTTTATCTAATGTGGGATTCTGTCACACATGTAAATTCCTAACAATATACACGTAGGTCTGTCGGTGTTATCAGTGACGCGGATTGAAGACTCTAAATTAGTAGGACAATATGTTGAGGAATAAAAAATATAATCACATAAGATATTAATATCATTTTTAACTTATAATTTTAAGATAATAAATTTATGAGTCTTAGTCGATGAGTGAATTATACCGTGTGTGAACGTGTTATGCTTAATCACATATTCAACTTGTGTAATTGAGTAAAAGAACCTTTTTTGTTTGGTTGATTTTACTGTCACATCATTACCTTCCTGCTTTTCATTGTGCTCATAATTTCCATCTTCTTTTTGCCACTTTGCTTGAGAACCACATTTCATTTGTCATTTCCAACCTCAGATTTTTTTTAATCTTGTGTTTGGTTCCAAATTTGTTTGTTTCTATTAGGAAATAATCGCACGGATCAAACCTTTCATTATTGGCACAATACTCATCATGTCGATGATGTTAGAAAAATCATATAAAATCAGTCTAGTTTGGGTATTGAATTGATGATTCATAACAGATACAATTAAGATGTTTCTGTGAATGGAAGTGATACAAGTATAACACATAATATGCATAGTATGATTTTGAACCCTTAAAGTTAGATTCAATATCCAGTGGAAATGAAATGGTCACGACATAAAACATTTTTAACTTTTTATTACAGTTTTTTTAGAAATAATAGTAAATCATTTTTTATCAAGAGAAAGAAATACCAAAATAAAAATTTCATTTAATTAATTTACTTTCATCCACGGCACTGATAAAATGATGAAAGAAGTGCCAAAAGTCAATACATGATCACTTGTATCTAATCTAATAATAAATAATAACTAGCCAAATTACACTTTAGCATTAGAACTTGTGAAGTTTTTATTACTATTGAACATTTTTATTTTTTATTTAATGTGGGATTTTCATGAGTTGTTTGCTTTATATTTTATTATCTTATCTCTTAGTTGCTATATATGGCATTAATGATTTTTGTTGCTGATTTAATTTGCAGAACATATTTTTATGTATAATGTTGAAAGACACCTTAATTTTGGGACTATTCAAAATAGTTAAATTTGAAAGTGACAGTAATAAAGAGCTCAAAGAAAAAACGTGACCGGAGAGTGGTAGTAGTGTGAATGGACTTAATGAATCAAAAGGTTGAGGTGCGTGGCAAAATTAATAAACACAAAAAGGAAAAGCAAAAGAAAAAAAAATCGCCCACCGTGGGGCTCGAACCCACGACCACAAGGTTAAGAGCCTTGCGCTCTACCAACTGAGCTAGACGGGCTTATGTTTATTTTATTTGTAGTCTTTTATTCGTTCTAGCTTAACCTTTCACAATTTATTATATTATACTCAAAAACCGTTTGCTTAAATTCTTTAAGAAACTTTTGCGTCAGTCATTAGTATTGTAAAGAAGCATACCAATTCTTTGTTGAAAAAATAGGCTTGGCTTAAAAAAAATTATACTTTATTTAATTTAATATACACGTTTCATTACATAAGTATACTTAATGCAACACTTCTTTAATATTACTCTATAATATTTAAACAATAACAAACGAAAGAAAAGTGAAAGGTGTTTAAAATACCCAGTTAACATTTTTTGGTAGAATAGTAAAACGTGTAGAAGAATAATGTAGTTAATAGTAGACTGTTTTATTGGTGTTGTACAAATATTATAGTATTTTTAATCTCTTTTTTGAAACTAACCGTGGTTAAAAATTAAGAGAGAAAACCTCTTTGAATTACTAGTTGATTACAGAGAAACAAATATAAGAATAAGAGTGGAAAGGAGGGTACAAATATTCCAAGGTTATCTCATTTTTAATGATAGAAGACTTAAAATTATTAAGTTAGAGTAGCCTGAAAGGAGTGCAAAATTTGTTAAAAGTATAATAACAAAACATCTTAAATAGTATTGATTGTATTTCTGTAATAAGTTAAATAAAAAAAATATATGTAGATAATAAAATGAATGATTGGGCTTATATAAATTTAATGAGTCCGTGATGTACATCTAAGTTACACTAATTTTAATGTTTTAAGATACATAAAAAAAAATACTTTAAAATATCAAAATCAGAGTAACTTGAATGACAGAAAAACCATTAAAGAAGCCAAATTCAAAATTAAGACGCAGATGGTATATGCAATCTCTAGTCACATAGTAGCAGATTCATATGCCTTAACCCTACAACAATATCATATCATCCCTCTAGTTATATGCTTTAATATATTGAATTGTCTTTCCAAAAAAAAAAAACAAAAATGCGTTCTAAAATCTAGTTAGCATAGCTACATTAGTAGTTTGTTAGCCGTCAACTGGATATATAAAGGAGTTTGAAGGACTCCATGTTCCTACCTAAGCTATAAGCACGTTTCATAATAAGCATGCATGAATCAACACTTGTTTTGGTAAATGCTTGATAAGAAATGCAGGTCACACTAACAACCGATGCGGCATATATTGCCCTCTGCTGCTGTAAACATAGACAAGATAAGCTTTACCCAGCTTTCTTTGTATGAAGAAGGTAACACAAGACTTCAGGGAAAACTCGAGTTTAGGCCATCATAATTTACTACAAGGGAAAGTACTAGTCACTGTTACGAGGTGTCTTCAAATCAAAAGAGTGGTTCCACAGGCTCTACAACAAATCAATTTTACTTCATCAGGAAACAAGCATGATTCTGAGTCAGATATTAGTAAGACAACCACTGACCTGTTTTCACTTCAGAGTGTTGCTGGTGATTCAGATCCATGCTTTCGTTGACCCTTGTTTTGCTTGCGTCTCTTCTTCTTTTCATCTTTGAGACGCTCAAAGAGCCTTCAACTGTAGAATATGAGGTAAAAAAAAGTATAAACCACTTGAAATACTTGATACAAGGAACAAGAATGTTGGCTGAAAAGCTTGACTGGCAGCAATTCATCAGAATTTTATCAGTTTATAAATTGTTTGCGTTACTGAACGGAATATATTTCATGATATTGCCAGCACACCCGTGTACCTTGCCATTCCCATACCACTTTTGATTCACCCTTCACCAACTTTGGATAGCAATCTATTCGCGAATCTTCTTGAACCAATTCTTCTACCTGTGATCCCAACAAAGTTATTACAAGATCAATCATTCGTTTAGTTAATTTAAAAACCCATTGACATTTAACTTTAATTACAGGACAAAAGTGATTTCATCAACAGCACTCTCAAAAATAGTTGGGGTGAAAGATTCATCAATCAGTAAGTCGGATGAAAGAAAAAAAGAAAGGATAACAAATTTTGCTGATTTACAAGGACATGTCCTAAGAAAGTATGATTTGTTTTTATGAAATCTTCAAGAATGGCATATATACAAAGTCATTTAAAATTCATCTTATGTTACAAATCAATAGGCATCTGAATTGTATCAAATCGTAAGGTTTGAATCGTGAGTAATAAGATTCTAATAAATTATGATGCAGTCAGCTAATCCAGACAAAATGGATTAGCTTGTTCTGCTTGGGTATTACTTTAAAATAGGGTAATCAAGTGGAATGGCTTTCAAGATAGCTCCGAACTACCTTTCTCCATAATAAAGGGTTCTTCCGTTCTCTTGGCAAAAGCAGGTGATCACGTAACCTAGAAGCAACAAACCAGGGTTCACATTCACCATTTGCATTCTTTGACGTCAATGCATTCTCTTCAAGTATTTCGCAGACCTAAAACATCAGTAACAAAGAAATTTTAAACTGATATAGAATTAGAATAATGATGCAATTAGTCATTCAGTCAAAAAAACCTGTGCACAACAGATATAGATGTAATTGTAGTTAACGGGAGCCAAGAGTCACATTTTTTATATATTTATTTGAAAAACACATTCAATTGATTTAACCATCTGAGTATCAGTCTACTGCATTGATCAGAACCTCAGTTTATCCAAACTCCTCTACAAAAACTAGGGAGTATGAATATTTCGGCACTCATCTTTACCTACAGAACTATAATATATCAAATTGGGGCATTTGAACCTTATGATCGCTGTACACAGAACTACCTTCTAAACATATGTATTATTTTATGAACTCAACTAACATAAGCATTCTATCACATATATTTGTGAGCTGTGTGTGTATGAATGTATATGTATACTCACTCTTAATCAAAGGCATCACCAATCGTTACTTAAAATCACACTTGATGAACTAACGGGTGAAATAATCAATGAAACATGTAATAATCCCTTTTTTGTGTGTCCCACTATACCTTATCATAAAGCTCTTCAACTCTTCTTGACATGGATAGTTTCCGTTGAACACTCCAGAACAAAGCTGTGCATCCAACAAGCTGTTAAATCTCAACACAATCAACATGTTTACTTATGCATGCAGAAATATATGCATTAAAGTATGTCTTTAGGAAATCGATACCATGGCACAAATGGGCAAAACAACTAAAATATGCTGGGAGATCCACTGACGAATACAGCAAGTATATGGCTTGTAATGCACTGCCTGCAGATCTGGACACTTAAACTCCTTCATCCTGTATGAGACATAACCCGTATGTGACATCCTAAGCAGAAGTTTTAACATATAAGGAAATACGCAACTAACAGCCACTGTTGACTTGATTAAAATGGAACGGAGATGATATACCCATGAGAGTTGTTCAATCTCGTCTCCAATAATTTCTCCATTGTTTCAACTGCCCTTTGTTTTGTATAATTATGAAGAGCGTTGTCCACTTTGACATTTTCCACGGGCTCAAAATAATTCCACAAAACATCCTCACGAACCTGAGATGATACAAAAGGGAAGTTGAAATCAGAAGCATTAAGAACAGCTCGAACAGTAATGTATACAGCCAAACATAAATAAATACAAGTAAACTGCAAAATCAAAAGGTTAAAATAAAAATGAGATAACAAACCCAAATTGGTCCGGTTCCACTGCACAAAAATTGAGCATATCCCTCACACAGGTGATGTTCCACTCTCTCCACCTGTGGTCAAGGGCCAATCAGAAAGATATAAACAAAATGCAAAAGAACAAGGAAAAATATAATAGACTGTATATAGTTCCATGAAACAGTAAGCCACTACTTAAATCAAAATAAAGAGACATACAATCTTTCGAGCCGATTCGCTAATATCTCCATCCTCTAGACACAAGTTCCCATGTCTTTGGTAACCCTGAAGACATTCCAACTTTCCATCGTTGCATTCTCCATTACTGGGACAAGGTTCACAAACATCTGAAACAATTCCCGGTTAGTAGAAACCTCACGAGATCCATATAGCTTGCAAAATCCTACACATTGAGACTACAAAATTTGATTGATAATACAAGGCCCCAGAGAATGAACTCCCAAAAAAATAATTAGAGGTAATATGAAGCAGACAAACATTGATGAAAGCTTGAATTAGAAAGTAATCTGCATCCTACCAAAAATAAATAAAAGAACAAAACAATGTATAACAACAAGAATCAAATTCACATAACAACTGAACACCCATGCGAAAAACGGAAATCAGACGAATATGTTCATTATTGTTAGCAACAACTATCAACTGCACTATCCTTATAGTATTCAGCCCTGAGAAGAAGGCTGTCCTACTCTAATTTTCCTTTTCCTTTTTAGCGGCATTCATTCCCTCTCTCTAATACGCATTCTTCTTTATCAGAGAAAAGAAAAACCGCACAATTCAAATAAACAAAATAGGGAAAAAGAAATAAAATAAAATCATCCAGAAAATACACGAAGACAAGGCATGTGTAAATTCATCATTCAGTAGCACAGGAAATCTACAAAATCAGAGTTAAATTCAACCACCAAAAACCAGTGGCTTGTTGAATTGCAACGTTAGTTGAAGAAGATGAACAAAACATAAGGTCCAACATTAAATTAACCACCAAATGAATAACTCAACACACAGAACAGAATCATATGAAATGCATGAAAACCACGGCACATAAAAAAAAATGAAAGAGAGAGAGAGAGAGAGGGAGAAACCGGGAGAGTAATCGGGGGAGTCAAAATTTGTGTCGCAAAAGGGTTTGGAAGGGGGATGAAGGAGAGAAGTAAATAGTAGATTGCAGGTCCATGCAACTAGCGACGCGAGTGCGAGCACGAGAACCAATCTCGGTAAGTCGTGTTTGGATGGTAACAAATTCTGAGGGGGGTCTCTTCCCATCAACGATTTCGCATCAATTCCTAAACTATCTGGAATCGAATCAGACAAACACTCCCTTCGCCGATTCTGCTTCATATTTTCAAACACATCATAACTCAAAAGAAAACTTTCTACTCCTTCTTCACTCTTTCTTTCCACAAGGAAAACAAAAAAAAAAAAAAACTCCTAAAATATTGAGTGTTAAACCTTAAATACTGTATTAGTCTTAATCTAAACTTTAGTATACACAAATGTTTTCGTTCTCATATTAACAAAAGTATCAAATTTCAAATAGTTATTTACGATAATTACAATGGTAGTAATAAAATAATTCGTTCAAACTTAATAAGTGTTCTAAAAGACTAATTTTAAAAATTACTTATTTAAAAAGTAAATGAGATTTTTGTCTTAAAAATTATAAACTGTTTAACTTTAACGTAAACATATATATATATATATATATATATATAATAAATTTACTAAATTATATTTTTTAAAATTAAAATAGTCATTTCGACTCAATATTTTTATATAACATTTACTTGTACACAAATATATCTCAAACAATTAAGAGAAGTAAGCCTAATGTAGTTTATTGCTGTTAAAATAATAAGATTTTTTTTTTTCGTGTGTAAGTCTCTAAAAATGAGAAATACAGGACAAAAGTTTTAAAATTAAGGAGAATGTCCCTTTATTTATTGTTTTAGTTAGGTTAAATGTATTTTATTATATTTTTATTCAAGTGGTTAAATGTTTGATATTTCTTGCGTGATCTTAAATGTGAATTAAATTATATTAAGAGAGACTAATTTCTTACAATAGCACGCTGGAAATGATTATTTTGTTTTTTAAATTTTATTATGTTTTCTTATATGTAAGTATTTTAAAGATTTTAGTTAAATTATACATAAATCATTAACATATATATTTTTTTCTTATGTATTGTCTTCTTCACTTTATTGTCTTTTTCAAGTTTATGATTAGCATGACATTTTTTTTCTCTCACAAACATATGATTAGTAAGATTTACTACTCTATGTTGTTAAATCACGGGTTGTCATGTTTTCACATTGTTCCAAATAACATTTCATTAATAGTTTAAAAGTGATGGATTATAATATTCAGATGATGAGTCTGAAATATATTTGTATTTATTATGAAAATAAAAGTATATATCTTTATTACATAATTGTATTATCCAAAAATTCAAGTTTATGGTCATGTTATTCTATATTACTTTAAATTTTCCAAGTAAATGAGCCTAACGTAATTAGTTGAATTGGTACATGAGTTGTTATAAATTTATTTGCATCTATTATATACCTAGGGAAAAAAGGAAATGTAACAATTTATTTTAAAATACTTTCAATTGTATTAATACAAAAAGTATTCATATCACATGTAAAAGTAGATTCTCTCTTCTTTTCTTCTATTAAACTTTCGAGTAGAATTATTATCTCATTTGAAATTATAACTTGGGTCAAGTTTTTTTCTTTTTTAAGTGTGATGGTCTTTGAAAAACTACTACAAGAATTAGTTAGAGGTTAAGGCAAACTATTTTACAAACTACTAAATTATTTGGTATAAGTAAATAAAGTTTAGAAAACTATATATGTTACCACATTAATATTTTGGTTTCATCAACAATAATATAATACTTGGAAATTTGTAAGAAAACATGTTTAGTTAAATATTTTGATTTTTCTTAAATATCAATAACTATACCAAACTCTTTAAAAGCTTATTAAACTTTTAACAATTAATTTTGTTAATGATAAATACTATTATATACAAAGAATTCAGTGTTTCAGTGTGCATTTTTTTTTCATTTTTTTTAAAACCAAAATAATTATTTTAACAATTTAACCTTTTAGTGGCTGTTTTGTTTTTTAATTTAGGCTTAAATACCTTTTTGTCCTCATTTTCGTAGTGTTTGTTGCGAATGATCTTTATTTTCACAGAATGTTTAAAATGTTCTTCATTTCTACCGAATGTTTAAAATGGTCTTCATTTTCGCAATTGCAATTCATGTTTTATTTGGTCCTTTTCTTAACGCTGTTTAAATCATTAACGGAGTACTGTACATGTAGCACGATCTGTATTAGGATGTATTACGTGTACTGGTACAGGTGGCTTAATTAGATATTTGGGGATAAATAAGTGAGTTAGGATTTTGGTAGGGAATGTTTGGACAGTTGATGAGTTTTGGCGATCTTGTTCCTCCATTTCTAATTGGTATTGCTGCAATCTTCTTCTTCCTGCAATCCCATTATGAATTTAACTTATTCCAGACTTACATACCTATATAATGGGATTGCAGGAAGAAGAAGATTACAGCAATACCAATTGGGAATGGAGGAACAAGATTGTCAAAACTCACCAACTGCCCAAACATTTCCTACCAAAACCCTATCTCACTTATTTATCCTCAAATATCTAATTAAGCCACCTGTACAGTACACATAACACATCCTAATACACCATTATAAACATTCGATATAAGAATGAGGATGAGGACCATTTTAAACATTATGTGAGAATGAGGATCATCCACAACAAACCCCCAAATGAAAATGAGGACAAAAAGATATTTAAGCCTTTAATTTAATTATTTTAATTATTTTTTTTCTATTATGATTGGACCGTTGATTCCTACATACCCGAGATGGTGTGGGTTTCTGGTAGTTTCAAAATGCAAAATTAAAATCCGATTAAGATTGAGGTTCAGCGACAGCGTTCCAGGACACAATCGAAATCACAGGTACCAATTTTCTTTGCAATTCTTGCGTCAATTTAAACTTTGTCCGTGTTTGTTTCGGACCCTATCTACCCACACTATTCGTTGCTCTAATCGAATTTTTCCATCTCATATCGTATATTATCAGGAAAATTACCATTTTTTTAACACTTAATCTTTGGGACGAGCTTTTTGTTCTTGATTTTTGTCCAATTCATTTGCTCGTTCGATTAAATTTATCATTTCTTTTTATGACATGGCGAGAGTTTCTGCTGGGTTTTTAGTTGTTGATGTCTGTGGTTTACTGGAGTATTGTATGAATGTGTAGTAAATACATTTATTCCCTTACTTCATCCGATTAATCAAATTGGGGATAGTGGTGTTTTGAATTGTTTTGAATTGATTATGGAAACACTGCCATGATGGCAACTGGAAACATATGCAATATTGTGTACGCTTTAGTTCGAGCCTTTTAGGTCAATTGATCATTTTATTTTAGGTCTGAATTTCTAAGATATGGTTAGGATTGTAAAAGTATGTCGAAAGGGTATTGGATTTTTAAATAGGGGGTGATCTCTTGGGATATAGATTGTGGTAGAATAAATTGTGTTTCTTATACAAATTGGGATTGCAACATGTGAATTTATTGTGATGCTGTAAAGACAAACTCTTGAGTGTGTGTTTGGTGAAAGTTTAAAAATTGATTACGGTTAAAACTGATTTTGATGTGAAGTAGTTTATGTTTGGATGCTTTTATTCTATAAACCAGCTTGAAGTAAAACTCTGTCAACACAAAAAGCTAGTAGTATTTCAATGGATTTTGAATGTTTGAAAGCGAATTCATACATGCGCTGAATATAGATTGTCACTTTTTGTTTAACTCCATCTCATTTATCATGTATTGATTGAAGTTGCTCATTCATTAATACTTTGTTTTGATCTAATGCTCTTGTAGCCTGGTGCTAATGATTTATTTTTTCTTTCCCTATAACATGAGGAGGTGACTTGGAGATGTCAGACATACCAGGATATTTGCGTACCTGTTTGAACACAGGGAAGCTTCTTTCATTGGCAATATTGGTCTCTGGGGGAATCGTCTTGCAAATTTTGGTTAGTATTACCTTTTCAATTTTTATTTATACGTGCAGAAATAGACTTATTGATAAAAATGCCACTTTTACTTATGTTTGTGATTTGTGTTTTGTGTCAGGCATGTGTCTTGTATAATAATTGGTGGCCGATGCTAAGTGGTGAGATAAAAAAGCAAATTTGAAATTTGATTTCACTGTAGTATATGTTCATTCTTTTTACTGATTGAATTTGTTATGTGACCATGGTTGTTTTTTCTTGCAGTGTTAACATATGTGCTTCTACCAATGCCTTTGCTGTTCTTTGCGGGGTCTAATGACTCTATATTCTCGGAATCTGATAATAGGTGAACTCTTGTGTTTGAGTAAAATTAATCATTAAACTTTTATTGTACAACTTGTTAACTGATTGAAGTTGATTAGAATTTTTTATCCAAAAAGAAACTCAAGATGGTGGATTAATCATTTAATTTTTTGTTTTGTGAATGATGAAGCAGCTGGGTGAATTTTACCAAGTTCTTGACCGGAGCCTCAACCGTGGGAGGCATTGCCATTCCAAGCATATTGAAGCATGCAGGGGTTATTGGTTGGGGAGCCTTTGCAATGGAACTTTCTTCCTACTTCGTCTTTGGAATGACTGTAATATGTTACCTTTGGATGAGTGATGAAGATGAATACAGTATCCTCTGATACCAGATTTGCTTCATCATTGTAAAAATGAATTTGTTCCTTTCATGCGCTATTGCTTTCTCGCATCTGTGACTTTCACTACAGTATATTTGCTTTCAACCATGATTTGTTGACTCCCCCAATGAGTGTTTATTGTCTGTTAAGAAATGAGACTGCTTTGGTCTATTTTCTTATTGTGTTAACTATGTGTGGTTTTCATTATAGAACAGTGATACTTTAATCCACTTTTTTTTGACTCACTTTTAATTTACTACTTCAATTACTATTAAATCATCACATCACTAAAAAGAATCAAAATAAATGATCTAACGGTAATTATAATACTACGTTAAAAAATAGGTAAAAAAAGATGAGTTCAAATATCATTTTTCTTTCGATATATTACTTCGTAAAAGTTATTTTTCTAAGATACTCTCAAAATCATTTCTGAACGTAAATAAGTTCTTATCTTTACATTCTTAGTCATTTCCATCAAAATATAGAGGAAAAGAGATTCGCAGCGCTTACAATATCCGCATTTCAATTTACATCGAATTCTCGTAACCTTAAACAAAACCGAAATATGCAATATCATTCAAAATCGTGTTTGTGATTACAAATACAACGTCGATGACATTCGTATTAACGTTTGCTTATCATATAATTTTAGTCTGTCAGTCTCCAGAAGTCGTTGGCGAATGGTAATATTCAACAAGCACAAAAGCAGTGTTTCAAACGCAGCAGAAAATGAGTAAATTAAAATTTAGTGAATGAATCACTGCATAACAAGTTCTGAGGAAACTGGTGTCTATGAACGCCATGACCTATCAGAGGAACGTGGTCACTGCAATATCCTCCCACAAAAAGCATCTTCCACATAACACGACCTAACTCCATTGGGACTTTTTGATTACAAAAATGGGGACGAATAATTCACGAACCTCAGAACATAACATGCATCCATCATCAATGTTACCAAATTGACAAAACGAAAAGAAAAGAGAGATAAAATGGGGAGAATTTCGCTTAAAGTAACTCGAACGTGTTTTTAGAGCAAAAAATAGATAAAATTGAATCCATGGCACAAGTAGAAGATAGAGATGAAATCAGAAAACTACGCGAAACTGAGGCGCGTTGGACTGAATCGCCGGGAGGATCTCCCAGCGGCAGGGCTCGAGGTCTTCGGATACGGGGCAGTAGCCGGCGAGTGTGACCTTGTCGTTGGAAGCGGCGACGGAGCCGAACTCGAAAACCGACAGGGTGGCGTTGGGTGGTCGGGGAACCTCAACGGCGCCGTTCATGCCTGGGGCCTCAGCGAGGGGTTTTGTTGTGTCTGCGGCGTTGGATTTGGAAATTGAGGAGGATGGTTTTGGTTGGGAATTGTCTTGGGGTTTATTCTCCTTCCGCCACCACAGTAAACCCATGCTTTGTTTTTGGCTAAGGTTGTCTTCTTTTCCTCTTCTGCTGTCTTATGTTATGCCTTCTCTTGCTCTCGCAACCTTACTAGGGATTGCACCGTTTCATTATGTAACGCATACGTCTCCTTTTACCTCACTCAAATTACTTAATTGTCCTTTCATTAACATTCTGCTGAGCAATCTTAAAAATATAAATTATTTTTGGGTTAAATAATTTTTTGTTCCGTAAAAATTGGAATTAGTCTCTGTTTAAAATTTTGATCCAATTTAGTTTCTTAACTTTAAAATTGTGTGAATTTAGTCATTTTAAACGAATTTTGTTAAGTTTATTTGGCGTTTCAAATGTGTTTTATTATAATTTTTTAACTAACATTTAAGCAAAAATATGTCAAACAGTGTAAACAACTCAAATGCTATCCTAAAATGTATTTGAAACCTTAACCAAACTTAATAAAATTTGCTTAAAATGACAAAATTCATTCAGTTTTAAAGTTGGAAAACTAAATTGGACCAATGTTTCAAAAATGAATTAATTTCAATTTTTACTAAAAGTTGAGGGACTAAAAACATATTTAATCATTTATTATTATTAGATATTTTCTTAAGATGTTCTTTTGTGTTAAGCTCATATGAAACATGGACCTAAGGCTAACTAGGGACAAACTAATTCAAATTTTTGGGTTGAATTTATCGCTACATATTTATGTTATACCACAATTTGAAGTGTATTTATTTTCTTGATTTTGTTTGTGTTTTTTAGGCTTAATTAGACTTTTCGTCCTCTACTTTATATGCGAGGTTCATTTTGGTCCTCTTTTTTTTTCGGGGTTCAATTTAGTCCCCCAATTTGTTAAAACAGTTTAAAATGGCCCCTTCCGTTAGTTTT
>Ga0214542_1000720_pt1 | contig 62485 bp, 34 predicted proteins | sample CNSS1metaG_FD_160096 | JGI IMG/M metagenome (GOLD analysis project Ga0214542, IMG submission 160096) | Root nodule microbial communities from cowpea collected in UCLA plant growth center, Los Angeles, California, USA - CNSS1 | ecosystem: Host-associated > Plants > Roots > Nodule | place: USA...
GTGGGGGGGTGCGGTGAGCCCTGGTTGACCGGATGGGAAGTGATGGGGATGGGTAGAGGTAACAAGTGTCTGTTAGGTGGTGGTGAAGGTGTGGGGGTGGGATTGTATTCACTTTCTTCCTCTGTAGGCTCGAAAGCCGGAGACTTCACAGCTTCAGAGGTTTCTTTGGCTTTTCCCTTCAGGTTGGCGTATGCCTCGATCCTTCTCCTGAGGCGAGAGTTCTCTTGTTTTAGCGCTTCCATTTCCTCAGCACTGCGCTTCTTCAAGTCTGCGAGTTCTTGTTGCATCTTTGCCTGGCCGTCTAGGATGGCGGCCAAGTCAGGGACGATGCTTGGAGGTCCAAAGGGACCAGCGTCCGCTTGCTTGTTAGCTCCAGCTCTGCTGCGGGTGGAAACCATCTTTAGAGAAAAACGGGTACTAAAGGTGTTCGTCTCGTGCCCCACGGTGGGCGCCAATTGTTCCTGCAGAGAACAAATAAGAGATTAGGCACAAGCGTCACCTTACCATGTAGTCCGCTATCTCTTCAGTTGGCCTCTTCCCGGTCGATACATGTCAACTTGAACCTAGGAGGGGTTACCTGCAGAAGAATCTCCGAAGCTCAAGTAAGTCAAGGCTCTCAGAGAGTCAAATCAGTGATTAATGAATGCGTACCTTTAAATGATGGGGTCCACATGTATTTATAGAACATTAATGACGTTTGACCATTTCATGGGTTGGGTCTTGACCTGGGCTCTAGTTTGGGCCATGAGTGGGCCTGGGCCCCAACCCAGGCCCTTGAGACCTATTGAATGCGGGGGCTTTGATTTTCGCTTAAGTTTATTGGAGTAATTGGCCTGGGCTTTAACCTTACCAGGTGTGCTCGAGTAGTCAGCCTCGACCGACTACTTGCCTAGATGGCTTATGTTGGTGATGTGAAGTGCTAACTTGGCCTAGCCTGGGTACTTGGCGGTCTCGATATGCACACTATTTACTTGGTCGAGTTTGGCTAGGTACGGTACACAGTCCCCCAGCCTTGTCCGATATGGGTTGTCGGTCAAGGATGATATGTGTTGATAAGCTAGCAAAACCGGCTAGGTGTAATACAAGTATTAATTATTATATGGAGGGTGAAAGACTACTTGTGTAATACGTTCCTTGAGTCATATATGAATTTGGCCTAATTGCACAATAAGAGTGAATTGGGAAAGATTCGGGGTTGTCTAAGAGATATAGGGAAATTTGGGTTTCTCTAGAATCTGATACGCCGCCTGGCGGCGCATGATCAACCATCAGGTGATGACTGGGTATTTTTCAGTTTTAGCATATGGTTACTTGGGATGAAAAAGGGGGTGTGCTGTGATTTTAACATAAATTTGTAGCGATGGGAATTAGGTGAGAAAATTTCGGTAATTTGGAATGAGTAAGGAATAGGATATGATGGTTTGTTTATGTAAGGTGTAGGTGTGAATTGATATTAAAATGGTAATTGAAAATGGGATAAAAGAATAATGTAATAGGAATTTTAGGCTCTGGAAAACATGGTTCTTTAAATATGTATAGTTGGGTACTAAGTGATTATGCAATATTGGGGAATGTATCACTCATGATTTGTATAAATGTAATTTAAAGGTTATTTGAGGCAAGTTTTGGATATTTGTAGTGCAGTAGAAGTAGGGTGCTTGAAGTTTTAAGATAATAAATTGGTGATCATTTTCGTAAGCTTGATTGAGCTATTATACAATGATAGAGTACTTGGCAAATTAGAGACCTTGAATAGAGGAATTGTGATCAAAACGGGTGCTATTGAGTGTGGTATGTGTTGAGGACTTGGTGAGGTTACTTTGGCAGTTTGGAAGTAATTGGATAATAGTGATGTGTTGGTATATAAGATTGGAGGACAATAAAGGTGTTTATATGTGTGGAGTTAGGCAATACTTTGGGGATATGTGACATGGTATTAGGATGAATTGCATCAAATTATGGTCTGTTATAGGTGCTAAAAACATTAATTGTTGCGCTACTGGTATAGCGCTTGGCGGCACAAGAGCGACAACCAAGCGATAGGACCAATAGGGGTGTCCCTGCACCACATGGCGCCTGGCGGCAAGGTGAGCTCCGCCAGGCGATAGACCCTACAATAGTAGTTCTGTGAGAGGTTGGCGCCTGGCGACAAGGGGTGAACTGTCAGGCGATCTGCACAGGTTTTGCCTGGCTGCGCTAGGCGATAATGCTACAAGTATCTGACTTGCATGAGTTGTTATACGCAATGATGCGGACTTGGTTTAGGAGATGTTGTGCCATGAGCTGGTAGGTTCATGGATGGTGGTGAACATGTGATGATATGAGCGGGGAGGTTCATATCATGTTACTCTCGTCTGGGGATACGAGCACGGTAGGTTCGTATGTTTCGTGCTCACACTTGAGAGATGTTGCGTGCAGGGAGGTACGTAGCTTGTGGATCACGTGTGTTGGACTACAGGCGGGCAGGTCCGTAAAGTAGGACTACGAGCGGGGAGGTTCATAGAGTAGGACTACGAGCGGGGAGGTTCGTAGAGGTAGGACCACGAGTGGGCAGGTTCGTGTGAGCATCATAAATCCTAGACCAAGACTAATTATTTGTGTGATTGAAGGTTCAAAAGCATTGGCGGTTAAGGTCTTGGCCAAGAACTAACTAGACTAAATTAGTTAGGTAATTGATATTATTAATGTATGTGTTATTTTCATTATAAGCTCACCCTTTCTGTTTGTGTTTGGCGATGATCGTGTGATTCGTTACACGGGAGCAGATAATATTACAAGTGATGCTGGCGATGCATAGAGACGAAGAGAGGGGTAGTTTGGGGACTTGAGCTAAGAAATAAATTATGTTTTTTTTTTGTTTTGTCGGATTTTTGAAATTGTAATAAGATTATTATTTTATCTTTAATCAAATTTTGGCTCATTGAATAATGTTATAAATTTTCTTATGCTTGGAAATAATAAAATTTTGTCGTTTGATCTTCATTTCTTAATTTTATTATTTAATTTATTTATATCCGACTAGGATGTCACATTGTTCATAAGCGGATTAGGAAGGATATGAAAAGAGTCAGGGCCGAACTACTTGGTTCTGGCTCAACATTAAAGATTAAAAAACCTGAGGCATGCCTGATATAGTTACAAGAGACAATAGTTCGCCGTGAAATTGATATCCATCTACCAGAAGTAGTGATTTCGTTTATGGATAACATGGAACCCAATGTAATGATAAAGGCCATGCTATAATTCAACAACAAGGCTTTGATTTTGGGTCGTAGGGTGTGCACCCATCTATAGAAGGAGCTAAAAGAAGGAGGCAGAGTGAAGGTGGAGGAAATTCAAGAAGAGTTGAAGACTTAGGCAGCCAAGCATGAAGAAGAGATGGCGGCTTGGGAAAAGGAGCAAGAGGAGTGGGCGGCTGAGAGGAAGCGCCTTGGGTCATGGAAAGTTAGGTGTTTAGATTATGATAAAAAGATGAATGAAAAAATTAAAAACTTGGCGGAAGATAATGAAGAATTGAGGGAGAAATATGTCGGGATCGAGAGCGAGCTTGAAGATTTAAAGAGTCATATAATCCAAGAGCATATTAACAATTTCAACAAAGGTCTAAGGCATGCAGCCTTCTTCTGCAAAGAGTTGGATGTTGTGGATCCAAGTACGATGTTAAGAAGGATGTCATCGATGGCTGTCTGGTGGATGAAGATGACCTAAGCACTGAACAAGTTAAGGAAATGCTAGCAATTGGTGGTGGAGATCTTGTGGTAGAGGAAGACGTTACAATGCAAGTGGAAACTGACCCCACTACTAACTGATATTACTTTGATCATATTCTGGCTTTTGAGTCTATGTTTATAATAGGCTTAAATAATGATTTAGTCCTAGTTTTCATTCGATTTTTTCAATTTGGTCCTACTTTTTATTTTGTTTTCAATTTGGTCATAATATTCGTCAATTTTATTCAATTTGGTCTTTTTCAACACCGTTAAAACAATTAATGGATTGTGAACAATAAATGTCACGTGTCATTTTGTGATTTTTTTGATTTTTTTTTTTGATGTTGTTTTAATTTTTTTTTAAAAATAATTCTTTTATTTTTAAAAAAAGCTACGTGTCAAGCTCATATCATGCACTACAAAAAAATGCTAATCAGTGGAGGTTTTTATTTCAATCTGCGGGGGTTTTCACCCTCTACAAATTAATTTGCAGAGGTTTTTGAAACCTCCCCAGTTAGAAATGCCACAACTTATTTGTGGAGGTTTTCGACAACCTCCAGTATCCAAGTTATACTGTAGAGGTTGTTTTGTGGCATGTTTTAACCTCTTCTATTGCTGACTTTTATTTTGTAGAGGTTTGAAACCTCCTTTATTTATAATTACCCACCTACATTTATAATTTATTAATTTAATGAAATCTGTTTTTATAATAATAAAGAAATAAAATATATAAATTTGTAAAATACACCAAAATTGACTAAAATAAATTTTATTGATGATTTGATAAAGTACATTCTTTAACAATTACAATGTAAATATTAAAAAAAGAAAAGAAAATACATAATGTTAAAAAAAGATATATTTAAGGGGCAAATTTTATCATCATCTTCGGACTCTCTAAAATGTGTCCTTCCGTCCAAATCTTCAACTTCATCCATGACGCCATCAAGTTGCCAAAGAGAAAAATAACTCTTTGAACATGGCTTGTATTATTTAGTGATGAATTCTGTTGACACTGAAGAAGTAATCTGCTAGCACTTTCAAATTGGTGACAACCTCCACTCTCACTTGCAGGCAACAAGGACAATGGTAGAGCCACACAAGTATTTCTAAATAAACCCATAACAATGACTTATCAACATTTACTAAGTTAGCATGAAAGCTCACATCTTTGACAACGATAAAAGCATCTTTGATAACCAACGGTATGATACCAACATAATTTTGGTCTCCCGGCAAAAATCATTATTAAAATGTAAAAAAAAAAAACCTTTAAAGATCTAGTAAATTTATAAAAATACATCATGAAGAAGATTCTAAGGAAATAATGAATTGGAAAGGCTATTTCAAATTACCAAACAAACACTGTTTCAAATTGAAAACAACTTATTTAATTCCCATATTTGCTAAGTGAATAATCTGTGTTGTGTTGTGTTGCTCTAATTCTGGCTTAACAAATGTTTCTATCAGTAAAAGTATAAAACCATTTTACCAACTTTGAAGTACTTATAAAGTTGTCATTGGAATCTACAAACATAAAAGATGGATTAGTGTGAAAGACAAGAATGAAGGGTGCACTCGTAAAAGCATGCATCTTATGATTACGTAAGATAAATTATAGAGAAATTCTGCAATTGCAAAAAGAGCATTAAGTCTAATATTCTCATTCATTTCATAAGTCTAATATTCTCATTCATTTTCTATTACTTGCCATATGATGGAACATAGAAAACAATGCCATTAATCTCTCCAAACTATTGTAGTATCATCGACCTAACAAAGTAACTATATGACGTAAGAGCCTCACATAAGGCTAATATTGGCTATATTATATGAACAGAGATAATTTAGAATGCTCACGATAAATGACTTTAAATAATGCAGTCGGAATAGGCCAATGATGGTAGCTTCTGTTTGATTTTGAAAGGCTTCTGTATAATCCTACAAATAAAGGTATAATGCAAAAAAAATGATAGATTAAAACTAGTTACATACTCTAATTTCAGTGGCCTCTTGATAAACATCAACATTCTTACCCCTGACTTGTAACAAGCTGAAAAATAAGTATATGTCAGCATGCACTACAAACAAACGTCTTATAAAACTGAAGTAAGATTATTACCTAAAGGATGAATGACACCATTTCGCATATAAAATTTATTAAGAAACCAAAGGCACTAAAAACATTTAAAAGATCCTGCCAATGAAGAGTATGAAAAGTACTATGTGCGGTGGACCCTAGCTCAGCAAAGTTTATGTTTCATCATTTTCCTGAGTTAACTAACCTATCAAAATGAATGAAGAAACAAATGATTTTTCCTGAAAATTCTCGTGAACAAGAAATAGCATCACAATTTCAACAGATTTTACATGACTGACTTGCGCACATCATAAACATAGCAATATTAACACTAAGATAACTAAAATTCTTCTATCAAATTCTAAATGGTGAAATATTAACACTAAGATAACTAGAGAAATCCACCGCCTAAGAACGTCAATACATGTGCAAACACAACAATGAATGAGTATCCAAGTGTGAAATTTCAATTCGGATTATTGTGTGCACACTAACAAAAATTAGGTTTCAACATTCTCTTGTGTGAAAAATTAGATAAAAGTGTGAATAGCGGTACCATGACTGTAGGTGAATCGAAAGTGGAATGTTGGGAAATAATCGAAAGTGAAGGCTCCTAAAAGCTGTGAACAACTCCGATAGAGTGATATAGTGATAGAATAAAGCGAACAATTCCGATGAGCGATAAGGCCGCCTACGACCGAGTAACGGAGTGACAGAGAGGAGGTGACGGAACTGGATCACCGAGTGATTGATTCGCTACTCACACTATGACGGAGGCCATGACGAAGACTGAATCACGATTAGCTATTGAGGCAACGATTGGAGACGACATGACGGAAAGGCTACGACAGAGCTGAATCGCAGAGCAGAAATGATTTGGGAAAAACATAGATTTTCCGAAGGGACAATATTTTGTGACTGAGGAGACTTAGCTTTTCTGATTTCGGAAGAAACGTCGAGTGAAAAGTTTACATTAATCTATGGAGGTCATAAACCTCTTAAAAGTAAATAAAAAACCTCCTCTATTATTAGCTTTCAAAGAACTCTTCAGAATTAGCTTATATCCTATTTATCTCCGGAGAGTTTTTGTAACCTCCCCAAAATGGCCGCTACTAAATAACTATTTTTTTCTAGTGATGCCACCTGTCATTTTGTGATTTTGTGATTTTTTTTATTCTTTTTTTAAATTCATTTTAAAATTTTAAAAAAAATTATTTAAAAAAAAATTCATGTGTCAAGCCAAATGATGTCACGTATCAAGGTCAGTTTTTTATATTCAATTTGGTCCTAATATTCGTAATTTTTTTTTTCAATTTGGTACTAATATTTTTTTTTAATTTAATTTAGAGTTAGAGTTGGTTTAAAATTAAAACGAAAAATTTCAAAGTAGGCAATAACACCATTAGTTTAAAATTTTAAGAGGTTAAAAATACTTAAATTAATGGTGTTATTCCCTACTTTTAAATTTTTAAGAGGAAATTTTAAACCAACTCTAACTCAAAATTAAAAATGTTTAATTAAAATACGAATTTTAATAAGAATATCCATATAACATTTATATACAAATTAAATTTTGTCTCAATTTGGAGAGGAACAAAAATGTTAAATTTCATACAAAAAAAAAATATTAGCACCAAAGTGAAAAAAAATTAGGAATATTAGGACCAAATTGAATATAAAAAACTGACTTTGACACATGGCATGATATTGACTTGACACGTGGAATTTTTTTAAATAAAAAATTAATTTCAAAAATTAAAAAATAAATAAAAATAAAAAATAAATAAATAAACCACAAAATCACAAAATGACAGGTGACATGATATGAGCTTGTCATGTGGAAATTTTTTTAAATAAAACAAAATTTAAGAATTTTTAAAAAATATTAAAAAATAGTTAAAAATTATTGTTCACAATCCGTTAACTACTTTAACGGTGTTAGGGAAAATGACCAAATTGAATAAAATTGACGAATATTATGACTAAATTGAAAACAAAATAAAAAGTAGGACCAAATTGAAAAATCCGAACGAAAAGTAAGACCAAATTGAACTCCCCGACGAAAACCCTCCTTAGGGTACAAGGTCAAGTGAGGAAAAAATGTACACCCAGGGTTACAAATTGTTCAACTCTTTACAATCCAGCCTGGACTTTTAGCTAAAATAAAACTTGAGGTGAGATACATTGCATGTGTTAGGTATCAAATCTCCTGATAGGTGTTCCAACCTGTAGACTCCTTCACTTATGTCTTTTCCTACTTTGTATGGACCATCCTCGTTGGCTGAAAACTTCCCGTCCCTTTTTCTTCCACTACTAGCTATTCTCCATACCAAGTCTCCCTTCACGAATACTCGTGGCTAGAGTTTGGAGTTGTATTTTCTCGCAATTTTGTCACTAGGTCAAGGTTTGTGCATAAACTTTGCTTATTTGTTTTGTCATCATATATTTGATAAGTGGGCTAGACGAAGCAAAAGATAAGTGGGCAGAAGAATTATTTGAGGTATTGTATGGTGATCTCATCAAAGCTGGAGTTCATGACATCTCGGACCAAATGATAGTACTAAAGGAGCATTGGGTCCTTTATTTGGTATTCATCATTGAGATGTCCCACCGTGAGTTTGGAGTTGGTTTTGTATGCTAGCCACGAACTCCTACTTCTCGTGAAAGCAATAGTCCAACTAGGATAGCTTCGTATTCAACTTAGTTGTTAGATGTAACATCCCACCCGGATATTACGGATTTAAAATAAAATACAATAAAATAATATTAAAACCTCAATTAATATAATTGTAATTCCCCAAAACGCAGGAAATTTAAAACTTTCATTCATCATAGAATAAAGTTTAAAACCATAATTATAATCTTCAATACAATCATCAAAGTCTAGTAATATAAAATATTACAATTTATTTAGAAACATAAAACTCTTTTCTCCCATACTATCCCTACTTCGGCTCTATGCCTCACCAGATCCACCTGCAACATCGTCTACTCCCGTGTACCACGTACACGATCATCACCAAACACAAGCAGATAGGGTGAGCTAACAATTAAACAATCATATATATATATATATATATATATAACATATATATACATACAAACACACCAAAGGAATTCCATCCTTTGATTCCATATCACATGCCTACCACCATGTTGCCCGTGTTCTACGTCTTTTGATGAGTACCTTGAGATGTCTTGCTGCCACACCTACCAGGCACAACTTGTAGAGCATGTGCGGAAAACCATGCTACGAACCACAATTCGTAATGCTAGGTGGAGTTCCCAATACGAATAACATTCGTAATGTCCCAAGACTACCAAACTCGTCAGCTTAATACTAAGGAGGGAAATCTAATTGGACCCATCCATACGCACCAATAACACGCACACTCACACTGGCAACACTCGTTAACCCGAGCCACAACTCAAGAATTCTTCATTGTCGGCATCGACTACTTTAAAAAGTGGATAGAAGGCAAGCCATCGGCCACGATTACAGCACAACAGGTCCAATAGTTTGTGTGGAAGGACATCATTTGTCGTTGTGGAGTTCCACATACTATCATAACCGACAATGGTCGACAACTCATTGATAAAGAGCTCAGCAAATTCTACACCGACCTAGGCATCAAGCACATCACCAACTTCGTAGAACATCTGCAAACCAATGGACAAGCTAAAGCCGCTAAAACAGTCATACTGGTCAAATTACGAAAATGTTTAGATGGCACGAAGGGCCGCTTGCCAGAGGACCTACTGGAAGTATTATGGGCCTACAAGTGCACCCCCAATCCACCACCGACGAATCCTCTTTTAGCCTGGTATACGGCACGGAAGCAATGAGACCGATTGAAATTGGCGAACCTTCCTTACGCCGTCAAGTATACGATCTCGACCAGAATCAGCATAATATATGTACCACCTAGATCTGTTAACTGAATTACGAGAAAAAGTGCAAATCTGGAACATAGCGGTAAAGTAGAGAGTGGCCAGGAAATACAACTCAAACCTATGCCCATGAACATTTATTAAAGGAGATCTAGTTTGGATAATGGCCAGTAATGCAAGGAAAAATGACGGTAAGTTCTCAGCCAACTGCAAAAGCCCATATCAAATACAAGAAGATGTAGGAGGAGGCGCCTACAGACTTGAGCTGCTATCAGGAGAAGAGATACCGAATTCGTGGAATGTATCTCACCTGAAGTTTTACTTTAGTTAGCTTGATCAATGTAATGAATACTTGTAACCCTAGGTGTACTCTTTTTCCTCACCTGACATTTTTTCCCTAAGGAGGGTTTTGGCCAGGGAGTTTTTAACGAGGCACCCCAAACTTCATGAATAAAAGAAAGGGTTCTTTATCCTATACTCAGCAAATATATTTGTTCATTTTCTTAAGTTCCCCACCACTTACCATAAGTAAGCGGCCTAAGTCGAATACTAATTATTCAGTTCATTTTCTTAAGTTCCCTACCACTTACCACAAGTAAGCAGCCTAGGTTGAACACTAATTATTCAATTCATTTTCTTAAGTTCACCACCATTTACCATAAGTAAGCGGCCTGAATCGAACACTAATTATTCAGTTCATTTTCTCAAGTTCACCATCACTTACCACAAGTAAGCGCCCTGGGTCGAGCACTAATTATTCAGTTAACATCTATATGTTTCCGCTAATCATCGTTAAGGCATTTTCTGAAAAAACATCCCCACCAATAGACGGTCTGGGCCGCATACTAAAATCGTTATGTCTTTCTCCCAAATCTCTAGTTATTCTTAGAATATACAAACCCCATTAATAAAGTATATGGTTTATCATACCAACATCGCACAACTACAATAATAACCAAAGCGACATGTTTAACCGATAAAGCGCGCCTATAATAGTAACCTAGCGGCATCGTACAAAATGATAGGCATTCGTCCAAACAAACATACGCAAAAGCATCCATCATATTAAAAGAAAATAAAGACATTGTACGAGTTATTACAAACTTAGGCTGAGGACATGTATATCAAATGTTAAAACCATAAAGCCTAGGTCTATATGTTCTCCAAATTTCCTCTCGCAACTGCCACCGCTCCAGTATCCACCACAACTTCCTCTGCCAAAGTTTCCTCCGCCAACTTCTCTACCTCTTCCTCTAGGTTGGAATTCGCTTCGTTTACAAGCTGCCCTCCAACCACGTCCTTATTTACATCAAACCTAGCATCCGACACATCTATATCATTGTGGAAGAAGGCAGCTTGTCTTAACCCCTTCTGGAAGCCATTGATATGCTCCTGGATTATCTGGCCCTTCAAGTCTTCAAGTTTTCTCTCCAGACCGTCATGTTTTTCCTTCAATTCATCGAAGTCGGTCTCCAAATTCGCGAGCTTCGCATTCAGCTTTTTCTCGGAGTCTAAACATCTCACCCTCCAAGACCCTAACCTCTTCTTCTCTTCCAACCATTCTTCCCTTTCTTTCTTACAGGTAGCTTTCTCTTCAGTGTGTTTATCAGCCTGACCCTTCAGCTCCTCTTTTAACTCCTCCACCCTAGACCGACTACCCTCCTTTAACTCCCTTTGATACAAGCTTTAAACCATGTGTCCTAATATCAAAGCTATGCTGCTAAACTCCAGCATTGCCTTCACCATGGTATTCAGTTCCACATTGTCAATAGAGTTAGCCAAAGACTTCGACAAATTAATATCAATGTCACGCTGGACGATAGTCTCTAGCAACTCTATCAACCCAACCTCAGGCTTGGTCACACTAGATGAAGATCCCAGCCCCAACAAGACATCCCTCACCCTCTTCATGTCTTTACCCCCACCTTTCTTAGCGGGCACCTCCACCTTCCTCTTCTTGAGCCGCCATGTACATGAACCTCCACAAATGGATCTTACAGGTTGGGAAATTCAATATTCCCAGTATTTTTAGCCTTCGCCGCCTTCTCCTAACAAAGAGATTGTAACAAGTTCAAATTTTTCTTGCCAACTTGTGCCATATGACCTACAACAATAACAACAACGCCAATTAGTTAACTCAAACACAATATACCATGTAAAACACAAAAAGATACCTTCTATATCAACAATTGGATGTATCGAATTATAAACCCTAACTAAACCCTTAGTGGGCATCTTATCGTTAAACTTCATCAGGGTCTCCAACACCTTCCTATCTGCCACCGACAACTTCTCCCCTTTTATATGCTTATACCGTCAAGGGTTGTCGGTCTAGCTGAATGGGAACTTCGTGCTCCCATCATCATTATAGAAGTATGAACGCCCATGCTCCTTCACCACCACCTTGAAGAAACCATCTTTAAAATGCTTAAATGATTGAGTAAACGCCTCCAGCCTACTTATTCATGGTCGGCTTATTAGCGACAACCATGATCTTGGACTCTTGGGCCGAGTATCGTAGAAGTATAGAAATGATTGTGGAGATGGCTGCAAATACAAAGACTGGCACCACACCCGGAAAGCTTGAAGATATGCCCTGTAAGACCCGATAAATTTAAATAATTTATTAAATGCGGGAAATAAGAGCCTTTAAGGCATTTAATGCAGAGTACTATGATGTGGAGAAGTACTAGTTCAAGTGGTTGAGAGTACTTAATTATGTGGGAGGACTTGGGTTCAAGTCCTATGTATGTCATTTGTATGTTATTTTAACTTATGTATTATTTTAATGTATATTTGAATGTGAGACGTGATAATGTAATCCTAAAATTTTAGGAATTATCATGAAACATGATTGGTTAAATTGGTTGAGCACTTGACTTGCAATTGAGTGGTTGTCGGTTCAAACCTTGCTAAGAGCAAAACTAGATTCCTTTTTGGCTAAGTTTCTCTTTTTGCATGGTAATAAAGAGGCATAGAAACCCTAGCTGCAAAAGTGGCAGCTAAGAAAGGTAGAGAATAGCTATAATTGGCTTTGAATAACAATTAACCATAGGATTAATATTAATTTTCGTTTTTGGACCATTAACAATCATTAAGGAGTAATTAAAAGTTAGTGAAATTGGGGAGAGTGAGGCAAAACGGGACTGCAGTTGAGAGTACTGGCAAGAGAGGATTGTAGAGGAGTCATTGGAGTTTTGGGAGAGGTAGAGTTGAGTTTTGTGTGAAGAAGAAAAGGGAAACTTTAGCACATCATAAGGACAAGGGCTAGAGGACCAATTGGAGCGCGAATTCCAAGTAAGGGAAGCTATTTTGGGTATTTTGTAATGTGTATGAAAGAATGTGCCTTGCCATAATATGATTACATGGATTTTCCCTTGCTTTTGCACTATTTTTTCGTAATTTTCTGGGTTTTCGCCCAAACACCGCTTGGTGGGCATGAGGATGCCGCCAGGCGACGCATCAGGAGTGACCTAATTACTGGATTTTGTTATGAACCGCCTGGCGGGCCATGTATTTCTGCTAGGCGGCGTGAAGCTGTTCTTGGTTGTTTATGTTATTTGGCACAAGAGTCATCGTGACTTTTAGAAATTTGTTGGTGTGCATTGTATGTGACTATTATGTGCTGTAATCAGAATGGAATTGGAAGTTATATGAAACAAATTGCAAACCTTAACACTTGAGTTGTGAGTATGGAGTCTAAAATCGAAGGGAATCAGAATTGTAGGGGTTGGAATAAGGTTCGTAGGTGCGAGGAGGATTTCTGGTTTCCTAGAACAGTAAGAACCGCCTGGCGACAACCCATTGGCCGCCAGGCGCCATACCAGTGAGGCGTGGTGCTCTGATTCACGAAAAACATTGTTTTTCGTACTTTTCATGGAACAAGAACCGCCCAACGCTAGTTTCATGCCGCCAGGCGCCATCGATTTTTCTGTTCTACGTAGTTTTCATAAAACTGCATTTCCCGCTACATTAACCGTCCGATTTAGGTTAAATTTTGAAAGGTGTTTCACAACATGTTGTTCTTCACTTTGAACGGTGAACATTTGAATTGGATGCCTGAAGAGGGAGATATACGTGTTAAAGGATTTGAATTTTCCCGTGTTTTTGGGAAATGCTTTATTTAATAAATGATGTATTTATTTCTGCCTTTTTATTTTATTTTATTTTTATTTTATTTTAAGTAATATCCTACCGGGATGTTACACATATATTCAACATGTCTCAGTAAGCACTACCAAAAACATACTCATCAATCATGCATTTATATATTTATATATATACATTCACTAATCAAGGCCATACCAACACTTGATAACAATTAATCATCCATTAGTAATCATACTATTAGGGAAGAACAACATGTTGTGAAACACCTTTCAGGAATCCAATTCAAATCTCCACCATTCAAAGTGAAGAACAACATGTTGTGAATAACTTTCCAAAACTTCACCTAAATCGGATGGCTAACGAATTGGGAAATGCAGTTTTACGAAAACTACGCAGACTAGGAAAATCCGTGGTGCCTGGCGACATGAAAGCAGCGCCCGGCGATACCTGCTCTGCGAAAACACAAAAAACAGCATTTTTTGTTAACAGAACACCACACTTATCGCCTAGCGGCAGCTCGTTACCGCCAGGCAGTGCATACAGTTCTGGGAAAATCCCAGATTTTTCCCGCACCTGTGAAGAACCCTAAATTCCCAAATCTCATTCAACATGCATAGGATACTTTCGCATCAACCCAAAAATATCATAAAGTCCAATAAAAGAATCACGTAAATCACACTATTGTTCGTGCTGCCTGGCGGTTAATCTGAAACAACCCAAAAATGGGTGTCACGCTCATGCATCGTCTGGCGGACCTTCAAAGCCACCAGGCGGTTTCTGGAAATTTGCAGAAACTTAAAACCAATAGAATTTTAATGCAGAAAAGTCACCCAATCATACAACATACCACATAAATCATACAATTTAATATGACAAATAGAGTAGCTCCCCTAACCTAGAATTCGCGCTCCAATTGGTCCTCTAGCCCTTGTCCTTATGATGTCCAAGAGTTTCCCTTTTCTTCTTCACACAAAACTCAACTCTACCTCTCCAAAAATGCCAATGACTCCTCTACAATCCTATCTTGCCAGTACTCTCAACTACAGTCTCATTTTCCCTCATTCTCCCCAATTTCACTAACTCATAATTACTCCTTAATGACTGTTAATGGTCCAAAAACGAAAATTAATATTAATTCTATGGTTAATTGCTATTCAAAGCCAATTATGGCTATTATATACCTTTCTTGGCTGCGACTTTTGCAGCTAGGGTTTCTATGCCTCTTCATTACCATGCAAAAAGAGAAACTTAGCCAAAAAGGAATTTAGTTTTGTTCTTAGCAAGGTTTGAACCGACAACCACTCAATTGCAAGTCAAGTGCTCAACCAATTTAACCAATCATGTTTCGTGATAATTCCTAAAATTTTAGGATTACATTATCACGTCTCACATTCAAATATACATTAAAATAATACACAAGTTAAAAAAACATACAAATGGCATACATAAGACTTGAACCCAAGTCCTCTCACATAATTAAAGTACTCTCAACCACTTGAGCTAGTACTTTTCCACGTCATAGTACTCTGCATTAAATGCCTTAAAGGCTCCTATTACCTGCATTTAATAAATAATTATTTAAATTTCTCGGGTCTTACAATATGAACCTATATATGTTAGCTCGAATGTAAGATGTTACATACTTTAAATGTAATGGAATTGTGAAGGCATGCAGAATAAGTATATAACTTTCATTGTGTCTTTTGTGGGGTAAGTGAAATGTAAGCATGAAAAGGGTTGGAAAAATGAGAAGGGGAAAATAAAGTGTGTGTTGGAATTGATTTAAGAGGTAAGTATATATGAATTATAAAAGAGAGGAATATGTGTTTATACTTGAAAGATGCATATGTGTTGTGATGTTGTAATTTGGAATATATGAATGCGTATGTTGATTTCTATATATTTGAGAATTAAATGGTTGAATTCTAGAAAACGAATTAGAGTACCAAAAACCAGTAGTGTCCCATTATTGGTGTAGCGCCTAGCGGTGTAGACTAAACCGTCGGGCGATAGTATGAAACAAGAATTTCTTGTAAGTTGTGGCACCCGGTGGTGATGTGGAACCGCCAAGCGGTCTGTACTGCAATTTCGCCTAGCTGCGCTAGGCGATGGTGTAGTGGCAAGGGGTAATTGTGATATGTTTTGCATGGTTTGTTGTGTTGGTCCTGGTCTGGGATATTCTTTATGTTGTCATGAGCGGGTAGGTTCATGACTAGTGATGAACACGTGATGATGAGCGGGGAGGTTCATATCCTATTACTCTCGTGTGGGGATACGAGTGAGGTAGGTTCGTATGTTCCGTAGCTGGTGGATCACGTGTGTTGGACTACGGGCGGGTAGGCCCGTAGAGTTGGACTACGAGCAGGGAGCTTCGTAGAGTTGGACCACGAGCGAGCAGGTTCATGGAAGCATTGGAATCCCTAAGACCAGCTTGAGTGTGTACCTTGTGTAGCGTACTGTGCTTTTCTTGTTTTCGTTATCATGTTGTGATGTGAGACTTGGATCTGGGGATGTTGTGCCATGAGCGGGTACATTCGTGGATGGTGGTGAACAGGTGATGATATGAGTTGGGAGGTTCATATCCTATTACTCTCGTGTGGGGATACGAGCGAGGTAGGTTCGTATGTTTCGTGCTCACACTTAAGAGATGCTATGTGCGGGGAGGTACGTAGTTGGTGGATCACGTGTGTTGGACTATCGGCGGGTAGGTCCGTAGAGCAGGACTACGAGCGAGGAGGTTCGTAGAGGCAGGACCACGAGCGGGCAGGTTCGTGTGAGCATCATAAAACCCTGAATCCGAGACTAACTATTTTGTATGTTGTGAAGGTTGAAAAGCCTTGGGGATTAAGGTCTTGGCCAAGAATTACCTAGAATAAAATAGATGGGTGTATCTTGTTTTTTTTATTAACTTTTATGTTAACTGTTTATGAGCTCACCCTTTCTACTTGTGTTTGGCGATGATCGTGTAATGCGTTACACGGGAGCAGATGATGTTGTAGGTGGTGCTGGTGAGGCATAGAATTGGAGAGAGGGTTAGTTGGGAAAAGCTTTTACTAGCATTTTATCATTATTGTTTTTATGAACTTTGTAAACAGTGTTTTACTGATTTGTGGATTTGGATACTATATCGGAGTTTCAGAAATTATGGATTTTTGGATAACTTTCGATTAATAAATGTTTTAAAATTTCCCGCGTTTTTGGGAAGCGAAGTATAATAAATGAGGTTTTCATCATATATTTTTTTTATTACTTAAATTAGTAATATCCGACCGGGATGTTACATGCCCAACTGTTCGGATGTAGTTGAGTAGGGGCAACGTTCAACAAACGTAGCACCCCCCATAGTGAAGTCATCAAACGGCAACCTCACGTATAACTACAAGAAGTGGCACATGTACATCTAGAAAAATTTCTCAGAAGCCCCTTCTTGGCCATGGCACACACAGTCAATAGTGCTTACTTTCTCAAAGGCCACAATGTCCCTCCGGACACCCTTCTTGAAGACAGGAATACAATTCATCCAAGACTTCAACAATCGCGACCATCTGAATAAGGAATGTTGTGTCCGCACATCCTCGTCCACCCACCCGTATCCGGCCCTTGTCGGCAAGCTGCTCTATCGTCCCCGTGGTCACCTTCATGATCTTGGCATGTGATGGTTGGCTATCAAATTGGCATGGTGTCAGCATGAAATACACTTCTATATTCATGGATTCGGAAGGATGAATTGAAATGGATTCAACGTGGAATATGAATGAGGATTGATTATAAAGGTAGGCATGAGATTTATATGCATGATAAATATTAGTTGGTTGGTTGAATATGATTGGTATGTGGTCATGACGTAATTCCTTGAGCCTCTAAGTGAGACCTCATAGTGGTGCTTCAGTGGTCGGGACGTAATTCCATGACCCCTGTTAGTGGGAGTTCATGGTGGTGCCCCATCTTTATAATTTAGTAAGGATTCAAGGTAAGGTTACATCCTGACGCTCTAAGGAGTCAGTTAGTCTCACATAGAGCGAAATGGCTCTTGTGGTAGTAGTAGCAGGATGCCTAAAATTCATTAAGGGCTAACCTTGTGTGTGGGGATTGAGACATTGTAACATTTAACAATATGGTTGCGAATGAAGAAAGGTTGTTCTAACATGAATACATTTTAGATTCAAATTCTTTTAAAAGTATTATTGAACAAAAATTTAAATTACATGCATAAGAATGAGTTTAAGAATGGTTGAGGAATAAAAGGTGGCGTGAGTATCCCACCCATAACAATAAAAATTGCAAAAGGAAGAAAAGAGCAATGAAAGAGTCATGAAAAATAGAAAGGAAAGGAAAGGAAAAAAGAAGAGAGAGTATAGTAAAAGAAAAAGTGAAAAACAAAATGTAGAAAAAGAAAAGTAATTTGTATCTATATGGACAATGTTAAGTTAGTATGGGACTCAAACTTTATGTTATCACAATCTTTGTGCTCCTCAAATAGATATTCCACGGTCCTATTCGTGATGCCTTCGTTACCGGATACTTGGTGGAACATGGAGAGGTTATTTGCAGAAAAGGCTTTGACAAACAAGTCAGTAAAAACTCTTAAAGTCAATATCAGATTATGCACTAATGAAATGCATACCTTAAATTACTGGCTTCCACTCTTATTTATAGAAGACTAATTTCATTTACCTTAGTTAAACTATGGGCTAGACTTGTCTACGTTCATTTTTGCCAACTTTATTGGGCCTATTTGGACTTAATTGGGCCTAGGTTGTAGGCCCATTATTCCTTCAAGGTGTTTAGCTGGTTTTTACCTAAGTTAGAATAGGCAGCACATTAGACATTATTGCTTCCATATTTGTCTTCCTTAGATATGGTTGGTTAGTATACATATCCTTTCTATACTTGATGGGACCAGATAGTTGACCAGCTTTGCCACTATGTGGGGGAGTTTATTTATACGCGATGTAGTTAGCAGCCAGGCACTTTGTTACCCAGTATGTCGCTATGTATTCGATTGCGGTGGTTGTGGTGTACATTAGGTCCAGCGGTCACTTTAAGTTAGCGGCTTTTTTGGGGTTGGTGGCTATTTGGGTAAATGACCTTTTGGGATAACAACTGGTTTGGTCCCTATGGTGCATAATTGCTTCCTAAAAGAGAGCACAAATAAAATAATATATTTGTTTTTCCAAATTTTAACCTCTAAAATCCTAAATTTTCCTACTTTTGCCTTGGTCACATTACAACCTTTAAAAAGTTTGCATGATTTTTGAATACATGTTTTTCATAAGTATGTAAATACTAGAATTTTGCTAAGTTATAAAAGTGTTTACTTATATGAGTATTTTGAAATAAAATTGTTCTGATCCCAAGTCATTTGTCCTTAAAAGGTTCCTTAGAGGGTGGAAGGAGGAAGGGGTACTTAAACCGCCTTAGGTCTCAGCTTAAGTGACCGATGGTTCCATTATCAACCTCACAGTGGGCACCAATATTCTGATCCCATGTCCGGTGATAGAATTGTTGTCAATCAGCATACATCATGGGTATGTTACGATCTAGCACTTACCACTAGGCCAAAATCTATAACCATTAGTCAAGGCGCAACTATTTTTACTTAAAAGTGTAACAACCCAAGCACCACGATTAGATAGTTACCCGTACACTTAGCCTCTACCACAGGACAATTGATGCCACCTACAACAATCTCCCCCTCAGCAATTATCCTACTAGGAATTCCTCCTCTTGGATTATGACTTTGCCCACCTGGCCTCTGCCATGAGACAATTGTGCAACCCGCAATAATCTCTCCCTTAATAATTGGCCACCAAGAATAGAACTCATGACTTTGGCTCTAATACCAATTGTTAGGATCGAGTGCTTACCACTAGGCCAAAAGCTATAGCCATTATTTAGGCATAACTATTTTTACTTAAGAGTGTAACAGCCCAAGCGCCACGATTTGATTGTGACCCTGCCCACTTGGCCTTTGCCACGAGACAATTGATGCCACCTGCAACAAGGTATTGTATCCTTTGGAACATGTGCTCCATCACAATTTTTCCTTAAAAGGGGCCTTGAAGGGGTGAAGGAGAAAGAGGTATTTAAATCGCCTTGGGCCTCGACTTCTAAATTATGTTGGACAATTGGGTGCGGTAGAACATAAACATAAGCCTAAACACTTAAGACAACATTGGTAAGAGAATATAAACTTTAACTTGAGTTATCACTTTTAGACTTGATTTTCCTTATAACTTCAAAAGATTAACTTGTGCTTAAAATAGATTTATGTTTTCATTCGCATGGTTCATGCGAACTTGATATTTTTAGAAGGTTGATTAGTGTTAACACTCCAATTTTACTTTTTTGTTTCCTTTTGAAAAGTTTTGTTTTAGTTTAAAAAATTTGTTTTTGTCTTTATTTAATTAGTTTTTGTTATGTATTTAGAAAAATAAAGTTTTCAAAAAATATGTGATAAAAAGGTTATTTTAATAGACTTTTGTTGCCATTAGTGTCTATATTATTCTACTATCATAGACCTTTGTTGGAGCATTTGGAGTTTATCCATAAGCTCTCTTTTGTAATAGGATGGGAAAAGGCAAGCATGAAGGGCTTCTTTAAGATCACACCAATAGTCAATTTAAGGAAGCCCTTTTCTCATTCTTTGGAGGACTAAGGAAGTCCACCAATTTAAAAGCATCCTTGAAAGCTAAGGGTAGATAAGGAGACACGCCTTTCTTCCTCTATAACATGGCTCTCAAAAAGTTGTTCAACTTTTGTAACACAATCAAGATATGCCTCTACATTATCCCTACCATGAAAGTGAGGCAATTCTATCCTAACTTTTTTAGGATGTGGAGGAATCACATGAGGCAATTGTCTATAAAGTGGCACTCCTCATCCTCTTCCTCATCCTCATTTTCAAAATCATTATGCCTAGAAGAGGCACATGAAGGCTTAGGAGAGGCACAATGGGTGCGTGCTGGTCTAAGTTGAGTAGCAAAGTGTTGGAGGTTGGCTTGCATGTCATCCATTTGAGCTTTTATATCTTGAACCTCCTGAGAGAGATGAGTAAGGACTTGAGGATTAACTTCAACCTCTTTTTAAGTTGTGGGAGGGAACTCATGGTTATCATTTTCATCTCTAAGCACTTGGGCACTTGAACGAGTGACCCTTCTTGTACTCATGGTGATTGAATGAACTTATGAACTTGGACAAAAGTGTGAAGGAAAAGAACTTGCACAATTGTACCTCCAAGTAATCAAGGTGAGTCTCACGGACTTCTTAAGTACCAAGGCTAATCCTTGCTAATGTTACACTTCAAAAATACTCAAAGTTCACACAAATGTTCAAGTAATAAGTAGATAGAATCACTTGAGACAAAGCACACAAGCAAGCAAACAAAAACACAAAAACAATGAACACTAAACGGACCCTTAAATGGCAAGATTTTAATGACTTTGGTCTCTTGAATCAAGCCACTAACGTGCAATAGAAGAGAAAGCAATAAACTAGCCATGCGACCTATTGGTTAGGTGAGAAAGCACTTAGGACTTTCAACACACTTACCACTAAAAACGATGCATTATTATTGATTTCAAGGTTCTATTTAGGAGATGGGATTGAACACCTTTGGCTCCCCAAGACACCTAAGTAGGCCACAATTACAATGGGAAGCTTAAAAGCAAATTTGGTGCACTAATTTGGTACTCAATTTGAAGCAAACTGAGAGCAATTTTGCTGAAAAATTTGATGCCAAAGATAAGCAATTTTTACAAACAAAGGTGGCTCAAAAAGGTACCAAAGAAAGTGTCCAAAAAGAGGTAGAATGAAGAATGAATTAAAGCTAAAACAACATGCAATTGGACTTCAAAATATGTTGCCAAAGTGACTGCAAAAAATTCCAGCAATATAGAACTTGAGAGATTGCTAGTGCAGCTCCAAAATGATGAAACCCGAGAACTTGGGTGTTGGACTTAAGGCCCTCTCTTGAGGGTCACAATTAGATCACAAATTGGGGAATCTTTGTGGTACTACGCATAACGCATTTGGTGTCCAAATTAGTATAAAACAACCATACAATTTCTGCAAAAACAAATCAAAGAAAACACAACTTTGCTAAGAGAAATAGTTAGCACTCACACTCACAATAAAATATGGCTCAAGGCTCACTTAAGGTGGAAGCAAAAGAAGGAAGCACTTAAGAAATCAAGTAAACTAAAAGTATACTTTAAACTCCACCTTCTGAGATGCTACCACTATTATAGAAATAATTCGCAAAACCTAATCGCCACAATCTTGAATGAAGGAAAGAAGCAAAGCAAGAAAAGCTAATTAAGAATGCTAAACCAAAATGGAATTGATATTAAACAAGACTTGAAAGAATGCCAAAAATGACAAGCAAACAATTAAAGGCTGAAAAGAAAGGTAGCACAAACAAAATGAACCTAAGAAAGGTACTAGAATGGAAGAGAAATAGAAGGAAATGTGCCCAAGCAAAGGCCATGGTACTCATTGCAAGTTTATGCCAACATGAAGGAATTAAATCCACTTCTAAGAAAATAAAACTTATAGCAATATAGAATACACAATTAAGCCTTTAATCATAGCAACAAAGATCACGAAAAACACTACAAAACAAACACAAAACAACACTGAAAGTGAAATTCTGAAACTGGCTGACCAAGAAAACGGAAATTGTGCCTCAACTTCAGAGATTTATCATATTTTTTGTATTCAACATTTTGAGTGATTATCTTTTGCTCTTTTTCGTCTATTTCCTGTGTAAAAGAGGAAAAAATCAAATTAAAATTTAGACCAACAAATTATTCGGGATAAATCACAAAAAGTAGATGTGCGTGTAGTGAAATCTAGAAAATAGAAATTGGAGCAAATTTTGCTCACTGAAAAATGTAAGATGTTCTATGGAATCCAAGTAGAATGAACATGATTATGGTCTAGAATCAAGCATGAAACATATAAGAACATCTAGAACTCTCAAAAACACAATTCCAATCGGTGAAATGGAATGAAAATAGTGAGACTGTGCCTTACACATCCACAAGCATTACTTTGATGATCTTTGCTATATATCAAGTGGAAGAAAATAGCAAATTAAACGGTAGAAAACATGAAACAAAGCACAAATGAAGCATTGAACATGAGTTAAGACAAAACAAAATATGAGAAACTAAAAATTAAAGAGAATCACCGGATGAAAATGAAGAACACAAGGAATCAATGAAGGAAGTGCTGGAAAATAAAATGGAACTTGAAACACATGTGAACCAATTATCCACGGAGATCTACAATATAAATCAAAGAGGTTCATGTAGTGATCGAGGTTGTACATAACCAAATAAAACATATAAATGTAGTACTCAAGAGTTAACCCAAAGTCGTCTCCTAGTGACCATTATTTTCAATCAAAGGTTCCATATTCAACATAGGGGGAGGATTTGGTTTGGTAGATTTAGATTCAAACACAAAATTAACAAAACATAATTGCAAAATTTAATTAAACAAAATCAACTGAAATTTCACAAATCATAGATTACACAATTAATTGTTCTATCCAATTTCGTCCCATGAAACCCGAAATTAATCAACTAAGCGATAATTAACATGAGTTAAATCTACCATTAAGCAAAGCATACTTCAAGCAATTAACACCCATAGATTAAGAATACTATGAACAACTCATCAATTTCGTGATTATAAGTTGCTTTAGGTGCAGAAATACGAATTTAAGATTAACCATCCATCAATTTTGTGTTTTACCATGAAAATGTGACCTGAAGAAGGGCAAACCATAACAAAATTTCAAAATGAACAACAACCTTTTGGTTTCATTTCAATTGCTTAGCTACACATGGAATTCGAAAATTAACTCAAATAGAAATGAAATTGCATTATAAGAGTAAGGAAAGAGTGAACAAACATGATTTAGATTGAGTGGGATGAAAAACCTAAGTTGGGTGGTGTTCCAATTGTCTCAAATCACCAAAATTAAAAAAACCCTAAGTGGGTGCTCTCCTAAAAACGTAAAAACAAAATGGGAAAGAGAGGAGTCTCCAAAACCCTCCTAAAACCCTATAAAACATGTTCCGATATATTTTGTCACTCATATTTACAAAAATGCCACTCAAGACTGTAAAATTACAAAAATGCCACTTTAAGCCTAAAATGTTGGTCCAATGACGTGGACAGCCTATTGACATGGCATAGACGTGGCAATGATTTGGAAATTACGTGACAACTCTCTCTTAACCTTATGATTAGCATCCAAGCTCCAAAATTGCTTCACAAAATACCTAAAAATAATTAGAAATGAAAATTAGACTAATTAATGCCAAATTAATCAAAATTCGAAATAATGGTCCAATGAAGTCCAATTGATGAAAATGCACTAAAAATAGAAAATTAAGTATCAAACATCCATAAAGATAAACACAAAAAGGTAATGGAATAGGGGAAAATAATGACTCATCATGTAGTCTCAAAGATGATCGATTGAAAAGAAGGATAACTTGAACAAGACATGGAAGAAGTGAAGAAACAACATGGAAAATCAAAGAAAACACTAGAAAGGATGGAGAACCTTACTTAAACCCAAGACAATTGGATGAACAAGGCTTGAGTTTGAGTGGCTCTAGATACCACTTGATGAAGCTCCAAGCTCAAATATGGAGAGGAGAAGCTCCACGAGGCAGCGAAAATGAGTGGAGCAAGGTTGGAGGCCCTTGAGTAATGCTATGGGGTATGGAAGTGAAGCTTTAGGAAGGAGACCTATTCTTAGGGAAGGAGGCTAGAGGAGCTAAAAGAGAAGCTTAGTCTAACTTTGACTCTTAAGGCAATTATGTGGAGTGATCTTAACATCATTCAATTACCAAGCAAAGAGTAACCAAATACAAGTGGTGGAGGCCCTCATTTATAGTAGAGAGGTCGGCCAAGATGTAATGCAAATGAATATTGAAATGAAATGCAAGCTTGGCCAAGGCTACAAGAAGTCTCTTAGATCTGTGTGATGCAAGGGATGTAAGGATCATGCCAAGTGTCCTTTCACATGTCTCATGCTTGGCACCATGCGCACATGTGCCTTGAGAACACTCTCGGCCAAGCTTTGCAATTGGGCTTGAATTAGCCCAATTTGAAAACTAATCAACAATGTACATTGGCCAATTATTTTATAAAGCATGGCCTAACATGTGGCCCAAAATTAAAGACTATACTAATGCTTTTACATGAAATCCATCATATTTTGATATCATCTTTAGCCAATGAGAAAAACATTTGAAGGCATTGAGAATTATTGCCATCTTGATGTAAGCCTTCTTGAACATTTATCATCATGCTTCTAGCTATTGGGCCTTTTTGTGGGCTTGGACTTTAGGTGAATGTGGGCCATGTAATGGGCTTGGAGTGGATTCATCAAAGAATGTATATTGATATTTGTTTAGCTTGTTAATTTTATTGGATCATGTTCTTGCTTCATTTAAAGTGTTTAATTCTACATAATTTATAAACTGTCAGTATTTCAGTCTGTTGAATTTGTAAAACCAACACATAGATTTCACTTAAACTGTCAAAATCTGTATAATTTGTGACCTGGTGCATTTTTAATGGATTGACTCTGTATTTTTATGTGTTGATTTCACTTATGGTGATATGGATTTGCTCGAATTGATTTTAATTGATTGACCCAATCAAATTATCAATCATGTGACTTTGTTTAGACTATAATAATAACAAATAACAGGTAGTGCATTAGCTAAAAACCAACTTTTCATATTGCATTGATTATAAAGAACTTTAATTGCATGATTTCCAATGAGCATGCATTTGTTGTGAACTGTTTTGAGTGGATAACACATATAATGTTTGGGAAACACATTACTGAATGCTTTGATACCAATTCCAATACATTTAATTGGTTGTGATTCACTATATATTTTATTGAATCCATAATATTTGTGCAAATTAATTAACTAATTTTATTAATCAACACGTTGATTCTTTAAATACATGCATTGCATGCATATTTGCTAGTAAGAGCCATACCTAGATTCACCATGCCTCACAGATAGAGAACAACCCTTTCAGATCAAGAAAACTCCAACCCACCTACCTCGTCATCTCACATTTCCTTGAATCATTGAAGGCTTGAAGCATGGTTTGAAGGGCGTGAAGATATGATCCAAACCTTCTTGATTGAAATCACTAGGAAGCAAATGATCATTCCTAAAGTGTTGCGTATGTCATGGTTGAAGGTAGAGAACTTTGGAACTTTAGAGCAACACCTCAAGTCTAAAAAATTAAAGACTTTTGTTGAAATTTTAGGCAAAATCTATCGGGACTTGGTGAAGGTCTTCTATGCCAACCATATGTTCACCAATGACATCCTAAAATCAAGTGTCAAGGGTGTTGATATGGAAATCACGAGACAGACATGGAAGGATGTGGTTGGCCTAAGGCAAAGGTTTGTGCAAGTTCACAAGGGTGAAACAACTATAGTGTATGAATTCAACAAGATCCAATATTTCAACGAATGTGTGCGCAATCAAGGTGAGCAAACTCGCAATTTCCATGTGGGAAAACTTCGTGTGGAGGAAAGGTTGCTAGCCATGGTGGTGACCAAGATTATTAGGGGAGCAATCTTTCAACCTTAAATGAAGATGACTTGGTGGTGATGTATTGCATCCAAAATGGTGTGGTAGTTGATTGGACATACACCATCCGTTACCATATGTTAAAGGCCAAAAGGCTAACTGATTTCAAGTTGCCATATGTGGTTCTCATCTTCTAGTTCATTGAGCATTTTGGTGTTGATGTGGAATGAGAGCTTGAGGAGTCTACTAGGTTGTTGAACCATGACTCTACACTCAATGTGCATAAGATGGGATTCTCCAAGATAGGCAACACATGGTTGGTTGAAGGAGAGCAAGCTGCAAACATTGAAGTTGGAGCCAATGATCATGAAGCGGGCACAAGTAGAGTAAAAAAAGGAGAAGATGATCCACAACCCATGGCCATTGAGATCTATCATCCTCATGAGAACACTGGACCTGCATATTCCTAGTTTGAAAGGATGGTTCTCAACCAATTTCAAGATTTGAACTGTCACAAAATGCACACCATGCATATTGCACAACAAGGTTCCAAGACTTGGATGACCAACTCCATAATGTTCATGACCTCCTCTCTAATGTCTATAATAGAGACAATCCCAGGGATGAGTGAAGGGGATGGCTAACTGGTCATGCATTTCATGTTGTTGTTGCATTTGTGTGTTTGTCTATTTGTTCCAGTATTTTAATCTATTGTTTTTTTATTTCAATCGATTGATTATATCAGTCTCAACTTTATATTGTACTTTTAATTTATGTTTTGTTTCTACAATGTTTGTATCCACTATCAGTTGCCTTGATTGTCTCCTATGTTACTACTTTAATGAAAATTTTACTCTTTCCAAAATGATATGTGCATTACTTTAATTTGATGAATCCAAAGGGGGAGAAAAATGAGTAAAGTTGAAAATTATGTAGAGTTGAGTTAAAAATGAGTAAAATTGGAAAGCTTGAAATTTAAACCTACTGGAACCTAATAATATAGCTAATTGATCTTGAAATCTGAAACTAAGTCACATTATTAGTGATAGGGGGAGCATATGCATATGTGATATGTATGTATGCTTGTGTGTTTTCGCTTGGATATGTGTTTGTATATTGGTATATTGTATGTAAAATATTTTTCATGTCTCTCTATGGATCTTAGCTCATCAATTCAATTTGAGGGCGTTGGTTTCACCAAATCAGGGGGAGATTGTTGGCACAAGTAAGCTTGAAGCAAAGATTTAATAAAGCCAAGTGCATGAAGATCACATGTGATTAATGAAGTTTGATGAAAATCCACTTGAAGATTATGTTTCTATTGTATTAAATTTGTAAATGATGTGTTAAATGTAATGATTACATGTTACATCATGTTAGTAGTCTTGTTAGTCTTAGTGTGTCCTTTTTAATCTGTTAAAATGTGTTTTAATAGGTTAAAGTGTTTGTTGTATATAGTTTCTAGTATGAATGCATTCAATCAATTGAATTGTTTTTCAATCGACTGATTTCACTTAAGTCAAGTGAAATCAAAAAATTGTACAAAAAATTCAACCGATTGATTTCACTTAAGACCAGACTACATAAGTTTTCTTTTCGAGAGCAAAGGTACGATTATGAGTTTATGAGTGCGAAAACTTGTCATTCATCACTAGAAAACTCTCCCTCTCTGAATTACATAGCTACAAGGTGAAGATTGAAGATCTTGATTGATCTTTGAGGTCAGCTTGAAGAACTTGTGTATGGCTGGCTAGAGAGAGCCACCATTAGGTTTTGTAGTTCTTGTGCCTCTGCTTGTTTACCTGATGTGATTCGAGGTTTGTGAGTGTGATTCTTGTAGGGTTGTAGTGTAATCTTGGTGTGTTTCTTTGTTCAAAAGTGTAATCTTAGTGAATGATTTGTAAAACTTTTTAATATAGTGGAAACTAGGCTCAGGTTGTCCTGATAAACTGGATGTAGCTTTGTGATTGAGTGAACCAGTATAAAAATAATTGTTCCATTCTCTTCCCTTCATCTCACTAACTTTAATTTACTTTAAAAACTCAAGAAAACCAAGTAAATCATTATTTGTTGAATTTGAATGTGTTTCTATCTAATCTGATCATGCATACCTATTAGGAATATTTTTTTGGAACAAGTATTGTGTGTAAAAGTTTTTTTTTTGAGTTAAACCTATGAATTCTACATTCTGCATAATTTTCCAGGATTTTAGCCAACTGATTTGAAATTTTAATCAATTGATTCATAGGCTCAAGAACAAATTAATTTGCTATTTTATTTGTTGACCAATTGAAAATGTATTGTTCTGCAGTTTTGCATTTGAATTTTGTGGTCTATTTGATTCAATCCAAAGGGTATAAGCTTTCAAAAAAGTTTTAAATAGCCAATTCAACCCCCCTTCTTAGCTTAAATCTCCATTTCATATCTAACATCTATGACAAAATCGAGCTTGTTACAAAAGATGTGAGTGTAGGAGACAAAAATAGAAATATATTGTTCATTTTTATTCACTTTGAATGGAATCATGAAACCCAATCTCGGTGAATCTTTTCTCTTATACTTTTTTAAATAAAGTTCATTGTGTCTATTGTGCAAATTTCTGATTAATTCTTTATTTTATTCTGAATTTAGTCTTTTTTATACACCAAAATATTTTAATATTCTCTTACCCTTGATCAGTAACCAACCAATTATTTTAAACTCATTAGTCTTTGAAAGAAACCATATCTGGACTTGTCACTATATTACTTATACAATTTGTTACACTTGCCATTTCGTAACATCAATTTAGGGATACAACAAGCAAGTCAATAATTATGGTGTGTGTGTGTGGGATAATTTGAGTGGTAAAAGAAAATGATGAAATAATGGAAGGGATAGAGAATTGAGAATGGAAAATGCATGAACTACTAAATGAGAGATAATATATAATCTCTAAAGGTTTCTAAAAGGATGAAAATTAGAATGCACATAAATTGTTTGATGAAAATCCTATAAGAAATCCTAGTGCAATGAAGGTGTTTGATAAAATGTTTATGAGGATGGGGATGGAATTATGGAATGCAAAGCTACAGAACAGATTATATAACTAAATGTAATGAGAATCAATGTTCAAATCTGTAAAAAAAAATGTCCCTAATATGAACTTAAAACTCAAAAACATCAAACTATGAACACATGAAGATGGATGCATGATTCAAAAATGTAAAATTCGATGCGTTAATGGCTAATTAGTAGTAGGATATGAATTGTAATAATTATATATGCACACGAGCATATAACGGAACACACAATTGAATCTAACACTAGTCAAATCTAAAATCCCAATTGTAAACCATAACAAAACTGTCAAACTACAACTCACCATAGCATTGACCAGATTCATGGAAGATTAGTGAGCATAGAAAAACACAATTCAACAAAGAAAACGCATGGAAAAAGGAATCACGAATGAAACAATAGCAAATCCTAAAATGAACATCAAATAAGTTTTTGTTCACATGAACCAAATTATGCTTTTGATTCTCCAATAGCTACTTTGCGCATCTGTAGTGTAATTGTGGCAACTATGTGCTCACTAAGTCAAGGTATTGGCTATGCATTTACCATAACTCAACATTTTATAAAAACTTAATCAAATTCATATTGAACATGAGGAAAATACGATTTGTAAAAGAAAACTTACATAGTTGAAACATATTTGGACAAAAATTGGAAGTGACTAAATGATAAATTATTGGAAACAAGTGAACAACAATGTGAATTACAGAAATCACCAAAGATGATCTTAATACACAACCTATGTCTCACTTTGGAGTTCAAAGATTCATCCAACAAGAGTAAAAATCAAGAATATCTAAAGTCAATTATTTTTATCTGGCTATGTAGCCCAGAAATCCTTGTAGGATCCATTGAACCAGCCACACAATGACGACCTCTACAGAACGTGCCTCTAGCTCTCCATACTTCAATCCTCTCTAAGATTTCTTTCTGTCTACACAAGTTTTTTCTTCCTCAGCTCCCTTAATTCTAGTACAATATTTATTTCCATCTATCTTCTGACCTAATCTACTAGTTATTACAGGTTGCTTTCACCCCTTCTGACAAGTTAATCCTAATGTTGATGCTTCCTCTTGGTTCAATATCATGTCCAGGTTCAGCAAGTTGCAGGTTCAGCAGGTGCTTCTATCCTTATTGATTGGCTGTGATGGGTTGCCACAACTCTTCAACTTTTCTTCAGTCATAATACATCAAGTCTAGCTTGCTGGTGCAATCCAAATTAGGTGTATAATGGTCTCGGTTAACATCCTATTTAGTGCAACCTTCACCTTCAATTTCAAGTGACCTTGCCTCACTTAAATGTACCTGCAAAACCATCAACAACTGAATGTTTTTTTGAAAGATAATTATTTGTTGTTGTACTTATTGACTAATGAACTAAGACAATGTACTTCTAAATATATTAAGGTAAATGCTACCTAAAACTAAAAAATAAAAAATGAAGTCTACTTGTAACTAATGATGGAAAGCAATTAAAGGCTAACTAGAAATGACAATTAAAAATATTATTCTAATTTTTAAAATAGAATATAAAAGCAATTATTCAAAATCTATTTACATGAATTGAAACTACCCTATTCTATTAGTAACCAGTTACTTAAACTACTCTAGTTAAGGTTAAAACATAACTAAGATTAATCTAGGGCTACTGAAGCTAAGAAAATCTAGGACATTCTCATATACTCTATATTTTCACTAAAATAGGCTAAAAGCTAGTAATTAAAAGAAAATGTAACTCAAAGCTTGGCTATCTAATCAACACTAGACCTAAAATACAAAGAATCACTGCAACTAGGCCTTAAAGAATTGATTTTTAGCATGAAAAACTTGACCACCTTGCCAAAGTATACTTAATAGTAAGAGATACCTTAGAACTCTATATTGTAATTATGATGGCAATGCTAAAATCTTACGCACCCTGCCACCAAAGCGGAGAGTACAAGATACAACTCTAAAGGCTTCTAAACACCTTGAGAAAATGTCTTTCGAAGAACTTGTTGGAATTCTTATTGTTCATGAGCATATTCTATAAGGTGATGAGAAGAAGTCAAAGGCATACAACTTCTCTCCTAAAACCTAGGAAATGAAAACTAAACTAAAGTGGATTGAAAAAGGATAATTGAAGAAGAAACTCTGTATAAGTTGAAGACGTTTTTACTCATGTTTTTTAGAAAGGGTTAAACTCGTTATACCTAAAGAGATTCATAATCTAGAGAGGTTTATACTTGTGTACTTGGAGAGGTTGAAACTCTTGTAACCCAGAAAGGGTGATATTCATTATTGATCAAAGTTATTGATTAGTGGAGTTCTTAAGTGGGTTGCTCAAGTGGAGGTGAAAAAGTATAAATCTCTTATGTGCATCTTCTCTATCCCTACACTTTTACATTTAATCAATTAATTTGTTTATAGTTGTATACTTATGTGCATAGATTTTTTAATTTGTTTTCAGGTTCTATTCATCCCTCCTTTTAGAGCCATATCATACCAACATGGTGCCCGTCATTAGCGAACCTTTGTGTCACCCCCTGGCCATCTCCTCCTCGACACACATCACCGATGACCCTCCGCGTCATCGACTCGCATCATAGCAAACCTTTTTCATCATCGACATTCATTACTAGTGAGCAAGGATGGAAAAAATACCAATGTGCACGAGTATCTACGGATAAAATCCATAACGGATAGTTAATTCACGGGTAGCAGGAAGTAAGTAGTAGGTATTTTAATACTCGTTTATGAACAGGTCGAGTGTAGGTATCATACTATTCGTACCTACAAGTATCTATTATTCTCAAAAAATTAAAATTTAATTTATATTTTATTAAGTTAAATTTAATTAAAATTAAAATTGTATTTATATTTATTAATTAAATTAAATTTATATTTTATTAGATTAAATTTAAATTTAAATTTATTTAAATTTATTTTATTTTTTTAATTTATATTTTTATTGTAATTTTATTTAAATTTTACTTTTAAAAATCATATAAGCTATGCTTATAATTTTCTTTTCTTGAATGCATTAAAGGTGTGGATGTTATTATATGTTGTTGTGCGTGTGGTTCATAAAAAAGATGTTGTAGATGATATGGTTTGGAGTGTTGGGTTGAAACTTTGAGGTGGTGAGGTCGAACCTTGGCTAGTGTAAAACGAATAGAAATATTGGTTTTCCTTTTGGTAGTTTTATGGTGCGCTTAAGAAGGTAAAAAGTTGACGCAGATTCATTTTATCTAGACAAAAGGGAGAGAAAAAGGTTGGATTAGAACATAAGGTTTCATGTGGATACATGTTGAAGTTTGATTATGAGATGCTGAAAAGTAATTTTATTAGAGAATTTTAGGAGATGAATTTGTTTTGGTATTGTGAAGTACATTTTGGGATTCTTAAGGTAAGGGGTGCTAAACCATTTTCTTTATATTATGTAATTGTGTGTAAAGAAATGATTGTAAATTGATTTATGAAATGAAGTAATTGTGAAATGCATCTTTGGGTTACACTTTTGTTGTAAGGGGTGTTAAGCCTTGTTCTCATTGTTTTGTGTTTATGTGTCAAGAAATATAAGTAGTTGAAATATGGAATTATAAGGGAGACAAATTTTTCATGTTCTTCTTATGGATGGAAGATTTGTTGTTTAATGGTGGGGTTAAGATGTTTAATTTATTTACTTTATGTTGGTATCGCGCAGCGGAATGTTTGAGCGTGCGGACAAAACCAAGAGGGGGTGAATTGGTTTTTAAGTAATAAAATTAATACTTTGAAATTTTTCCAAAATTTATCAATTAAATCAATAATTAATTTCGTTAAACACAATAATAGATGAAGTAAAGAGATAGAGAAGAAGATCGAACACAAGTATTTATACTGGTTCGGATCAAAAGACCCTACATCCAGTTGTTAATCTCTCAAAAACGAGATTAACTAAATCACTAACAAGTAACAGATTTACAATCAGATATTAAGAGTGTAAGGAAAGAAAACACCTCTTTTAAATCACACAAGAGATGAACACCTTTCTCTGAATCATACAGAGAACCTTGACCTTAGCTTTCCTAGCAACAGTAGCAGCACTCAATCTCTTAGAACACCTCTCAGGAAAAGTTATCGCTCTACCCACACTAGGTTTTTCAAAGCTTCTATTGAGAACACTCAGAGAACTATTTTGCAGTCACAGCACTAGTACTCTAGCTTCTCAAAAAGGTAAGTGAGAAGTAACTCTGAGGTTCCTTAAATAGGGGTTCCAGAAATTAGGTCAAAAAGCTGAACAGTCGCTCCCAACTGACCAGGATAATCGATTATCACTAGTGATAATCGATTATTCATGAAAAACAAATTTTTGAGCAGATAATCGATTATCAAAGGTGATAATTGATTATTCCAGTGCTTTCTTGAAAAAATTGGTTCAGCTCAGGATAATCGATTATTCTAAGTGATAATCGATTATCATTTTGATTTTTCGAGAAATACCAGAATTTTCTTGTACAATACTGATTCTAACTAATATAATTACATTTTACAAGATAGCTTTAAACATAACAACATATGGTCTTCATATTGTCTTCCAAATGGCTTTCAGGCTTCTTTTATCATCATCAAAATCTTGCTTCAGCATTTAGATTTGTATTGCTTTTACCAACACTCACTAGTGTAGGGAAGAGATTCTACCGCGGTTATTTTGGCTTTTTGGCTTCGGTTTTACACCCGAGGCATATGCTGGCGAGGTAAAAAAGATATGTTTATGCCTCGGTTATGAACCGAGGCATATGCGAGGGTTACTACCTCGGTTCTAGAGGGAACCGAGGCCTAATGTGCATCGTAAATTTAAAAAAAAAGTATTTTCTGACCCAATAACAGCATCACACGTAGCCATGATCCTTGTAAACACACATACACCAACCATAATGTGCCACATCATCATCTTCAACCTTCTCCCAAATCAAAAACCCTAGCCACCATTCAAACCCTAAATGCCGCTAGTGTGTCGTCACTGCCATCTTCGACCACCGCATCACGCCGGAACAACTTCACGACGTCTTCATTCATCTCGTCGGCGACGTAGAACAACCTTTTTTCACCACCATATCTGAACGAAAAATGTGAAACATCCAACAGCTAACCATCGTGAGCCAAATCACGACTTTGACACACACATCAATGTTTGAAACCCATTGGATATTTTTACGATTTGAAAAAGGAGAAGCACATACCTACAAGCAAGATTGAATGACGACAATGGAGGCGGCTTCGCAACCTCTGCGACGACAACAATGGAGGAGGCCTGCGCGACGAAGCATGGCTGTTCAACGGCGGACCGGTGGTGGAGAGACGAAACTGCAGCTACATGGAAGATGGAACCTTTGTGTTCTACAACAATGGCGTTCGCAAATGGAAGAAAAAATGTTGTCGCTGCTCCACGCGAAGAAGATGCACAGTGGCGCGATTTCGTTTAAACCCTAAGAAGGCTTATTGCCTCGGTTGATTTTAAACTGAGGCATAAACATCTATCTACCTCGGTTATATGTGACTTGAGGCATAATCCACTTGAAAAGCAATCAAATATGCCTCGGTTAAAATAGACCCGAGGCATAAACATCTATCTGCCTCGGTTAAATATGACCCGAGGCATAAAATTCTGCCACCAGTTTAAAAATATCAATGCAGTGGGAAAAATAAAAAATTTAGGGGGTTTATGCCTCGGTTCTAAATACAACCGAGGCATAAAAGTTCGAAAATTTACAAAAGTGCCACCATGTCTTCATATACCTCGTTTGCAGGTGAACCGAGGCATATAGAGCGCTGTAAAAAACCCATTATGCACTAGTGACTTTAATCTTTGGTTTGTTGAATCAATGGTTAGATTAGGGATTTTGATCTTCATCTTGCTACCATGTGAATTTATTTAAGGTTAGAGCAATGGTTGTAAATGGAACTTTGTTTCCTTTAGAGTGTTAATTATGGTTGAAATAAGCATGATTTGATAATGGGTTTTTGGATGTGGCTATGGAATTTTGTGAAGTGCGGGGTCTTTGGAGGTAAGTTTATTAGAAATTTATTTTAAAATAGTTGATTGAATGAATTTGTCATTTAGAAAAGAGGAGGTGAAATGTTGTATGAAATAAAATTTCTTTTTGATTGCTCTTTAGCATATGAGAAATCCATGGTGTAATAGAAATTGGAGATATTTCCTTGTGGTGATGAAATTATGGCTTGTGTTGGAGTAGCATGATTTGGTTAAATTTGGGGTCTTAGGTAAAGTTCGTGGAGTGAGTATGGTTCCAATGTGTACTATTAATTTGGGTTCGGGTGTAGTAAAATTGTAAGTGTTTATTAAGAATTCATGAGTTGTCTAAATGCTTGGGTGAATTTTTGTTTCTGGTGTGACTATTGCATCTTCAAAGCCAAATCTATAGGTTGTGGAAAAATCCATTGGTCACTTATGAAACTTGTTGTTTTGTTGTTGCGGTTTGTTTTTTTAACATGGTGTTGTTGCTGGTTTAAAAGTGTTGCTGGTTCTGTATTATTTGGTGCAGAATTTGTGGGTGGGTTGTATGTTAAAATTAAAATAATGCTTGGATGCTAATGATGTATGGTTAATCTTATGATGAAGTGACATGATATGATGTAATTGCATAATGAGTTGAGGTATGTTTGATCTTGTGATGAGACGTTGTATGTATGTGTATAAATATGTGATGGGACAGTATGAATTCTCTGATAATTGTAAATCTAGGATGGTTCTTTTACCCAAAAGGCTTTGTCGAGTTAGGGTAAAAGGCTTTCTTTTTGCCATAACTCTTTGGCATAAGCTTAGCAAGAGTGCTCTTACCTAAGGTTTTTTTCCAGCAGGTAGTGTTGTTGTTTATGAGTCTATGGAAAGCAAGAGAAACACCTTTTCCAAGAGCCATTGTTGCACAACAAAGGTAGTGTGGTGGGTTATGAGAGAATGTCATATCGTTGGATATTACTTGGTAATATGTTAATGATTACATGTTTTGGGTGTGGGAACATGTGATGGGTGGTTATCTTGGTTGAATTATGCATATGTTGGGATAATGCAAGGTGAGTTATATGTGGTAATATATTGTTGTATGATGTTTTACAGTCGAATTTCCTACCAACAAAAGTATCCATCAATAAATTAAAATGTAAAATTCGTAAAAAAATAGTCAATAAGTTAGAATTTACCAACAGATTTATGGCATTCCTAATATTTTGGCAGTAATTAGTGAATTGTATTAGATATATAAGACATCAGGATGTAGTGGCCTTCCTTCTCTTTAAGTGTTTATGATAAGTTGCAGAAATCTTAAGTTTATGTACATACAATGTGTTCTATTTTAAGAGTGTGTAAAGATTCTTAAGCTGTAGACTAATTTTTTTATATAAAATTTGATAGAGTAAGTCGCTTTTGAATAAAATTTATTGGATAAAGTAAGATAATGATATTGTTTTCTTTGGTGTGCCTACATGGTCCAACAAATATGCTAAAGAGCACAGGCTAACAAGGCCCATATATTTGTTGGCTTAGTTAGTGTATATTAACAGAATATATGGTCAAATACCGGTAGTTGGATTATATTCCATATATCCCTTAATATAATATATCAACAAAATATATGATATATTTGATTGGTTTATATTATCTTTATTATATTGTGACGTCGGTAAGTTTTTATTATTATTGGTATTCCAAATTTTACAACTAATTTCCTAAAGGCCTAGAAACCCTATAAAGACATGTCATTCTTCGAGGGAATGAGACACATTTTCCCATACTCACTAACACACTTATATAAATCCAAAACTCTTTTACTAACTTGAGCGTTGAAGAGTCTTTTGCAAGCAGATTTTCCCTTGTGTTTTGACCCTTAAAAGCAATTTTCAGGAGTCAACAAGTCACTTAGATCTTGTCACCATCAAAAGGTGGACATTCCAAATCATGGTAAGAACACTTGGGAATTGTATATTGTTATATGCAGGTGATACGATTATGAATGGAGAAAAACTGAAAACAAAAATTTAAAGGAAAAGAATACTTATTTATTATGTTAGGTTTATAAATATCTCTAGTAGTAAGTCCAACTTGATATGATAGGTGTTTATAAACCTATCATAGTAAGTTCGACTTATTATGTAAGTTCTACGAATATTTGTCATTGTAAGTTCAACTTATTATATCAGATTTAGGAATAGGAGTTATCATAAGTCACTTACTATGACATGTCTATGATATATGTCATATTAAGTTACACTTATCATGTCAATTCTACGAATACATATCATATTAAATTGGACTTATTATATCAGATATTTTGATATATGTCATAGTAAGTTGGACTTATTATGTCAGGTCTTTATAACTAACATAATGTAAACATTTTATGTCATCCATATATATATATATAATTTGATATTTGGTTAAGATATCTTACAACGGTGTGAGGACTTTGGTTACCAAACCTTGCTTTACATTGAATAGTACAGTGATGACTTATAGGCTAGCCAGCTAGGGTCTGAGTTGTTTTATACCATCCCCACTCCCCGTTCTCAGTTTTGATTGCTTTATTTTTCACTGTTTATTTGATTCACGGGCAAATAATGGGGGTAACTATGTCAGTTACCTAGCTCTTTTTATTTATCAAAAGTAAGAACGCTGGTCAGCTACTTAACTCGATCACAACTCAAACTAATTATACTTTTTTGGGAAACTTTTATTTACAGCTTATTTTAGTTTATCTTATGACATATAAGTACATGTTGGTTATTTAAACATATTTTCAGCTCTTTCTTACAAATAAGGAATAGTTCATGCTAAAAAATAATTTATTCTTCATTTAAGGATGTACGTGCAAATAGAATTTTACGTAGCAGTTCGTATTTTGAGTACTAGGCTTTTCCTTAGTATTAATACATCTATAAAGCTTCATGTTACTCCTTCCAAGATATGAAAGATATAGGACACTGCAATTAAATTAAATTAAATGGAATGACAATTCAAAATGTACAGAAATAAAATTTTGGCACATTTTTAATTCACTAATGTTTTTTTTTTCATTTTTCTCTTTCGTTTGTATCATATATCTTTTTCTCTTCTTCTTATAAATCCTCTTTTATTAACACTCTTGAAAATAAAGGTTAATAAAGAAAGTGAAAAGAAAGCAATATTTTCAACAAATGCAAAATGTGGTATATAAAAAGTGACATGAAACAACTATCAAAGTTAGAAAAAGAAAAACATCATAAAGAAGAGAACTGAAAGGGAAGGATGATTCCACTAAAATAGCTAGAAGTATTGATTAAAGGGTAACTTTTTTTCAGACATGTTCATGGGTCTGAAATGGGTGGAATATGAGAAGAAAAAATAGTACGAAAACTCTGAGAAAAGAATGAGAATTAGAGATCTAACGGTTGATCAAATAGAAGGAGAAAAATATTGATGGATATACAAAGTATTTAAAGATATGCAAGAAAAAAAGTGAAGGTTAAAACTGACCAGTACAATAAAGTGAGGGATATAAGCATCTTCATTAAAGAATAATCCCCTCCTTGAAGTATAACTGGTCATTTTTACTCGACTTTTCTCTATTATTATTTTTTTTCACTCAGAAAATTTAAATTCGAGACTTTACTAAATAATAATAATAAAAATAGTACAAGATACACCCTTTATATAAGAAACAAACAAATATATTTTATAGTCTCTTTCACTCTACTTTCACAGGGATGAGGATTTTAGCTTTTATTTTAATTTAACAGACGTTCTGAATTTATCTTGAAATTACTTATTTTATTAATATCTATACAGAAACTTGTACTTGTTATTGGATAAAAGAAGTTTTTTTTTTCATTATTTATGGTAAATCTATTAATGATGAGCTATCTCATTTTCCCATATGCAAGTGGATGTATGTATGGGGTAAATATTTCTTGAATCATGTGCAGAGTTAGGAACATCTTCATTTTTTTTTTCTTCTGCTGTTGTAATTTTTCCATAAATTTCGACCGACGAAAGGTTTTGAAAAAAGTGTATTGATAATAGTTTCGTTACCGCTAAAAGAAAGCTGAGGGCATTGTTAAAAGGAAAAAGAAAGTTGTATTAGCATGTAAAACAATGCGTTTGGTCATGAGTTTTAGTGTTTTCTCTGATAACTGTTTAAAACTGGTTCTTTAACCAATGTCTTGAAAAGTTTGAGTTATAAACAGCTACAAGTGTGGATAAACTAATTTACGATTTGGTGAACTGGTTTTGTAGTTTTGAGAAGATGGAGTAAAGAGAATATAAGAAGAAAATGGAGATGAGAGATAGAATGTGTTTGTATCATTGTTCAAAATTATGACTGGCTCCTTTGTTCAATTCTATCACGTTTTGTTCAAGTGGCCGACCTACCACGTGAATGATCCTTATCACATCACGTGCGAGTTTTCTTTTGGGAGTTGAAATTGAATTTTGCACATATAACATGTGACTAAATTGAACGAGTGGCTGATAGATGCTGTATGTTCCTTTTCGCATCGCGTAGGCACAAAGTTAAAGCCTACAAGCAATTGTCCTTGTTTCCTTAATGGGACATGGCACAATCCCAGGACTAGTCTCTTAGTCATCCTCTCAGCCCTCTTTGTCCGAATAAGTGTTGGAAGCTAAACTAAAGTTGAAGTTTGGTACGCCGTGAATGCTCTTACTCTACTGTCCTCACTGGCCTAACTTGGTGCTCACAACATGACAAACTCTTTCAGTTTCAATTACCTCATAGCTTATGCGTTTGAACAATGCCATCATCAAAAACTATCACTGCCTATCATAAATCAGAACCAACCACTGTTAGCTACTAATCAACGTCGCAACAGATGCATTAGCTGCCAAAATGACCTAAAAAGGGAGAACTTACGCGTATTCGTGTTTTCTTAATCGCAAAGGATGTGGTGATGGGATGAATTTATGAGGCCCATGTGAAATACCAATGCATCATGGACAAGAGTTAGGTTTCCGTCGGTCTTTAAAACGTTGCATGGCTATGCACAAGAATGGGTAATAAGAAAAAGGAACTTCAATTGTTAACAAACATAGCTATGGTTGCTATTCTGTGACCACGCGTCAACATGTTGTGGCTTTAGTTAGGTAATGTGCATATATATATATATATATATATATATATATATATATATATATATATATATATATATATATATATATGAGGATTTTTTCTTTTTCCCAATGTAAATGCAAGTTCATGCCCATACTTGTCTGGCTGTCTTTCCGTTTATATGAAGGTGAGTTTGACACTACTATCTTACCATCCCAAACACATCTTACGCTCGGGCTGCTACATAACCTACAGGGCTAAAACATTTTTGTTAAAATTTTAGAGCTTAATAAGAAAGAGAAGAAAGAACAGTTTACCAACATGGTGAATGTATGATGTTCATAACCACCTGATTACAGATGTTTGATCTATATATACCTGTAAGAACATGATATTTTATTTTATTTTTTTCTGAAAACCCTCTATAAAATAATTGAAAGTAGTAATTTTACAGACAAACAGACAATGAAGGAAACTAGAGAGAGAAGCCGGCCACTGGGAATATATTAGACGTCGGAAAGTTTGAGGTTGTGAAGCATATCTAATGCACAAAGCATCTCATTTGATATAAAAAGCATGCAGATACAGTTTAATATAAGATCTCGTATATATTACAGCACATAACTAATTAGATTCTGACATATATAGTTGTACGAAAAAGCAAACATCCAACTACTTTATATATAAACAAACCTAATGATATATGTTTTGAGCAGGAGATATTCCAGCTTTATGGAACTTAATTAAGCACTTAGTTTATGTTTATAATATTTATTATTTATTTAATCCCCGTTGAGTAACTGCATTGACCAGATATCCTCCATGCTCCAATAATTGTTGTTGTTGTCATTGGTACAACAACTGGATTGATCAGGAATATTGGGAAACTGAGTAGAAAATGGCTCTAACATTCCTTGGTAACAGGGTGAAGAGTAGGTCTCCATGGGCTCAGCCATGGTGGACACTTGGCTAGTGCTAGCTTGATGGTCATTTATCTCAGAATTAGAATTACTCTGTTGCTGAAAGTTCTCGGCTTGCTTGATGTGCTTCTGAATCCTGGTCCTCCAGTAGTTTTTTATCTCATTATCAGTCCTTCCTGGTAGATGCTTGGCAATTTTTGACCACCTGCATTGGTGAATGATTTATTTCTAGAAGACAGTGTCATGTAACTCAATAGTACCCTACTGGTTTTTTAACGCTTTTCGCTGTAAAAATTTTAAAATTTTTGGAACCTCGAAAACATTTTAATATCATGCCAAAGAAAATACTTTGTACTTTAATCACACCAAACAAGAGGATAAGAATTTGCTTTTTCCTTAAAAACTTTGTTGCCTTTCATAAGTATGGTTGTCTTCATGACAGTAAGCGGAGAAGCAGAAGGAAAACCTAGAATGCTACTCGGTTGTAGAAATGCGTTGTGGAAAAGAGGGCACACGAGTGTGCATGAGTGAGAGTGAGTTAAAACATCTGTTTAATTTGCTTTAAAGTTAAAGCATTAAATGAAAATGCAATTAAAAACTGCCTATATATATGACTGCCACAGCTTTTATTGATTAACTAAAAAGTGGCAACACCTATATTAAATACGGTTGTGAGTCTGATGGAAGCCATGTTCCATGGCTGAGAATCATTGTGACGTTATCTTGGACTCACACTTATAAATCGACCAGTGTTGAGGTACGTAAGATGCTAAATTTCCTTTGCTGTATGAAGATAATTCCCTTGCTTTGTAGCAAGGGCTCTCTAAGAACAGAAAATCAGGTTTCTCAAAGCATGCCTCAGGTAGAGACTAGAGAGAGTATGGTTCAATCCAAACGTCTCCTATTCTCTTTTCCATCCATATCCCTTCATACATACACGCATATACATACGCACGCATACAAATTTTCTAGCAACTCTTAATCGCGTCACCTTCGTTTCTTGTAATAATTTGCGTCATTAACTTGTTGCACTATAAACTCATCTTGCTTATTTCAAAAAACGGCACGTCTCAATGCGCGCCTCACTAATAATACTATTCACTAGTAAATATCTAATATTTGAAAACATAGTTAGTTAGGTTAAATATTTTGTTTTCCACTTTTATTGTTATTGCTTCATCATTTGTTTTCTTGGTTGAGAGGCAATTTCGATACTGAGAAAGCAAGGATGGTGCTAACTAGTTTTTATATGCACTATGTAAGTATATCCTCGGTTTATATATGCACTATGTAAGTCTATCTTCAAGGGGAGGCTCTAAAATTTACAAGGACACCTGCCCTTGTTAAGAAGAGCCAAAAGTGTATGGTTTGGGTCTATTTTCACTCAAACTCTCTTTCATCCGAACTAGAAAGCTATAAAGATATGCGCACTTCCATGAGTTCAACCTAAAGTGGAAGGTCCTCTTGTCCAACTTATTTACTCCTCGCTCTAAGCCTTATAGAAATAGTCATTTGTAAAACTAGATGCCGCTTTGCAAAATTAAAACACCTTTACATATACTTATTATATATGCTACTAACCACTATTTACAAACAACTTCTAATACCATCTATTTCTTCTTTGAGGTAATCTCTTTTATCTTTACTACTCATCTGCAATTCATCCCCCTTTTCCAACCTTCACATATTTTACTATCTTATGTCCAAAACCCTTACGTCATCTATTTTTTTTATTCATTCGTTTTTAATACAATATATATGGCTTTTCTCCTAATTAAAATGGCTACTTTATTCATCATCTACTTTAGATTTATCATTAAAAAAACGATCATCCTTTAGATTTTTCATCATCGAAAATAAACATAAAGAATCTTCCACGCGGCTAATTCACCTGCAACTCTTACACGCATAATTAGACAAAAATAAATCATACTTTTTACATGATTATGAGATAATTTGACCCAAATTGAAACCCTCCTCCAATTAACAGAGTTGATGAAAAATTAAAATAAAAGCACAGAATTGAAGATCAAGTGGAGAAGAAGAACGTTAGTGTTGATTAATTGGTGGTGATTACTGTTAGATCTAAAGGACCTCTCTCCCGCCAGAGATATGCATACATATATAGGAGAGAGGGGGAGCTAGGGCGAAGATTAATGCAACAGTAAGGATTGATGCATAATATGTACCCTTCAAAGGAAAACAAAAACAGTCCAATTCTTGGATTTGGAGGCAATCGAACACAATGATTTTGAAGGCTCTAAAAAAAATTAAATACAGATTTTATCAAAGATATATATATATTTGTGGAAAAAAGTTCTACAAACCCGCATGTGTTTAAACCTTTCCCTTGGCTAGAGTTTTCTCCCCGACTACACTCCCTCGATCCCCCTCAAATATAGTCTTCCAAGACTATTGGTACTCATGGGCCTTCTAGTTCGATTGCCTCCAAACCAAATACTACAACTTAAAAGACAGCAAAAAAACTTCTTTAATGGTTAGAAAATAAACAAGGGTTTACAAAAATATATAATTTCTGGGAAAAATATAATTTATGGGAAATAAAAAAAGATCTTGGTTTCCTTTGACAATTTTCATCATATTAATTAACAAAATATGTTAAAAATTTACCTGTTTCCCCACTTTGCGTGAAGCTCCATGATCAAAAGTTGTTCCTCGGGTGTAATATTCCCTCTTCTAACATCAGGACGGAGGTAGTTTAGCCACCTAAGTCGGCAACTCTTTCCAGTACGTTTAAGACCTGTTATATCAAGGATAATCATCAATAATTTTCTCCCACCCTTAGGTTTAAGTTTGAATGAAAAAAAAATACGAGAAAAAAATTATAAAAATATAATACTCAAAGAATAATAAAAGTTGAAGAACAAAAAATATGCTTACCAGCAGCTTTGGCCAAAGAGTTCCAAACACCTTCCCCATGGTTCGAAATATAGTTGATCAAGATCAAATCTTCTTCCATTGTCCATGGCCCTTTTCTCACTTCAGGATCTTGAGACGTATTGCACTGTTTTTTATCCATTATTATTATTTTTTTTTTTTGTTTGTGATAGAGAGAAAGGTGGGGTGGGGAAGAGGGAGAAAGAGAAATACCGATAACTTAATAATGGGGGTTGGAGTGCTTAAATAGAGGCAAGAATAAATAATGTGTTAATTTTAATGAAATTTTCTATTAGGGTTAACTAGATTTTACGTACCTAACTGTGTTTATCATGTTAACACATGCATGCATGACTATGTTTTTAGTTTCCTTTGGCAAAACTAAAGCTTAATAGAATAGTGTCACTACGTACTCTTAAGTCACGCACATGCACTAGATCATATCAGGTGTCTATACGCATTTTTTTTTTTATCAAAACACGAGAGGAGTGAGATATTTCATTAATATCTTTAGCCCTGTGCTAGAAAACGATTAGTGCAGTTTAGGGATTGTAGTACAAAGAAAAGAACATAATAAACTGGAAAATTTCCAAGTTATCTATCACCATGATTACATCATCCCATACCAACAAAAAGTTGGCCCCCGAGCCCATTTTAAAATATATTTCTTCAAAACCTTTGCCCTAAAACGGAATCCAATACCATGCAAACTATGAAAATAAGTATTGGAATTGTGGTTATGTTATAAACCCTAAAATCTGACCCACCACACTTCATCTCTACACTGCATATTTGAAAAGTACAATACGGTATCGATGAGTTTACCCATGAGTATTTGAAGTAAAAAAGTTTATTTCGGATTGTTCAAATTGACCTATTGAACAAAAGTAAAGTTGCCAACTCTACAAATTTGAAGAAGATATTTTATAAAGACCATTATATATTCACCACAATTTCATATACCGAATTTTTTTGCATTCTAAAAAACATTGTAGTATAGTTTCTTCCTTTAAATTAATTAATAAAATTTACTCCAACAAATAAAGATTTATACACCGTGCATATTTCTCAGATATTAACAAATAAATTATTATTTTTTTATTTCGTTCTTTAATTCTTTTGAACCTGTTCTGGTTTTAGTAACCTGGTTCTTATACTTTAAATTAACATTAAGATTCAACTTAGATTCAACTTATGTTTTTAAACTATTCTTCACTAGAGCTGTTTATATATCAAGGACAATAACTGCGAAAATATAGAATTAAGGATAAATATTTTTTAATCTTAAACTTTTGTGAAATAAAAATTTATTCCTATCTCAAATTTTGATACGGTCATCAAACTTTAAAATTGAATAGTTTTCTTAACTCAATTGTAGTAATGTGTGAAATGGTGTTTCATGCAAATATTTAAATTATTTATACTTTTTAATATATTTCAGTTTAAATGTCCGCCTAAGACTTTATTTAAATGTAAAAAAAAATATATCTATTAAATTTTAAATTGAAAATTAAAATATTTCAAAATTTAAGATAAATAAAATCTCCAATTTTGTATCAAGAGGGATTACAAACATATTATTTAACCCTAAAAGTGAATAGGTTTTAGTACATGCGTTCACACCCAGCCCTAGGTCCTTGGCCGAATTATCTTTCAATAAACTTAAAAGCTCGTTATATATATATATATATAAAAAAATATAATATCTATATATATATATATATATATATATATATATATATATATATATATATATATATATATATATATATATATATCACCCACTTGAAAAAAAATATATATTTTTTAATGAGTTTAGTGAAATATTTGGACCATTTTTTTCATACAAACTTTTACAATAAAAGAATAAGAAAGTAAATGAACTCTTGGTAACAAATTTAGTTTAAGAACAAATCCAAATAAAGATGTAAATAAATGATAGGGAACTTGTATCTTAACATTAATGTCTTCCTTTACAGCTAATTTCATGAGGAATTTAATGTTATTTTCTTATACTGAAATTGACGGTCTCGTTGAAAATGAAGAGGCATTAGGTTTTAGGGTTGCATGTTACATGTTTTAACTTTTAGAATACTAAAATATTTCTGTAAATTATATAAGTCAACTTTTACACATTAATTTATGTACGACTAATACTATACTTTTTTTCATATTTTTCTTTTCTATATGTACTTTGGAAAAAAATTGTTCATGATATATATCCTTAATTTTTTGCTATCTAAACTAATATATATATATATATATATATATATATATATATATATATATATATATCCTGAAAACATCAAACCAATCAACAAAATGTGATCTCAATTTAGTAACTCTAAACTAATATGACCAGTATTGTTTATCGGGGCAACCAAACACTTCAATACATTGAGTGGTACAACATGATACGCGGTTGCAACAACAGACCAACAACAAGAAGCAGATGTGATAGAGATATTTTGGATTATAACTCGATTAACACTATAACAAATAAAACTACACTATAAAGTTATGGTTTCTTTTGATAGATAATTCAAACCTAGGTTTTCCTATTAATTTTGTGATTTTAATCTTATTACTTAATTTCCTTTTGTAATTTTAGTTCAATTGACAATTTACAACTTTATTTATTTTTTATTTTATTCTAATTAAATCACTAAAAAAACTATAACATTATTTATGGATATTTCATAATGTCATTTCTATGAGTTAAGTAGAGTAGAACATCTGATTAATATATATATATATATATACACACGAATGTGAAGGAATGAATAAGGTAGGATTTGTCAAGTCAAATCGTCTACTACCAATAATTCAATAGAAACTTGAATTAGCATTTATAAGAATATACATAAAGAAAAAAAATATTTCAATACAAAAAAAAATTGTTAATTAAAGCAATTATTTGGGGTATAAAATGGCGATTTTAACTGTCATATTTTGTACGTATGGCGGGTTCGGGTGCCGCCATATATTCTACCGTCACAATGAATAATATGGCGGTCTTGAGCAAAACGTCGCAACACTTGTCATTAAATGCACTGTACAAATAATGCCAGTTCTAACCGTCTTATTTTGTACGCAAATAATGACAGTCGAAATTGTCGTAATTTGTTTATTTTAAAAAGAAATCTAATGTGAAATATGACACTTAGAAATGTTATTTTTTGCACTTTATTGACGCGTTATACGGTGTTTCAACTACCATAATTTGAATGTGAAATCTTTTTTAATTCAATTTTTATTTAATCTTCTTTCCATAATCATTTAACTTGTTTTCCATTATTATTTAACCTGCTTTGCTTAAAATTAAGAACAAAATTAAAAACACAGACAATATTTTGATCATTAATATTTTCATTCATAATTCATATTAAAAAATTCAATGCTATGGAATAACAACCAAAAGATTGTATATTGAAAACAAAAGAAAAGGTCTTATAACTATGTTCCTATAGCTATGTTCCTATAGCTATATTTTCCTATAGCTATGTTCCTAACTACTATTTTCTGCACCGCTTGATCTTCTTATGCCAATAGGTGATGGATCACCACTTCCAACATCAGGTACTTGTAATAGAAAAAAAAAATGAAGTTATTCAAATTCATATGTGTATTATAATAAATTTATGTAATTTGTTAAATAAAATATTAAATTTTACCTGATTAACCGAGGGATGTACCAAACCAGCAGCCATAACAACAAAATGCTCAGGAACGTCATCTCTAGAAGGAATGTAGGCAACCAATATTTGCATTTGATTTTTGAGAGATGTGAGATCATTTTCCATTTTCATAAATTTTTCATCTGTATTTGTTGATGTTGCATTACATGAAGCAAAATTCATACCATTTAACCTTGTAGTGGATTGCTTAAATGCAAGAGTGGGACGAGCTCCATGTGACAATCCTCTGACCCGACCTAGATGCTCCTTACTAACTATGATACCAATCGGATCATTTGGAGATATATCTGATGCAATCTCTGGGTTATTCAACATTAGCTCATCTATTTTTTTCCTGCATTAAATTGGAAGTGAAAAAGACCACCAAACAAACAAATTATGACGACTTAAAATGATAAACCAACAACCCAACAATTAATCCACACTCAAATAAGCAAATTGAAAGTGATCATATAAGTTGAACTACTTGGGGAAGAGAAAGGTGTTTTTCTCATCAATTATCTTAAATTTTCTGAGAGTGCATAAGTGTTGTAATACTGGTAGCAGAGTAATCAAATCTGTCACCAAAAACTAATCTAAGAAAAGTGCCATGGACAATAGAACAAGTTTCAATACTGGCAGATTAGTCAATAAAACATGGACCAAGAAATTGGAGCATAATTCAACAAACAACCTCTATTTAATGCTCACAAACGAAATTGCTTAGAAAATTATTTATGTTGCCAATATTAGAAGTGAATACATAAGACACAAAACACATGAAATGATTCATGTGGATGAAACAAGCATGAGTGTATCAGGGACAATATCACATTTCTTCAACCTGTTGTATCATCATGAGTTTTGAAGATATTTGTACTTCCATCTTTTTACTTCTTGACCTTGTCATAGGCCCCTTGAATTGTCATTTCCTCTTCTAATTTGTCTTGTACGATTTCCATGGATAGTCCTCTATCACCAACTCCAAAGAGGGAAGCCTAAAATAGTCTAGAAGAGAGAACTAGTATAGGAAGAACCCCAAGACTAGTAAAGTGGCAAATGTGGTAGAATCTCATTACTAATCGCAAAATTGAAATACAAGTGGTGAAGGACATTATTATAGACCAGAAACCTTAAAGGTGTTTAGAAAAGGAGAGGAAAAAAAATTCAAGCTCAAATTATAAATTATAAATTGTAAATTGTAAATTGTAAATTGTCAATTATAAACAAAGTTGATCTATGGATAGAAGCCCCTCCAGCAAAGGTTTGAGATATATTAGCAATATCTAGGATCTTTCTAAACAATTTAGGTTTTGATTAACCAGCTCTAGTACCAATTGTTAAAACAGATATGTCTAATATACACAAACAAAAGGGGGATGAATTGGATTTTCAAGATTTTAATTTGTTAAGCAATTCTTGAAACAGTGTTCAATGTTTAACAAACACTCTAGCATATTAGGGAATGCGCATATAATGGATTATTTCAGAACCATCAAAGAAAACAGTAAAGATAAGAAAAGAAGAATCATCAATTTTATACTGATTTGATTTAAACTTGAATCTACGTCCAGTTTTCTTCTAAGCAACCTAAGCTTAGAAGATTTCCATTATTTCAATAAAGTTTCAAGAATTACAAGTGTTAAATAATACTATACTTTAATGAACCAAGAACTTGATACACTAATCAAGAATTATCTTCAATAACAATGCTTCACACAATTGCAATCAATTATGCACCTACACAGTGAATACACTATAAAGAAAGGAAATTCAAAGAATTAAAAGGAACGAGCACACCTACTTACGCAGAAGATATAGTCAATCCCTAGTGTCAAGCTTGAACTCCCTATATCACATCCATCTTGATGACTCCTTGAAGAACGTTTGAAGACCCAATAGATTGTTAACTTAAGAATGTGTTCTCTCCGATTTCAAAAGTAGTTTCGTATTTTCAAAATGAATCAAAGTTGGTTTATAAAGAAACCACTACTGTTAAGATTAATAGACTAGGGTAGTAATCTAATCCATTACCAACGTCATATTTTAAGTTTTGAGACTCCAATGAATAACTTAATGGATTAGATAAGTAGGCTAATCCATTATTGAGCTTTTCTTACTTTCAGTCTTATCTTTATCAATTGTGTTAACACTCACCATGATTAGATTGGTTGATCTAAAGGATTCTAAGCTTGGCTTACAGTGATTTTAAACATGCACCATTATTTTCTTCATGAATGATCAAACCTACTCCTAGTATCAATGCTAGACCACGTTCACTTGACTTGGACATCATCAAAAACTCCATATCAATAGGGTGGTACACTCCCCCTTTTAATAAAGTTAACCTTCCATGGGAATGAACTTTCTCTTACAAGATCATATATCCCAACCCCTAATGAGAATCATCACAATAAATCTCAAAAGGCTTATTTGTATTAGGGATTACTAAAACTGAGGCACTTGTCAATCTTCTCTTGAGTTCTTGAAAACTCTGGTCACATTTATACATCTACGCAAATAGTTGATCTTTGCAAGGAGTGTTACCATCTTAGAGAATCCTTCCATGAATCTCTTGTACAACATGCTAATTCCTTAAAACTTCTTATCTTAGTCACATTCTTAGGACACTCCCATTGAAGCAATACATCTACATTGGTTGGGTCCATTGATATCCCCTAAGCTTATATTGCATGTCCTAAGAAGTGTACTTTTCATCTAAAACTCACATTTGGATAGTTTAGCATATAAATGTTTCTTCTTAAATTGACCAATAATGTCTTAAGATGCTTTATACGCTCCTTTTGAGTTTTGGAGTAGATATTGATGTAGTCTATGAAGATCATGACAAACTTATTCAAGAAGGGTCTGAAGATCTTATTCATGTAGTCCATGAACATGGCTACTGCATTTTTAACTCCAAAGGGCATCACAACATACTCATAATGCCCATAATGTGATCTAAAAGTCGTCTTATGCACATCCTTATATTTCACAAGAATTTTATGGTAGCCAAACCTCAAATCTATCTTGGAGTACACCACTACTCCATGTAGTTGATACACCAAGTCATCTATCCTTGGTAGTGGATATTTGTTCATGATAGTTAGTTTATTCAACTTAATGTAATCCACATATAGTCTGAAGTTGTTATCCTTCTTTACTAACAATATTGGTGTCCCCCATGGGGATACACTTGGCCTGATGAATTTTTTCTCCAACAAATCTTCTATCTACTTTTTTAGTTCCACAAGCTCTAGAGGAGCCATTCTATATGGAATTGATAACATGGTCCTACTCCTAACACCAGATCAATGTAGAGCTCGTTCCCCTTTTGTAAGCAACCTAGTTACCTGTTTTGGGAATATGCCCATATATTCTTCAACAACAAGTATCTAACCTTGCCTTTTTTTCTTGCTCAACTTCCATATAAATCAAAACTTCAAAAGGCGATGTGTCATCCTTTAATTCTAAAAAAACCTTGATGTGCAAATAACATCTCTAACTCTTTAGAGTTTATAAAAAAACACTCTCTCCAGATCACAATCTATAAGAATGTGATTGACAAATAATCAATCCATTTCTAAGACTATATCCAAGTATTGTAGAAGTAAGAAGATCAAATTGATTTTCAATCTACTTCCTTCCATAACAAGAAGACACTCAGCACATACCGAAATTGTGGTTACTACATTAGAGGCTGGAGTCGGTACCGATAAACCATACTACAAATCTCTAACAAGCTTCAATGCTAGTGTCCAAAAACACAATAATACAACTACACCAGATACATATATATACTTCATGTAGATTAGATTAGACTAAAAACAACAAATAACTCAGTTATACTTCTCCTAGGTTATAGGTTCTCCATCACCTGCACCCTTGCCTCCACACGCCACAATAGCGATCATTGCAAAAAAAACGAACAACCAACAACAAGGAAGGGTAAGCTAATAAAAACTTTGAGTATACACAACATATAATTAACTTTTCACATAAAAGATCTGAAATAGCAATTATACTAATCGCATCTAACAGCCAAACTTGCATGCCTTACACAATGGCACACATCTACACATAGTAAATCACATGAAAAAACATGGACCGGATATAAAGCAAAAACTTTGACTAGCTTTGATAAAGGTATAGTGTTCTACAAAAGAACTAACCTCAAATCAAACATTCTATATGATTGATCAATGAATCGTGATTGATTGAATAATATTATTGCTTTAACGATTCAAATGCAGAATCAAGTTGTACAAAGTTTCCTTAACATGAAAATTGGAGTGTTGAAAAAAGCAAAATTTAAATCATGTTTGAGCTTAATAATTAAAGGAAAAAAAGATATTCTAAAGAGCATAAGCTAATCCAAAATTGAAGCCTTGAAGTATGATGTTGAAGATTTAAACTAAAGAATCAAATTAAACAATTTATCAATGAAGACAATCAACTCTCACTCTAAATATCTTCCTCTACATGAGTCCAATGCTTAGTAGAGTCAAGATAATCTCACTTCGAAATCTGACATCAATACACTCCACACATCATCCAATTGGTAGCATTCCCACCTTAGGAATCACTACACTCTCATTTCCAAATCATATATATCAAGCCAAAAAGAGTTTCAACTAAAATCAGAGTATATACATCCATGTTTAATTTAAATTCACATAAATGTCATTGTAAGGACCAAGGAAATAAGGTCTTTTGATGGAGGACTAGACAACGTGGAGTCGTTTGAGTGTTAGATGAGTGTGGGGTCAAGCGAGAAGGTGTCTTAAGGCTAGTAGACACATCTAGGTTAATGTGCAATTGTGTGGTGAGCATTACACATTGTGAAGTGTTAGGCACTAAGGGCGTTCGATGTTATGAGCATCAGACACTACAAGCAATAGTGGTAAAGACCCATTTTAGAGTTTAGCAAATATGGCGTTTTAGTGGTTAAGAAAACTCTAGGAAGATTTCATCTGGATATTAAGATAACAATGTTATCTAGATGTGAAGGTGCACTTCCAAGAGTTCAAGAAAAGAGGAGAAGCTCAATTGATGAAAGCAAAAACAAGAACACTATGAAAAATATAAAAGGCTGAATAGAAATATGCATAAGGAACCAAAAGAGAAGAAAAGATGAACAAAGATTGAGGATAGTAGAAGGGAGGGGAGCTCAAGATGAAGGCATACCACTTAAAGGAGCATTAAAGCTCACCAACCAAAGATTAGTGGTGTATGCAGCCACTTGAGAGCTATTCTCAACATAAGGCAAGATGAAGAAGACACTCCTAAGAAGATCCTCTAACAAAGGTGGTCAAATATAGTGTTTTATTTTAAAAAATATTCAACTATTATAATAGTCTGGGAGAGCCCCTTTCATAAGTGAAGGAAAGGGTCTCCTTGCAAAAATACAAAGTAGAAGGGTGCAACTACAAAAAGACAAACAAGTAAACTAGGTCGAAAGGCGGTGTCTTGAATTGGAGAGAACCCTAGCTTGGCCTACAAGCTACCTAGGTGGCGCCTTTCACCTACTAGATGGAGAAGGTTAACCTCCAACCCAAGTAGTGCTACACACCTCCAAGTTGGCACTAGCTTGTCCTACAAATCAAACAAACAAAAGAGTTAGCATATCAACTTAAGTCAAGTCAACTATGGTCAACAAAAGTCAACTTAAGAAAAGTCAACATAATGAAATAGAAAATAAAAATAAAGAAGAAGGGTTAGAGGCCTCTCTTCTAGTCATGCTTCTTGGAACTCTCCTTGGAAGGTCCTCTATTGCTTCATGGTGAATCATGAACTCATCATCTTCCCCTTCTTGAAAAGAATTTAATCACGAATTCTTAAACCCTACATCAAAATGAGAAAGATCAACCACATTAAAAGTGTGACTCATGTTATAGCTAGGTGGTAAATCTAATTCATAAGCATTATTGTTTGTTTTCCTAACTACTTGGAAAGGGTCATCCTTTGAGTAGGGAACCTTTTCTTTCTCAAATGGAGCCATACCCATCACCCTCTTTAAAGGTGACATCTTTCCTACCTTCATTGGCAAACATTTGGTATTGCGCAGCCTTCCTCTCTATATTGTTCCTAACTTGAGCATGCAAGTCTTGGATCATCTTGGCATTGTTAAACCCTATGTCGCACTAAGATATAGCAAACAATTCCAAAATTCCCCTAATATAGTATAGCAAAATTTTGTGTATCAAATCCAAGGTGCTTATTAAGTATAGTTTGTATGTTATTCTTGCAAACATGAGAATGCAATGGGGAAATTAAAATGTGAAATGAATGAATGAAATACTAAACTGCTCTAGATGTATGCTATGGAAATATTAAAAAATGCTACGGAAGATGCACGACTGTAAGCAACTAATCTAAACTATCTTCCTAAAATGAATTATACAACTAAATGTAGATGAAAATGAAAAATTTTGATCTATGCTTATGAACCTAAAACTAGCAGGATTTACTACCTTTAGAATGGAGCTCTACTATAGTGTTTTTATGCCGTACAATACTACCTAGATAAATACCTAAATGAATGCTTATGTAATTCTAAAATGGCTAGTAAGAATGGAATAAGTTGCGCAATTACAGAGAAGAATTGGAAACTGAAAACTGCTTATAGACTCCTAAAAGACAACAAAGCTAACATTACAACATTTTGGTGTAATTATCATGCAAATTTATAATGTTTATCTATGAATGAATATGCAGTGCATGAATTTCGAGCAAACAGGGCTATAGAATCCACTAGTGTGACTCACAAAAGGCAATGACAGTAGTGAAGCTTATTAGCCTAACCAAAAAACGCAAACTCGATTGGCACAATGCAGCTACACCACTATTATGCAAGCAAGCACAAGAACAAATAAGAAATATTAAGAAAAGTCAAGCAATGCATTAAAAATATGCCACTTGGATTTAAAACTTAAAACCAAACCTTGAACCAGTGTTGATTAATCAAGACAGAAAAAATAACAAGTCACACTAGTCTTAAAAGATGCAGTTAACGAAAATTATAGCCTAAAGCTGAATAAAATGCACAATTCAAAGAAACTATATCTAAAACAGCTAATCTGCACTAATCATGACCTGAAAATTAAACCAATATTAAAGTTATATTTTATACAGAGAAATTGAATCAAAAATGCAATATGATAGTGTAAATAAGATGCCAAAACTGAACTAGTGCAATGTAATGGACAATCCCAAAAATACTTATGATATGCCAAAACAGAAGACAATCTTGGAAAGGAAGCTAAAATGTAGAATCAAAATTACAAACAACCAATGAATGCATAGATTCTAACAAACATCATGCTACGCATGGTTACCTAAAAACTCTATGCAGAGAAGTAAAAATTCCTAAATTGGTATTAACTAGTTATGCGTGAAAACTGGAAATTGAAAGGAGTGTACAGCTAAATCAGAATTGAATTTGTTACTCTAGTGCAGATGCAAATGCAGTACTAACTACTCTGTAAATGCAACTCATGAGGGATATGTGATTCTAGATCTTACACCAATGGTGATAACCAGTTATATGTATTATGCAGTGAACTAAAGACACCTACCTAAACCACAAAATGCGCAGGGCACACTAATCTACAATTAGGTATCCAATATATGCAAGAAACTGAAAATTAAAATAAATGTAGTGAAGAAACTTGAAATCATGAATCTGATATAGATGCTGAATGCAATGCATGTGCAGTAAGAACTTGAAATCACAAAACAATAAGAATAGAGTTTAGGGCGGAATTTAAAGGAAACAAGATTAGAACTAAAAGAAAAATAGAACAAGAAAAGCACAAAACTATCAAGCAAAACTGAATATCAAAACCGAAAATGAATTTCTAAACTTAATTGGTTAATTCAATTAAAGTCTGTCTCAAAAAGACATTTTGGAACAAAATAGGCCCACTTTGAGGTCCTGTGGGTTTCTGATTAGAGACCAAAGTACTTACAGATTCTATTTCCAAATTTTCGGTTAAATTCAACAGCATAAGTTTGAATTAAGATTGAAACGGACAAGAACTAAGCCTAAGAATTTCAACTACCGAAACTAAAAAAAAAAAAAGAATACATGCCATAAGATACATAGTAAAAATCAGAATAATGAAAACAAGACCAAAGCACAATTGGGCAAGAAAGGAAATCAAAATATGATTAAAATTCAGACTATCATAAGAACTTAAACAGAAATTCACTAAAGCAGAAATCTAAAATGCAAGAGTACATGGAAGATTACTCAGAAGAAGAAGCTCTTGACTCTACTAGCTCTCCATCTATATTTAAGACTCTCTTCTGAAAAACAGAAAAAGAAAGAACTGAGACCTAATCCTATGCTTCCCAAAAGACGCCAATCTGAACCAGTTTCCAACCCCTTTTGTTCCGCACCAACACCCATCTGAATTAGCATGAGACCTTCAAGCACCATTGGTCATCTTCGTTCAACAACTAGGTTAACCTTCGAAGGAAAAATTGATTCAATTGGCCGCGGGCTCTCTCCTCAAGTGCAACTGTGCGTTTTGATTAAAGAGGAAAAGGTTCAAATACTTGACCAGCCTCTATGTAGGGATATTTCTGTAAATTCAGAAAATTCAAAGAGGGTTAAAGGTGTAAGAACAAAAACAAAAATAAACCTATCTAAACAAAAAAAACAATTCTATTTTATTCCTTATTTTTAAGTTTTATATTTAATTTGGTCCTCTAATTTTATTTGAAGTTTTAAAAAATTTCTAATTGTTTATTTATTCAATTCAATTCTCTAATTTTTTAAAAATGTTCAATTTACTCTTTTCAGTTAAATTAATATTAACATTGTATCGTTCCCGTATAGTGTCACGTATTATGTTATTGTCAATAACCGTGCTTATTTTTAATTTAGTTCCTTTATTTATAGTTTCGATTCGTTTTGATCTCTTTTTTTTAGACTTAAATATGTTTTTGGTCCCTCAAGTTTCAGTGAATTTTGGAATTAGTCCCTCATCAAAACTTTATACCAATTTAGTTCTTCATATTTCAAAATGCGTGAATTTAGTCCTTTTAACCAAATTTTGTTAAGTTTATCTGACGTTTCAAGCATATTTCATGATAGTATTTAAGTTAACATTGAAGCAAAAATGTGTCAAACATTTCATGATAGTTTCTTGCATAGTATACAATTCTCGATATTGTCTCTCAACATGCTTTCTTATGTGAGGCTAAAAGAAATGTTCTTTTAATACTTCTAAAGTCTTATTGGTCCCAAAATGTCTCAACAAACCTTCCTCGTGTTCTTTTCTTATTAGTGAGACTCTTAAAGAACCTTTGGGTATGCAAAGCCTCTTACCTTTAAAAAAGGAGTCAATGTGTAAGTAGAAGTCTTTATTTGCCCCTAGGTGGCACTCACTATGAATGCATGAGAAATCTTCATCATTAGAATGCAAGTCCTAGTGTGATCAAAGTTAAGAAATTTAGTTTCAAGAAGAGTAATGAGGGAATGACACCTAGAGAAGACGTCAACCACTATGTTGGGAACAGTTCTATGAATTTTACCCACCTAGCATACCTCTTATTCAACTTGCCTTGACTTTTCAAAAACATTAGAGATTCATGATCACTGTGAATCACAAACTTCTTGTAAAGAAGGTAGTGTTGCCACATTTGTAAAGTTCTAACAAAAGCATAGAGTTCCTTGCCATAGATGGAGTGGTTGATGTGACTCCCATTGAGATTCTCACTAAAGTAGGCTATAAGGGTGTCCCTCTTGGAGAATCTCGACGTTACATAGATTTAATGCATCACATTCAACCTCAATATTTTTTGAGAAGTTAGGGAGGTATAGAAGTGATACATTGATCAATTTATATTTAAGAGTTGCAAAGGCCTTTGCTTAATCATCACCTCATTTCAAGTCCATGCCTTTCTTAACCAAATCATTTAAGGGGGCGATTATTGTGCTAAAGTTTGGCACAAACCTTTTATAGAAGCTAGTCAACCCATGAAAAGATCTAAACTCACTCACATTTTTTGGTTTTGGCCACTCCTTTATAGCCACCACTTTCTCTTGATCCACATGGCATTCACCTTGAACCCTAGGAAGATCACATGATCCATCCTAAAGATACATTTTTTCCCATTAGCGTACAATTGCTCCTTCCTTAGGGTCTTTGGTACACTCCTTAAATGATGCATATGTCCTTACCTAGGCAAGCTATATATGAGGATGTCATCAAAAGAGACCACTATAAAATTGCCTAAGTACTCACTAAGCACATGATGCATGAATCTCATGAAGGTACTAGGTGTATTGGTCAAGCCAAAAGCCATGACTAATAACTCATATAGTCCAAACTTAGTCTTGAAAGAGATTTTCCATTCATTTTCCTCTTTGATTCTAATTTGATTGTACCCACTCTTCAAGTCTAATTTGGAGAATATGGTGGCACCATGTAGCTAATCAAGCAAGTCATCTAGCCTAGAAATGACATGCCTACACTTCTCCTCTCTCTTTTAGATTTGCATTTTTGTTTGGTCCTCATTGACTTCTTTAGGTGTGAGAGGTAGGAGTGTGATATTTTTGCCTTCAAAGAGGAAGGTAAACTTGTTGGAGTAGCCATCATGAAAAGTGTGTTTATCATGCTATCATGGCCTCCCTAGCAAAGTGTGTGTAGCTCCTATAGGCACCATATCACATAACACCTTATCCTCATAATTTCCTATTGAGAAGTTGATGAGGACTTGTTTAGTAACCTTTATTTCTCATTCCTCACTAAGACATGATAGCTTATATGGATTGGCATGAGAGATGGTTTACAAGCAAAGCTTTTCCACAAGCCTTATGCTAGCCACATCCACACAACTTCCTCCATCTATTATACTGGAACATAACTTGTTATTGATAAGGCACCTTGTGTGGAAAATATTTTCTCTTTGAGAAGACTCAAGCTCTTTGGGAACTTAGCCTAGCATGAGCCTTATCACTATCAAGTCTCTTTCACTTGGTTTGATCTTATCCTTACTTGAAAAGGAGGAGGAAGAAGAAGTGTGAGAGGAAGACTTCTTTGGGGAAGAAGGAAAAAAATGCTCACCCTCTACTTCTCCTTTAGTTTTCATGGTCATAGTTCTTTTGGTAGGACAATTTGAAGCTAGGTGTCCATACCCTAAACATTTAAAGCATTTTATAGAGCTTGACCTTGCACTTTGAGAAGAATTAGGAGTGGTTTGGGAAGTCCTAGGCAAGTTGGTCCTAGTAGGTGGGTCCTTGGAGCTCTTGGAAGGATTTTTATCATGTTTTCTTTCCTTTCCCTTCCAACTACTATTGTAGTAGTAATTGTATTAGCTACTCCTTTTGGCCTTACTTATCTTTTTAAATTGTGTTTCAACTTTGAGAGCCAAGTGTAAAACCTTTTCAAGAGAGGAATATTCATACAATTCTAATACATCTTGAATTTCCCTCCTAAGCCCACTTACAAACCTAGCTACCTTTTATTCTATATTTTCAAATTGCAAGTCCATTTTAAGTAGTAAAGACTAAATCAACTTGGCAAAGACTAATCAAACATTCCTTTACCAAAGAATACTAGGTCTAATTAATGATGGAATTAATTTCCATACACATCAAACACTTAAGTCATGCAAGCTAGAATCATAATGTACCATATTTTTTGAATTTTTTAGTTTAATAGAGAAAAAGAGCTCTCGTGATAGTCCTCAATCATCTTGACTTTTTACTTCTTCGATTAGAAAAATTTTTGTATTTGGGATTCTAGCTTAGCCCAAGTTAAAGAAAGGTGCCTAAGATTTATGAAATATAGTGTAATGGCAAACTAAGGTATCAACCCAAGGAAAGACAATAAATTTTGAGTGCATATGATTGTGCTAATGTGATCTAAATGGAGGAAAAATCTAATATACTACTTCTAAACTAACTAAAATTTACTAAGAATGAAGTGGAAAATGATGAATGCATGCAAATGCAAAATTAGACAGTGAAAAGTCTAAAATAATTATTCAACACATCAAATTCGAGGTTTATTATGATTTATCACATAATGGGGTTAAGTGTGTGTTGATGTAGGTGAAAAGGGTGATGGCTTATTGATGGAAGAGGGCCAAGGAACTCTTCAATGAATAGTATAATTGGTGCCAATGATGGAACATGACCCAAAGGATGGATCATGACCCAAAGGATGAAACATGACCTAAATGAAGGAACAAAATTTGGTGCCAATGGTGGAACATGACCCAAAGGATGGATCATGACCCAAAGGATGAAACATGACCTAAATGAAGGAACAAAATTTGGTGTAAAATGATGGAAGAACTAAAAGCTCTGGTCTAATTATGGAAACCTACTTCACAAAGTTGAAGGAGACTCCATGAAAATGATGCGCTTGGATGCGGAAGCATGAAATGATAAAGGAAATGTAGTTTGGAGAGCGGTTTGGGTGTGTTTCTTGAAGGAGGTTGGGCCAACCATCTAGGAAAAGGTCTAAGAGAAGTCAAGAAGACAATATATCCTAGTGAACTTAGAACAAATAAGAGTTATAAATTTTACAGAAATTCTATTTATTATTTCCAAGTTGACTTATGAAGCTTGAGTTATTCTTATTTATATAATGGAAGAATTAACCTAAGTGAAAGAGAGTACGATGAATTTAAAAAATTGAAAAAGCTTTAAGAACCTTTTACAATAATGAAGATGCATGCACCTTTCACGATGCCTTGGCCTCCAAGCAATGTTCTAATGCAAAAACTTATTTTCATTTTTACAAAACTAAGAGAAGGAACAACAAGCTAATAAACTATTCTTCACAAGAGTAGAGTTCTTTGAATTCCTTTTCCATTCTCCTAGTCATGAGCTTGAGCTTGTTAAGTAATATTTGCCTTAAAATAGTGGAGCCATTATCTTTATGGAGCTTAGTTTAAGGAGTTTAGCGATGACAAAATTTGAGGTATCTGTTGGACCAAAGGGAGTTGAACATGAGGTAGAGAAGATGAATAGAGTTCCTTAAAGACTATGACTTCGAGTTGTTATACCATTCTAGAAAGGCCAATTTTGTGGCAAACACTTTCACTAGAAAGAGGGGGCAAGTTGTTGGTTTGATGTGAAAAAGTTTGAGTTGGTGGAAAAGTTTAGAGATTCAAACCTAGGCGTGGAGTTGTAGAGTAGTCATATTAGTTATAGCCATCTAACTAAAACTAATGAGTTCCTTAAAATAGTTAAGCAAAGGTGGATGAATGATCCTAGTTTGAGACGTACTAAAGAGATGTTGGGTATTGATCAAGCTAGATAATCCAAGTTGTGGAGTGACGAAGTTATGCATTTCAAAGAAAGAGTTTGTGTGCCTGTTGATGATGAGTTGAGAAGGATGATCCTAGAAAATGGACATAAGAGTCATTGTAGCATGCGTCTATGCATCTTTAAGATGTATAAGAATTTGAAGGAATTTTTTTGGTGGTCAAGGATGAAGAAAGATGTGATAGAATTTGTGACCAATTACTATTACAAGAAAAATAACTTTTAGACAATAATGAAAATTTTCGATTTAAAGCTGAAAAATTTCGGTCTGAAGCTGAAAAATTGTTGCCTTAGTTAAGTAATGAATTGGTAACAAATTTGTAAGCATGGTCTATGTGTCATAGGCTATACATTAGACAATGATTTTTTCTGTTTAGGTCACAAAATTTAAAATTATGGCCTAGAGTAGATAAAAGAGAATAATGAAAAACTAAACAACAATAAAAAAACCGTTGCGTGAAACATGACAATTTACAACATACAAAATTGTTGTCTAAATATTACAATAAACAATAATAGAAAAACATTTAAATAAATTTTACGATATCATTTTAAATTTTATACATACATTTAGGCGACCTTATTTGAAATAATATATTAATTTTATTTTAAAGATATTAACTAAAATAAATTCTATTAACATAGTACATATAAAATAAGATAAAAAAATTAAAATCATTAATTAAAACACTTCTAATATATATAGTAGAAATTAAAGTTAATACATATATTTTAAAATCACATTTTAATATTTCTACACTCTCATAATTAAAAATAATTACAACTGAAAACTCTTATCTTCTCCAGAATAAAGAAAATACAAATAATTCAGCCATCACTCATTCTATGTCTCATCAAGAATTTTCTTTCTAGATCCTTCGGCAAGCCCACCTAATAATTAAAGGAAAGAAAAGTACATTAGACACTCACTAACAAGAGTAAAATGAACCTTAAAACAATAAAGCCTACCGTCAATTATACACATGTATAATATGAGGAATAAAAAAGAAAGTGATTAGAAGAGAAATCTATTACTGGTAGGTTTGGACCAATTATAATTCTGATTAAAAAAGAGATCTAATTCAACTTTACAGAATGACCGTTTAAGATAAGTTTGCACCAATATATATATATATATATATATATATATATATATATATATATATATATATATATATAT
>Ga0214542_1000721_pt1 | contig 62474 bp, 34 predicted proteins | sample CNSS1metaG_FD_160096 | JGI IMG/M metagenome (GOLD analysis project Ga0214542, IMG submission 160096) | Root nodule microbial communities from cowpea collected in UCLA plant growth center, Los Angeles, California, USA - CNSS1 | ecosystem: Host-associated > Plants > Roots > Nodule | place: USA...
AAATAAATAATTGATAATTTTTGTAAAATATTATATATCTCTTTTAGAAAAGAATATCACCAAACAAAAATAAAATTTTCTCAATTAATGCCTAGACATATTTATTATTCAATAGCTATCTCAAAATCTTTATTCACATATTCATGTTTCGTGTGTATCTTGTGCGTTATTTTGAAATATCCAATATAAACAACATATTATATTAGCCATTAAAATCAACTCGCATTCTGATAAAAGAAATTAAGGAAAAAGTATAAAAGATTTTAATTAATAAACTAAACATACCAAAAGAAACTTTCAAATGCAGAGATTCACATATACATATAAGGTTAATGTTTCTTGGACACTTTTTATGCCAACACTCATATGCAACTTTCATCTAATATTAACGGCAATAAAACCCATCCAAAATTTCGTATATTACACAACCAACTATTTCTTTTGACATAACAAAACCACATTACAAGAGACAGTTTCATAAAAGAAATGATAATTAGAACATATACATACGATGCCATGATGAGTGCAAGCTTTCGTGTAAGAGAAGGAAAAGAGAGAAAAAAAAACAATCAATATGTTCGGTGTTATGATCTCATAATAAATATCACAAGTAAATATCAAAGGAGAAAGAAAAACCTGGATTTTCACGCCTGTTTGAAGATTTTTCCTTTTCAAAATCAAAATAATGTTTGCAAGTGTATTTCTCTTATCTTCTCAAAGCTTCGTGTTTTGGTGTCTTTGCCCCTCCAAGAAGTATTTTTCAGGTGCTTTTTCTTTGTGTTTGGTATCGTGGTGTGTGATCCCTTAGTGTGAGTTGTTCTAGAATGATCGTTAATGAATGTTGATGAGGGTGAGACCCAAAAATAATATTTTTGACCTTGGGAAGAAGATGACGGTGGATAAAGGAGAAAAATATATCTTCCGTGTTGTGTGTCTCTTTTATGAAGCGGAGAAAAGAAAAAAAGAGCTCGAGGGACGAACGTGAGTGTGAGAGACTATTAGATCCTGAGACCTTTTCTTCTATATTTTTAGCATAATCTAAGATATTAACTGTGTGTGGAGGTTGAGAGAAAAATGGGGAGAGAATCTAGATTGTGGGAGTATAAGGAGTATGCAATTGAGTAACGGTAACATAAAATCACTTATTTTAAAATTTTCTTACTTTTTCTAATTTTAATTTTATTTCTTTCTTTAGTAGAAACTATATATATCTTTATTTTTTATTTTTATTACTTTCTTTTATTAGCCTAATATATATATATATATATATATATATATATATATATATATATATATATATATTTTTTTTTTATTTTTTTTTTTTTTTTTTTTAAAATATATATATATATATATATATATATATATATATATATATATATATATATATATATATATTTTAAAAACAATATGTTATAGTTTTTTACCGTTATCCTTTTTTTCATTTTTTTTTATAAATTAAAATATATTTTATAAAACTATTTTGATTATTTAAAAATTATTTTTCTATTTTCAATTTATTATTATTTTTTTATTATAAAACTTATTTTTAATTCTTATTCTTAATCATTATTTTTATGTTTTTTTTTTATCTTTTAAAAACTTATTTTCACTATAAAAGTTATTTCTCTTATTTTTCTATTTCGTTTACTTTTCTAAAAAAAACGTTTAGTTATGTTATATTATATATTTAAATTAGTTGCCTAGGAAATATGAAAAATAAGATTATTATTACTAAAAAAAATTATTTTATTTCATTTATTATCTAGTCACCCGGACGAAATTGGGTGTTGACAGGAGAAATAGAAGAATATTATATCAAAGAATTAAGAATGATGTACTTTTTTTTCCTTGACTAAGTTTTTATCCTGAAAGGTTTTTCCTCGTAAGGTTTTAACGAGGCACGTTCTTTGATCAATGGACATCAAAGGGCGAGTGTTATGAAAGTTATGGATTATCCCTTGAGTTGCTGAGAGTTACTCAACTTGATTACTATTGATGATATTTGCATTATTTACATTAAGTATGTAATCTTTAAATTATACCCTTTGAGTTGTCTTTTGTACCTATAAATAAGGACTTTTCCACCTTAATAATAAGATATAAAAAAATCTTTGATGCTCTTATATTTCTCTTTATTCTTCTCTCTATTATTAACTTTATTTTATAATAAAAAATGATTAATTACAAATTTAACTTTTTTATTAAAAAGTAAAATTCAACCTAAAATGGTTCACTTTTTTCTAAAAATAAATTTGTTATTAGTATATGTTATCAAAATTTCAATCTAAATACTAGGGGTGACAAAACGAGCTGGGCCAAACAGGCCAGCCCGTGTTAAAAGGGAGGTTGGATTGAAGATTTCAACCTGTCGGTTCATTTTGACCTATCCTGTCTAGCCCGTCAACTTGACGAACTAAAGTACGAGTCAGCTTGTCCTAACCCGTTGGACCGTTTTAAAAAAAAATAAAATAAAAGTAATTACAAAGATTAATTTTTCATATTATATTTTTTAAATATGTAAATATATAATAGTATTGTAATTTAAATCATTAATTCCTACAAATTAAGTTTCAATATTAATTATAATTTTATAATTTAATATGTAATTTAATAATTATTTTAATTTATCTAATTAAAAACATTAACTAATCAATTAAAAATTTTAAAAATATTTTATTTGATTAAATGTCTTTAGTAACAATTTATATGTAAATATAAACAAATTTTAAAAATTAAAATTAAAAACAAATTAAAAAAATTAAAAGAAAAAAGAAAACAAAAGTGAACGGGTCAGTCCGACCGGACTCGTCCTATACGAGACAAATTGTGATTATTGACCCATTTCTACTTGACGAGTCAACCCGACCTGACCCGGTTCATTTTTTACGAACCCCAGACGAACCGGGTTAACCCATTTTACCACCCCTACTAAATACAATACACATTTGACTTAAATTTTTATATATCTTTTAGACGTTAAAGACAGATTGATGTTTTATTTTAACTTTCAGTTTCAAAAATTATTATACATTTTAAAAATTGTTCAGCATTTTTAGTCATTAAAATAATTTATTGATACCTGTTTGATCTCGGTTTGACCATTTAACCTCGAACAATGCCTCGCCGGATGAAATGACTGATCTCGGTTTAAACACGTTATTACTCAGTGAAAACGCTGTTTTAATAAAAGTTATAATGATAATTTTATGGAAGGGCAAGGACACAACTACTAAAAGCTCTAATGGTTTAAAAAACTAAATATGCAGTATTTCTATTACCAATCCACTGCAATCCATAAAATGAAAATGTGACCATCCTACTTACAGCCACTAACACCTTTTCTAATTTTTGAATTCATTCTAAGACGTTAAACCAAGAAAGCAACAGAAATCATGGCACATTTCAACTTCCTTTTCCTTGCTGGATTTGCTGAAGAAGAACAGCAGCTAGCTGAAGTGTTGCTTGTAGACGTTTCTGAGGATCTGAATCAGAATCTTCCTGCAAGGTGCCATCAGTCACCAGCTGATTTCCATTACCCTCTCTTTGTGGATCCCTTTGAACAATCTGTGACACCTGGGGTTGCTGTTTCTGCATCTGTAAAATTTGACCCAGTTGAGATGTCGAGAGATCAGAACTCACCAGATTGTTTTCTGTAGCATATTTTTGGGATGGTCGGGATGAGGTGTCGGACGTGCTAAATCTGGATGAGATGTCAGACGTGTTAAATCTGTTAATCTGGCGCGGATCACGATCTCCCAATGCAGATGTACTTGAAGAGCTTCCTGACTGCCTCTGCTGCTCAAGAAGAGATGCAGCTAGTTGTGCAAGCTGTTCTGGTGGAAGTGCTCCCACAGGCACTGATAAAGGATCTAAATGTCTTATGTCTGGGTAAGACAACTTGTTATCACCATAAAATGGAATAACAGAAGGTCCATTGGGATGTTGAATTGAGTTTGCATCTGTCACTGCCCTTGGAATGGTGAGTTGGCGTTCATCGGCAACAGGTTCTACAGTACCACCTGATGGTTGCAATGATAGAGTTCTACCGGAGAAGTTCTGCAGATTTTGAGAAGACCAGTTTGGTCCAGAAGTCCGCTGCTGGACAGTGTAGTTGCGATTTCTTTCGTCATGAGACTCAGACATGGTAGCCATGGCATGAACTGAATCAGAAACTGATGGAGCTGCTGCAAATTTATTTCCCAGAAATGAAAGATTGCTGATTCCAGAATTACCCAATTCTGAAATAGATGGTGATGTAGGTAGGCGTTCCAAAGGAAATGATGACTTCGGATGCAGTATATTCTCATTATAGGACAACAGGTTTTCGTTTGTCATTTCTCGTTGCATGTGTCCTGGGCCATGATTTATAACAGGATTCTCCAACCTCAGAATAACACCAGATATGCTCAATTTACCAGGTACCTTCAGTACTTTCTCTGAGAACTCGGATGGTGGAACTAGAAATAAGGTGGTCTTGTCATCCAGTTTGGCAACAGCAGCGCGCTGCTTTTCCTCCAGATAATGCATAAATTCATTGTAGAATTCCATGTCAGCATCACTTCCAGGCACAAAGAAAACAACCCAAACACCAACTGCTTGGTAGTAATGCTTTGAAAGCATATCTAGACCAGTTCTTGCTGTGCAATCCAAGAATTCGGGTCTGAAATCAATGTATTGACATTAATACCCAACATAAACAATTGAAGGAGGACAGTAATGATAGTTAACCGCTTTGCTTGTGTGCTACAGTTGCATGGTAACATGGTTAATATTGATGAGTATGGTTAAGCAAAAGTTATAAATCAGAATTCTCCCTCACCACCATTTCGAGGCAGGGTTTTGATCTTTTGGTCTTTATGTGGCTGTCACGAATTTATTGAGTACATACCAACCAGATGTTAGAGCTGCCTATGAACTAATTAATGTTCCATTGTGTCTTCTTCGGTTGCTTTAGGGGGATTCATTATCCTCCTATTCTGTTCTTGACTATCTGCTAATGAATTCTTATTGTTGCATCTTGTTAAATATTTGGATATTGTATCTTGCGCATTGCAATGGGCCTATTTTAGGATCTACATAACTGTGGTAATTAAAATATTTACAATTAATCTCTCCTTTAATACCTATATTTCATAATAACACTCTCCATTGTGCACATTGTCACTTGGATTCAGTTATGTTTCCTGTATTCTTGTCCGTTTACGACTTTTATCGAAGAATAGTGTTTTAACTCGAACATTAATAAGATGCATGTATGCTTTATAAATAAAGATATATGTTTAATTTGATAACCTTGTTGCATAAATTCATAATTAATAGACCAGTTCAAAAGTCACAATCAGCTACCTCAACCACAATATATATTTCTAAGTAAATTATCTTGTTTATTAAACAAACCAACTCAGCTATCAATTATATACTTGGATGACTAGATTAAGTTCTAACTCTAAATGCACATTTTCTACATTCTTAATTTCCGCTCAATTGCTTTAAATTAATCATTAAAAGCTCCGGCGATGACTGCTTTTTGAAGTTGTGAACAAACCAACCCTGAACTAATTCTATATAAGAAAATAATATGATCATTTATCTGAAATCCCTATATGGATATTGCAAAATTCTATCTAATTGCCAATTGGTATTGAGAAAGTTTTCCAACAAATAAAATGAGCCAATGTTTTCAGAAAAAGACCGCCTAACAGCTTTAGACAATAAAAATGTCTACAAAATTTAGTTATATCACTGTATCCTCTTTTTCTTGTAATCAAAATTTTTCAGAGGGGAGATTGAACCAATTCTAAGGTCAGTGAGGTTCAATAGACAGCAAGTATTTTTCGTATAATAGTGTGGCCACTTTTTTCCTCTTTCCCCCTCGCACATCTCAATGTTATTTTACCCCTTTCAAAAGCAGTTCTATTTAATGAGTCTCAGTAAAATTTGACTACCTAAGAAACAGAAAAGAATATGTGTGTGTGTTTGTGTGTATAGATATAGATTTTTTCAAAGTTACCTAAATCTAAAAAAAAAATACAACTTATGAAAGGAGTTAATACTTACAACATCATATCTAGGACTTTCCCCACCGGAAAGCAGCGTGCTCGACAGACAGGGGTTCCACCTTTAGCAATAGTTCCTTCCCATTTCCACTCCGCTAAAGATGAACTATCGGGTTCAGGCGTGAATCTTTTCTTTTCAACATAACCTAACTGCTGAGCACTGGAACCCATTTGGAAATTATCATAAGATTTCCAGCCTTCTTGTCTATCTAAACGAGGCAGAGGTGAATTTGGGGGGCGTTCAAGAGTCTGGCCGTAAGTAAAATTTGCAGCATCAAATCCTTTATCAAAATGCTCACGTGGTGGTAAATCAGATAAAAGTCTTGGGAGAACGTGTTTCTGTTTTTCTAATTCAGAGAAGGGATACTCTGGAAGCTCTCTTTCAAGAGGAGGAGAACCAGTCTTCGGCCTTTTAGCCTCACGTAGATAGGGAACATCTGTAAAGGCCCGCAGATCTTCGTAGAATGCACCTTTTTGAGGAAATCGATCATCTCTTTCTCTTGATGGACTATTCATAAGTTCATACATTTCTTGTGATACTCCTAGTGTTCTCCCCTTCTCTCCAACTTTTCTTTGTTCATATGTGTTAGTTCCACCCATCCATGAAGAACCCCTTTTGTGATCGTAAGGATCAGAATCCCAATTCCGGAACTGATTTGGGGAACCAATGCTGCGATCACCGTTGAAGCTTCGATCCTGTCTGAGGTTGTCAGAAGATCCATCACGACCACTTGACTTGTAAATTGGAGAGCGAGGGCCATTAAGTGATCTCCTCTCACTGTTTGATGAACCTGTTTCACTTTTGGCAAAACAAATATGAACACGGGGATTTCCAAATAACTTCCCTTTCAGATTGTCTTTTGCTCTGCATGCAGCTGTAAGGCTCCTAAAGCGAACAAAGGCATAACTACGACCTGGAAACGTTGTAATCTTCATTATTTCACCAAAGGGGGAAAATGCCTTTCTTAAAATTGATTCGTCCACCTTCAACTGAGCCGGGAACCCAATCCACAGGACCTCACTGGGTTCTGGATTTTTGTCACTCAGCTTAGATTTGTCAGAATACTGCAGCTCAGGACTACCACGGTATCCCCTAAACTCTCTTTGTGAGAAAGGAGAACCCCTTAATGTTGAGTTCCGTTCATCCCAAGAGTAATCTTCATCGCGTGGTACTGCTGATGGCTTATCCTGTGATTAAGAACAAAACTTCTTGTTGAAATTATCATACATTTCATTTATCTATTTCTAAAATTCTGAAAGGAAAATATTTCTTCCATAACTAGATGCCAATTATGAAGATTAAGTGGTTATCAACATCTAAGGTCTCGGTGCACTAAGAACTAACTAACAAGAACTTTTTGCAATTTCTACTTGCTTAATAATACAAGGCACACCACTGATCTAATGGTGGCATGACTCACTGAACCCATAGAAGTAGAACGCGACTAAAATTGCACAGTCAAATTCAACACAAAGACATTAAACAAAAAGAAATTTACTAATATGAACTATGAAGACTTGACGGAAAGAGAAACAAAAATAATGGACGAACATAATACATCAAGACAATCAATCACTCCAAGCTCTTCAATACAAGTACAACTTAACATTATCCTACACGGTATAATCGATTATAGATCATTCAGTACCGCTAGTCTACATCAAACCCCTATGCATCGTTGACCCTGGTCATGAAGATTCAACAAAGCTTTACATTAATTAGCCTTGCTAACTACCTAACACCAACCTCTAATATCCTCTTCAGTATACATAAACGACATGTCTTTGCGCGGTTACACTTTGCAAGAAGAAAATGATAGCAATGTCAAAATACAATCATCTTCCCTTCTTTTAACACATAAGAGCTGAGGATGCCATAATGGAAAAAAATAAGAAACAGCACCAAACAAACCACCGTATTGTATCTTTGGTACAAATGGATCGTATAACATGCAAAATAGTTTGCACATAAGTGTTCACCATAGAATTACAATATGTATTGATTATTCTAAGTCTATGGTGATAAGTGTGTTGAGTACATATATATTTGTATGTTAAACATTCAATTCAATAGGAGGGAGGGAGCAAAAGACAAACAGCTTGTTTTCTCGTTCTATCCTGCACCACATAGTGCAGTAGCAATTGACCCTTTTAATCATTCACATAATAATGAAAAACATCCACCAAATCCGGATCAGATGCATGTACAATCCAGTAAATATTAATTCTTAATAGCAAAAGAATTCAGTAAGGGCAGGAAAAATGCTTTGTTTTCATTTTTGTCTTAATAGGGACATAATAGAGAAACACAAATAAGTAAAGCTAAAGCTCAGTTTGATTTCCATGTAAATAAAAAATAGTTACTTTTTTTCATTTCACTCCAGTTAAAATAAATGAACATATTCAATATTATCTTGATCGTATCTTAGATTATCAATCAAGGTTCTCTATCATATAACTCCCAGATTATTTCTCACTCTCAACATGGTAAAAAGGGGCATCGTTCTTTATGACTTTTCCTGCCACTACTCCACTGTCACGCTTCAAAAAAAGATTCTACTTTATTTTCCTTGATCAAAGCAGATCACCCAGCCCAGGAAGAACGTAACGTAGAATGAAATAGGTTATTCTACGTTCTTTTGATAAGATAGATGAGGCCACCTTCCCCCTATTCCTTGTGTTTAGGAGTGGGAACTACCCAAGCAACCAATCCTATTGTGGTACGAAAGGCACAGACTCCACGAATGTCTTATGCCCTTTATTACTAATAAAGGAAACAAAATCTCAAGCTGAATCTACAAAAGATAGAACCTAAATAAGAAACCAGGGAGGCCATATGGTAGAAGAGGTATTCAGGGTTCTCAATCTATTATAACCAGAAGAGGCGAGAATGGATTTTGGAGTCTGTCCCACGATTTGGTGAAAGATACGACCTCTCACATAACCGAGCCCAAAACAGTGTAAGCTAGGGCTTAAAAGTATTGTTGATCACTTGTAAAGCCAAGTAGAAAATCTTGTTCCATTAGATTCCCAACATGCAGAAGCACAAAGGCAAGTAACATAGAAACTAGAGTGAGTTGGATGGAATGTGATGATCTTCAAGGCTGAAGGGAGCTAGAATGGAAGCTAGAGCAGGAACAATAGGAGCTCCAGTAAAGGAAAAGCTTTATTCCAGCGAATAAAAGATAATAAGCTCCACATGACATATGGATTAACATGCCACAATCCTTTGGGACTCACAAATTAGAGATGTTGTAATATACTCTTTCCCGTAACTTCTCATAACATACCACAATCCACTATAAAACAAATAGGGATAAAAAATGTGGTAAATGTCATGAAGATAAAAGAAAAACCATCTATACCCAAATTCATATTGTTGTTTTCATAAAGAAGCCATCAAAGGTTTTCCTCAAATTGAGATTTGTCTATATAAGGATCGAATTGTATCACAAGAACAGTGGAATATAAAAAAGTAATAAGGGAGGCACATAGATCAATCAATCATATTGGTTGTACGCTTGAATTTAGAACGAAGAGGAATAATGCTTCCAAGCACAACACACATAATAGAACTACATAGATCATAATAGCATTCACAGAAATGTTCTAACATAGCTGACAAAAAGTAAACAGATGGGTGCCTAACTCCAAAAGTTGGAGTATTAGGCGAGTCTCTTCCCCCCTTCCCTTTCCTACTTTTCCACTCTCCTTTTAAGGGCATATCAAAGTGCCCAATGAATAATCTGGGAAAGGATGTATCAGTTAAGTAAGTCAGAACCTTCTTTAGTCAGTTACAGCCTCCCACCATAGAAGATGAGATAGGCTTAGCCTCAACCATAGTGGTTTTGGCTAACAAAATGATGCATTTATATTGTAAGACATAGAGTGGTCGATCAGGTTGAGGCTAAACCTCAATGCCTAGGAAGCAGTCCAATAAGGGTCACTCGGACAAAACTCCTTTGGAGAGAATTCTGAATTGAGACACTGAAGTAGTCCAGTTCAGCTAAATACATTAGAGATCTAAGCCAAAGCCAACATGGCTGAGGCTAAGCTCATCTTATGTGCTCTTCTTCAGCAGTTGATTTCCAAACTCAATTCATGTCTCTCCAGAGATCTTTTGGTGACTTGGACTACTTCCTTGGCTCTGTTCTATTTTTTTAGTGTCAGCTAAGGAACAGACCACCAATGGATTTCAACCGAGCAGAAATGGCTTGATTTGAAAAGAAAGTGAGACTGTTTGATATCGTTTCTTGACATTGAGCAGTTCACTTATGAGTTGACCAGCCCTTGCTATTGTGAGTGTTGAAATAAATATGGATTCCATTACATAATTGGAATGAGTGAGAATAGTAAACAGATGTCAAGATAGACACAGTGAGGTGATTAAAGTCAGGTGAGCAAAAGTTGAACTTAAAGCTCCCAGGCTGCAGGGCTCTCTAACACTGAAAGAACTGAAAGAATTTCCTGCTGAATCAGAAATCAATAGTTAGGTTGTAGTGGCTCAGAGGATACCGTGTTATAATTATGAAAATGGAGAACGGCAAAGTTGTACTATTGACTGTGAGTAGTGTACTCAGAAGCTCTATGTATATAGAGCAAGATACAAGAGGTAAATTTTAACAGACTGAAAGGAAAGTAACTACCTGCAACCATTTGACAGTGATAGGTGCAACTCTCTTACAGGGACAGGTGCCCTATTCAAAGCCTACTTTAAGGTTATACACTTACAGACCTAAATTAATTTAACTATAAAGAACAAGGGCAACAAGGATTGAATTGCTAAACACTTGGACATTGAACCTTTGATACTGTGTCCCAAAAGTTTAAGCATTAGGTTAAATAATTGAAAGACTTTTTACATTTATAACAACAATAATATATGCCTTCATTCCTAGTCCGAATTTCCAAAAAAACACAGCAAATGGAACAAATTGTCAATCCATTGAATACTTGACGAGTAAAACAACTTGTAAAGTTTAATATCTGATAGCTAAATGGTCTTTTAACATCAAAACCTTATGCTCACCAAACAGGACAACTACAAGGATTTCTAGAGTGCTATGTTATTATACTCGATCACACATAAATTCATGAAACTAGTGTTTAAAAAATAATAATAGTCATTAACTAGGTTAGATACTGGGTTAATCCGTTACAGGTTGAACCAATAGGTCAGCAGTTGAACCACGTAAAACGGAGGAGATTAAAATAATAATTAAGATTATGTATATATTAACATTTTTTCATAAAAAAAATTAATATTAATGTTGGTTTCCTAGTGAAATGCAAGGATATAAAGTTCCAGTACAAAGTGTTTGATTCTCGGTCTACTTACTTTTTAAAAGATTTCTAAAATTTCCTTAAAACCATAAATAATTTGGAGCCACACACTTATCCAGTCAAATACAGTTTTTGCAGCATCAGTTCAACCCATAGTCAACACCTTCAACTCAGGATTGTCCCTTCCATGCAATATTTCAACATTTTAACAATAATAGTGGTAAAACAAAACACTTTGCTAGAGGGCATGACAGTACTTATACAACAATTCCTAGTAATTGTTTTGTTTTACCACTAATATTTGTTAATGCTGCTGTTCACTTTCATGCCCTCTAGTCAGCGAAACTTAATTTGCTCACCATACATGCCTTTGCACAAAATTTTAAATAGAGACAACCATGACATTGATCCCTTGTATTTCGCTTTAGTCTTTTCCTTTATTGTTTCCTTTTTCCATATATTCCACCCAGTAAATCCCTAGAGATTTATAAAAAAAAAATATCCATTTCAATATACAGAAAAAGAAAAGATTGCATCTAGCAAATTGGTTTCTAAGTTTCCTTTGACAACAAGATAGCTTTGCCTTTTCTCCCTCCAAAGACTACTTATAGCATCAGCTTATCTGAATTTCAAAAGTACAAGTTATTATTATAATCTAACTATTCCCATAAGAAAAAGCTAAAAGACGAAGACACATGAATGACCTTATATTAGACCTTTAAAGACACAAGCGCTCTTGCGAGAACCTGTTGAGCTTTAAACCACAGATAATGCACCTACCTTTACTGAAATGTAACTTATAAGAAAAATAGGGTTGAACACTTGGTCATAAGGACTGACCATATTATGAACCAACCCTCTCAATAGCTTAAGCTATTGAGTGAAGACTGCTTGATGGTTTTCTATTACATCTCTATCTACATTGTAAAACTCTAATGTGTGGCATGCCAAATCATTGGTGAACTCATGCATGCTAATCAAAGTTATGTTAACTTAAGATATGTAGTTACCTTGCACACTATTGACTAAAATTGATTGGGATTTGCGAAATAATATGAATCTAATCCTTATTTAATAAGTTTAACTAATAGTTTTATAGTTTTCAATAAATATTAACCAATTATAGAGGGTGTGTTGAAAAAAAAGTATTTCTAAATTACATTCTTTTACGGTGTTACTAGATTCAGACTCAAACAAAGGGAAATGGTCCCTTGACCGCCCAAGCTTACCATTTTGTAAATTCAAGTTTAATTTCTAACTTCATCAGTCAATAGTGATTCTTTCATTTTGAGGTCCATTTGGAATCAAGTGAATGGATTATGGTCATAACAAAATCCATGATTTTACTTCAAATCTGAAGACCTCTAATTGCCTAGTCTCTTGATTACCATATGATGTACATATTGACTTCTGAAACTAGTTCTCGTTCATTGCCCAACAATTTTGCATCTTTGGAAATCTTGTTTGGTGTTGGTAAAGATCAAATTTGCCCAAGAACATCAAACAATTCCCTGGTCAAAAGATTTTGACACTACGTTCAATTTGAACTTATGTGGTGTATAAATGGTTAGAAACAAGATAGGATCTTTATCATTGGTCCTCCATTACATCTTGATTCATATGGAATCAAGCAGTTCACTTGTCTTTTCTTAAATACTCTGCAAAAAAACAAAAAAAAATTCTTAAGGGCCATCTTTTTCAGACATTCCAACAGATTGGCTTGCTCCGTAGCATGTTTCACAAGTTTAGACCTACACATTTGAACCTCCTAAAAAAAGCTTAAACTACTAAACAAATTGATATTGAAGATAGATAGGATAAGAGGAAAGCAAGAGTAAGAAATTTGAGTATTAGCTCTTATTTTGTCTTGTGATTGTTGTGTTTGGTGAGGTAAGCTACCAGATAATATAAAATATATGTAAATATAGACAAAGTTAATCTAACAAAAAAAGGTAGTGGTGATACAGATATTGGTTATAATTATATAAATGTTTTTTGAGACAACAATTGCAGCTATGGTAGTTACTGATAACGATGACAATTACAGTAATGATGATGACAGTGATATAGAGATTATTGTGGGCAATAGTGAAGATACAAAAACAATAACGATGTTGACAACAGTGGTGCCATTGACAATGAAAATAGTGATAACGGTGATGATAAACACTTATTGTAGTGAGAATTATGGTGGCAATACTATGATGATGGTATGGTAGTAGTGATAGAACTGTTTGTCATGCAACTTATTGTGCTAACGATGGTGGTTGTTGAAATGGTGTTGACATAAATGGTTGTGATCACTTTATTTGCAAACAATGATGGACATGGATGGTAGTTGCAATTGCAGTATCATTCATCGCAATGGTGTTTATAGCAGTGTTGATAGAAGTTGTGGCAACGATTGTGGAACAAATAACCTGAGCAATTACGAGGTACAAAAGGGAGAATAATTTTATTAAATCCTACTTGTTCGCAACCAAACTTCTCCTTAGGTTAACTTTAAAACTAATGAACTTCATAGAATAAGCAACAAAGATCAGCTTATCATACTGACACACCAAACAAATTGAAGATATGATAATTTATCTCATTCTATCCTTTTCATCCAGCCATTAAACAAACCCTTCGTGAATGCCCCCTATCCATGGTTCTAAATCTACCATATCCCCCTCTCATAAGAACCCATTGGACTTTAGATGTGGACAATGCACAACCTATTATACCCTTTTTTTTTAAATTTAATAAGCAAACCCATGACTACCAGGCCAATGAAGCTCTAATATCATGTCAAAGACAACATCTACTAAAAGCCTAAGCAATTAAGTGAGGCTCATTAATACTTTACCAGAAGTAAATAGTCGTTTCGGATTGGTTGGTATTTGCAACCTCTCCGAGATTATAAGAATTGAAATAATGAAACTAAGTGAAATTCCAAACTCTGAGCTTCAACAAATACAAGCAGCTCAATATTGTAAATGCATGCGTGTATTCAATCACTGGAACATAAAAATTACGCTTGAAGTTTCTCGTCTTTGCTCTACCCTTTGATGTCCAATGTTTCCGTTTCTAAAATTGTGACTCGTTTTGCCTTTGGTAATGTATAAGATGAATTATAGATCTCAGTGCAGGTTAGATCTTTGGTTCTGAAACAATTCTTTAAAGAATATCCTTACGGTCTCTTGATAGTAGACTGCACCACCATAATACTTAATTTGAAAAGATTGATATATTTACAGTTGTACTTTTCTTTAAGAAAAATAAAGATATAGAAGTTTGTTAGCTTTCTGGTCTTTCCGGCTAATGGATGGGACTTGGGAGGAACTTGTCGTTTTTCCATAGTGCATTCCAACCAGTCCTTCCAGTTTCTTACTCATTCACAATGCAAGAATATATTCTTTCTTGATAATATATTGTTAGAGATGTATGATTCACACACAAGTTCCTGCTTGTACCCAAAGTTCAGATTTTATAATGTTATGTTTATAATGATTCTTCCAAAAGAACTTCGAGCAGACGTTCTTGAGATTTTTATCTTTAACTATAAACCTCAAGTATTTCACCAAAACATATGCATATATTGAATGACCTGTTCCATGTTCAATGGCTTCACGGAGCCTTTCTTGCTGCAGTGTATATGTAGCATGTATTATTCTGGCTCCAAAGCTATTTAATAGTACATTTATACTCATCATTGACAACATGTGTATGCATTAAGCTGTGGTATTTGGTGATATCATATTTTCCCTTTAAGAGCAGATTTCTCATTGAGTTTTTTATATGTTTGGAGGGAAAGAACCAAGCCTCATGGAAACGCATTAGGTATGCACGTATTCTTGTATTTGATTGAAGTTAAACCTGATTTTCAAGCTGAAGTTTAACCTACGATCTACACTGGGAAATTTGTATGGCATTTTGTTTTGTTTCTTTCCAGATTTTATGGATATCTTCTGAGGTTTCTTCAGTGTAGTTTTGCTTTATTTTCCGTGTGCTATAGTGTCAACAATAAAATATTGTTTTTCCTCCTCTGAATCTTCCTATATATTAATCCATCAATAAAAAAAAACATGATAAAGTATATTTTACAGCTATATACCAAACAAATGCAAGAACATACAAATCTGGACCTTTATTATTACACAAAAGCAATAAATTGCAGTTCAGCTCCATGAACAGAAGTGAGAAAGGTACATACTTGTTTATGCTATCACTACTATAATCCAAATAAACATAATATCATAAAAAAACCACCATAAAAACAATGAATACTTGGTAAGTGAAGTTGTAACAGTAATATCAAAATCATCATATATTTAGTTAAAAAGATCTCCACCCTATGATAAAACAAAAAGAGTAACAAGAACTAAAATTTACTGAACCATAAAAGCATCTTAGTAGCCTATGTATGGCAGAAAAGCCAGCATTATTCAAAAATGAAGGGTTACATTATGTAGCAACTAATATATACATGCAAAGAAGCAAAAAACTGTGACCAAACTCAACCTAGCCCACTGCATATCTGAACATTTTTCTACTTTGAGACATGTTAAGCAGTTTCTCAACTAAATTAATCAAGATATAACACTTTTCAGGATTTTTTGTTTCTATTCCCATTTCCTTTAATATAAAATTTGGCCAATATTCTTCAAGGTTTTAATTGGCAGAGATCACCATAAAAAATACACAATGCAAGTCTAATTTCACCCCCACAACTACATTTTTTATGTTGAATAATGAGCAGTGATTCAAATACATGAACAGTGAACAGATAGCACCACCTCTTGCTGCTGTTTTCACAGGTGAAATTACCAAAATAGAAAAGGATGAAACTCAATGACATATTATAAACAACATTTAATGCAAATGCCAAACAATTTAAACAGTAGCATCATCTAATGCATAACAAACAAAAAATGTTTATAAACATCCCTAAGTCATTATTAGCCTATACCTTTTCAGAAAAGTTCAATCTACATGGTCAGCAGATAGAGGCTAACATTTGGCGTTTGGTGTCAATGTTGTTTAAAGCACAAGTCTCTTTAAGGGAATTTCTCTAACATTTATGCAAGGGGATTGAGTAGATTTGCTCTGTTTATGTTCTCCTTTTTTGCTTTTTGTATTTTTTCATAATTGCTTGCATTTTCCTTTGCAGTAACAAGGACCCATTATTCTCCATATCTAAGCAATTAACTACCTTCTGTTTGTCTTCATAAATTTCTTTCATAATTAAAATAAATGAAACCGTGAATCAACAATGTCACGGCCCTTCAGTATCTTCAAAGCACTAGACTCCAACAGATAAGTCATTCCAAATTCCAACCCACCAGTGGAAAAGAATGACAAGATAAGCATAGGATTTAAGTTAACAAATAATACACAAACAACCAACCCAAACGATGAATTGAAGTGTCATAAATTATACTACAGCACTCGTGGCTATTGAAATGAGTAACATTTTATAGTCACATTACTTGTTCTTAGTCAAATATTACCACTATACAGAGGCATTGAGTTCTAGCTCAAAAAAATATTCTGTTTTTAATATTTTTTCCGGTAATATCTTAAAGTATAGTGAAAATAAATGGGGCTCATACTTGAAGATGCTGATATCAGCTTTTAATATCACCTCAGATAAATGGAGAAGTATGTTATACCCTTTGTTTCATGAGTTTGCTGTACTTTTGATGTTGAAATCATTGGGTGTGTAAAATCTCATCAAATTTGAACAATACCAATGGCAAACATGAAACATTTCTTGCCAATTGGAAAATATGGAAAACCAATGCAGGTTAAGAAGAAGTATCAAGCAGTTGAGTTAATGATGCATGGATCCATTAGGCAGTAGTTGGTTGAGTAGGGTTATCATTTTCTAGCCAGTTCTGACTGAATTATTAACTGAAATTAAAAGCAGTAACTTACGACCATACTCATCTTAATAGTAAGGTGAATATTCTGGAACACCTTAATTTGATGGATTGAACCATATGAATTATAATACGAGGGAAGCGATAACTGATGTGTTTCCTTCATTTCTTTTCTTTTTTTTTGTGCAAATTTTGCTGATTTATTTCTAAGCCAATACTATGGCCTTGTGATTAAATGAATTGAACTTCAGTGGTAGATTCATATAATGAACTGGAAAAGTAACAAGCAGTAAAAGGTGGGCAACACTGACCGCCTTTGCAAACTCGATTCTAAGTGGGTTGCCAGCAAGAGTAAAACCTTGCAGTGCCCTCATGGCATCAATAGCATCTTCATCCCTTCTAAAATTAACAAAAGCATAGCTGCGGCCAGACTGGAATGCAACATTCTCCAGTGGTCCAAATCGCAAGAAAGGGTGAGCAAGTTCTTCCTCTACAATACTGTGGGATAGATTCCCAACCCAGAGATGCCTGGAAGGAGGGTTGTTGCTGCGGTTGTCACGTCCACTAACCCCATTCCCCTTGTTATCTTCATACCTTGAAGGGTAATCCCTCCTAAACCGGTCCCTTCCTCCTCCACGATCCAACTATTTCCAAACACAATACAAATGATAGATACAGTAAATTCCACCATTCCTTATCTCTCACAAAACTAATACAGCTGAACCAAAAACATGAATCTACATGCACACATAAACAACCAAGCAATCAAAAACCCACTTAATTAATCTTTCCACTTAAAATTCAAAAATAAAATACAAATGCACAACACGTTAATTAGCCTTGAAGTCTAACTGCCAACACCAACCTTCAGTACCCTTTTATGTACAAATCAACAAGACGATACTTTGCACTTAAAATTTTCACCATTGAACTATGTGTTAATAAAGTTTATAAGTGATGAGTACACATGGTATCAAGAATAGTAGAACCAACCTATATGTTTCCATCAATCACTTCATAGCACCAAAAATATTAGCATATTGAATATTTTATTCATTAGGAGGGAGGGATAAAAAGACAACATGTTTTCTTATTCTATGCTGCACCACAATGCTTTCTTTTAATTATTCACTGAAAAACGAAAAACACCCATCAAATCTGGATCAGGAGCATATACGATTCAGGAAATATTAATTCTTAATATATTTCTTAGCATGAGAATTCACCAAGGGACAGGGAAAGTGCTTTGTTTTCATATTTTCTAAATAAGGACATAATGAATAGAGAAACACAAATAAGTAATAGCTGAAGCACAAATTCGATTTCCAAGTAAAAAAAAAAAAAGATGCCTTTTGTAATTTCACTCCAGTTAAAATGTACGTAAATATCCAATATTTTCTCCATCGTATCTTCTTAGATTATTAATTAAGGTTTCATCATATGACTCCCAGATTATTCGCCCTCTCAACATGCTTTAAAGGGTATAATCCTCAGTTACCTATCCCGACACAGCCAAGCTCCCTAATATTCAAAGTTCTACTTCGTTTTCATTATAATCCATTCAAAGTTCAAACTAGTCATATATTTTTCCAGTGGTGATGGTGGCATATCGAAGTACCCAACCACCCACCAATCTGTAAAATGCTGGATCTGACAACTAAGTCACAACCTTCTTTATTTAGTACCCAGCATAGATTATGAGATGAGCTTAGCCTCAGTCATAGTGGTTTTGGCTAATATGCTGACGCATTTACTCTCTAAGAAATAGAGTAACCCATCAGGTTTAGGCTCAACTCCAACTCCTAGGGAGTAGTCCAACAAGTTACCCCCAACTCCTTTAGAGAGGACTCTGAATTGAGAACACTGAAGTAGTACAAAACCATTCCATCTCTTCTTCAGCAATTGATTTACAAACTCAATTCAGTGTTCTCTCCAAAGGGCACTTGTTGACTTGGACTACTTCCTAAACCCTGTTCTATTTCTTAATTTCAAGCTTTATAACAGAATCACCAATGGATTTCATGCAAGCAGAAATGAGTTTGATTCGAAGAAGAAAGTGAGACTTTCTGGTACCTTTTTTGACATTGTGCAGTTCGGTTCTGAGTATACAAGCCCTTGCCTTTGTGAGTGTTGAAATAATCATAGATCACATTCCATAATTGGAATGAGAGAGAATAGCCAACAACACATATCAAGATCGACACAGTGAAACCGTTGGAAACAGATAAACAGAAGTTGATCGTGAAGCTCCCAGCCTGCAGGGTTCTCGAAGTCGAACCCTAGATGCCGATCTTCACAGGAAAGAAACTGCTGCAGGAATTTCTGGCTGAATCAGAAATCGATAAGACGATGGGCCTTTAAGATACGCCGCTCTTATTTCCACACCAAAAAATTGGGGTTTATTCCTTCTTCACCGTGCAATTCTTATCTGCACCCCCTAAGTGTGAAAAGACTAAATTGTAAGTATTTTTAAATGTTACTTGTGTCCTGGAACAAATTTATCTCTTCTAGAAATAAACAAAATTAGTCCTTCTTTATAAGGTTTCTGTTCTGACAGTGGAATCAGCGTCTCAAAAAAAAATTAGAATCACGTTATTTTTTCTTGAGTTTTCTTCTTCTTTTTTTACTAATATAATAATTACCATCATATTGTTGAGAAGTTTAAGCTATAGTTCGAGAAAATATTTTGTATAATATACAAATAAGAAGATTCACTCAATAATTAGCTTTTACAAAATACTTAGACAATGGAGAACCATATCTTATTTACAAAGATGGTTGTTTCGTAAGTGGTGTGAAGAAAGAGCAGGACATAGTAAGCAATAAAAAACAAAAACTTCCAAAAGTGTAAACCAACTGTTATGATTTTTTTTTTCAATATATAACGAAACTTCAAGTTTTGAATTATTATACGAATGTGACACCCTAAAAAACAAATAATAATGAGAAAAGAAGAGGATATTATAAAATGGGTGTATAAATAGATATTTTCAACAAAGTTATTTTCATTTTTAGAAAGCTTTTAACTTTTAGGTCTCTAGTCATCTCTTATATTTCTAAAATTTTGGACTATGTTTTTCATATTCTTAAAGATTTAAACACGTCCTTTATCCTAGCAGGGACAATCATTTTGACCAATCCATTTTAATTATAGAGTAAGTTCTATTTTTGTTCTATTTCTTGAGATAATCTATATTTGATCATCATGTGACCCTTAAGATGTTGCATGTGTTTGAAATAAACTCCATTAAATTTTTTATCCTCTATAAATTTAAAGGTATGTTCAAATTATTAAATCAAAACTTTTATTTTTGTCTTTAGAATTGTTGGATGAATGTAGGACACGAAGGGTCAATGTTTTGAGAGCTCAAATAGATCAAATAAAGGTAAGAGAAGTTAGTTTGATTTGGCATTATATAATTGTTTAAACAAATAGTTTTGGTTAGAGATCATTGTTTCTGAATTTGTATCTACAATTAATAAAGTTAGTTGTGTTAAATGTGTAAAATTGGAGATTTTTTATTTGTGGTTGTTTGATTTTATTGAATTTAGTTAATTTGGTGAGAAATTATTTGAAGATATTGACGTTTGAGCAATTAAACCCTAATGGTACAATGTAAATCCATACTTTTATGTCAATTAATAATTTATATTTAGAATAGAATGACGTGTACCATAAAGGGGCCAATTGAGTAAACTGCAAAATTTTACTACATATGTTGTACAATTAAAACTTAAAACATACAAAAACTAAGCGTACAAAAGTTTAATTGTACACAAAAGAAAATTAATTCTATATTTTTTTTAAACACATAGTAAGCTTATATGGATTTACATGGATGATAAATGAATGTAAGTAAAAGGTATGAGTTAGTTATTCCCAGAGGGAAATATTATCATGTTGATTTGTGGTTTGTGTGAGATGTATTAACAATAGAGACGAAATAAGATTATCTTGACTTTTTTAATCCTTGAAATCAAATATAGGGATAATGTTAAACGTGAGATTCGAAGGAGGTGTCTATAGTGTTGGCAAAAGTCGATCTCGATACACATAAAATCCACCTTGTCATAATCTATAGATTGAGAGAAACCTGAACATGTTATATTTATACTCTTATGAAGCAAGGGTGACTGAGCAATGACAAGAGCAAAATCTTAGGATGTTAGTAAATACATCAGTACTACAGAGTTTGTGTCAGTAGTGATATATGTTGAATGATTCGTAAAAGTTTGATAACATGAATATGGATGATAGATGGTTTGACATTGTTTATCAATAACCAAATTTATGAATTAGTAGCTTTGTTCTATTTTTATTTAAAACTTATAAGTTTTAAATCATTTTTAGCTTACGTTGTGTATTTTATGGATGATATTGTTATTTGTCTGTCGTGATCATGATAATTCATGTGAGTAGATGATAATGTAAGTGTGGCAGAGGAGTAGTTGTGGCATTGGTTTGGAAGCAAAACTAAGACTAGTAGCTAGTTTTGAATACAATAGACAATTGTTTAAGTATGCATATTGATATGGAGAGTTTGATGTGGATTCAATTGGGATGCGAACTTACAAAATTTTAAAATTCATATAATTACAACATTGTTATAAAATAAAGCTAATAATAGAGAGAATAAATAAATGAAGAATAGAGAATGAGAGAAAGGGGAGCAACTTTTATGTGTATCTTATTACTGATAGGAAGAGTCTTATTTATAAATACAACATGTAACACATAAAGGATACAAATCAAATAGTTAATACAAATATTTACATAAAGAGTAATGAATCATATGAGTATCAATTATATCAATCAAATGAGTAATTGTATCAAATCAATGAACGACCATTAATTCATAACAATCTCCTTTGGGTGTCCATTGATAAGAGAATGTGTCACGTTAAAACCTTATTAGGAAAAACCCTTTGGGATAAAAACCTAGTGAAGGAAAAAGAGTACAACATTATGTATTCTTTAATACAATATTGTTCATCAAATATTCTATTTCTCCCCCTCATGTAAACTTACATCATTAAGATGACAAAGTCTGAACTTCTGAATCATTTGCTTAAAAACTCTTGGTAAAGACTTTATAAATAGACCTGTCAGATTTTCACATGAATGAATCTTTTAGATATCTATATCATCCTTTCAATTAAACAACACATTATTGTCTTCATATATGGTTATTGATTCCATCTTTGTCAAGCATAGCCACAAGTTTCTTGCACATGTTGAATTATAGACCTTAACCAAACATATTCACAACTTTCCTCATAATTTTGTATGATTAGAAGATGTTGTTGTTATGGTTTTGTTTCATATACCATCATGAAAAATCATTGTAGTACCATATGTGAACAAATATCATGTTTGTGACCAACCATTGTGAAATTGTGAGGATATGTAAAATAACATGCACATGCATAACCCATTAGGTCTGATTTTGAATCATCTGGATAAAATAAGCTCATATTCATAGTACCCTTAAGGTAAAGAAGTATATGTTTCTTATTGTAGTTGAAGAACTATGTCTTACTTAAAAAATTTACAACAAATGCAATATCAGGTCGAGTATAATTAGCAAGATACATTAGTGTTTCTATGACACTAAGATATGGTACTTCTAGACCAAGAAGATCTTCATCATTTTCTTGAGGTCTAAGAAGAGCCTTTATCAACATATAACAACTTCACAATTATTAAAGTGCATAATGGACGTGACTTGTCCATTTAAACCATTTTAAGCACCTTAATTATATAAGCCAATTGATGTATAAAAAAAACCATTATTTAAATATTCAATTTCTAATTCCAAACAAGACTTCGCCCTTCAAAGATCCTTTATCTCAAATTCTTTCTTTGAGAAATCAATTGCCTTTGTGAGCTCATTAGGAGTTCCAATGATGTTTATGTCATTTACATAAACAATAATTATGGCAAATTCATTTTCTAATATTTTCATATAAATACAAGGACAAAAAGAATCATTTTTATATCCTTCTTTTAATTTTATTGAATAACCTTCTTTAGAATTTGTCTTGTTGGGCAAATTAAATCCTTCATGGATTTTTCATATAAATATCATTCTCAAGAGAACCGTATAAATAGGTCGTAACATCATCCATTAGATGTAAATGCAGGTTGATGTAGAAAAGTTCTTGACTTGGTTTCATTGTGGCAAGACTGGATTTGGTTTTGTTCTGTAGGTAAGTATAGTGTTTGTGTTTGGTTATTTCATGTGTTGGTGTACTTTGCTGTGTATTTTTTGAATTTTGTTACTTTCCTTGGGCATAGGACTACAAAATGGGAAGTAAATAAGGGGAAATTGGTGAATGCAACGAGGATAACAAGGTATAAGCATTTTTGTATTTGGATTTAATTTGTCCATTTGATATCCTTACTTTGTTATTATATTTGAAGATATGTTTTCGTCATTCCTGCAAGTCGAGATTTATTGGTGTTGTGAATGAAAGACTAAGTGAGGAACAATGTAAGACCTGCGAAAATTAATTAATTAAATAATTAATTAATGAATAAATGTGGGTAGAAAGAGCCTTTATGGCATTAAATATTGTTTTATGTGATGTGAAAAAGTATTAGCTCAAGTGGTTGATAGTACTTAATTGTGTGAGAGGACTTGGGTTTGAGTCCTATGTATGTGTGTTATGTGTTATTTGATTTATTAACATTTTGTTAATATACTTGTGAATAGGGAGTGATATCATAATTATAAAATTATAATAGTTATCATTAAATATGAATTGGCATAGTGGTTGTGCTTTGGCTTTATGAGTGGAAGGTCACGGGTTCAAACCTTGATGGACAAAAATTAACCTTTATTTTTGCCAATTGATGTGTGCTATGAATTTTGAGCATTGTTATTCTCAAATTAGTTCTGCACGATGTGAATCTCGTAGTATGCATGATATGATTGAAAACATGTTTGGTTTAATGTGGTGCAAAGCCTTCTCATGTTTGGTTGTTTTTGTGTGCGATCAGAGGAGAACATCTGCAATTTTCTCCCAAGCGAGTCCATCTCGCCTAAGCGAGAGTTGCAGAGTCTCATTTTGGGTTTTGGTTCGCGTTTCTCTCCTAGGCGACTTGTGTTAGGGTTGAGCGACCAATACTCTCGCTTGGGCGAGAGAGGCTCACCTAAGCGAGGTTGCGATGAAGCCTGTGCGTGTTGAGCGTGACTTCTCGTCCAGGCGAGGGGTTTTGAGGTGTTGAGCGACTGATACTCTCGCTTAGGCGAGAATGGCTCGCCTAAGCGAGGTCGCGATGGGACATTGGTGTTGATTGCATTGAATCCTCGTCCAGGCGAGGAGTTTTGTGTGTTGAGCGAACGCAGTCTCGCTCAAACGAGCAGGGCTTGCCTAAGCGAGATATTGTGGAGCAGCCACTGGTTCATACTCGCTCAGGCGAGGTAGAGTAGCCTAAGCGAGACCAATGTTCTAGCTTGGGCGAACAGGTATGGCTTAAGCGAGAATGACGAGGAGTCATGTTCTTATGCACTATTTGGACTGTTTGCTTGGTATTTCCTAACTTATAGGAAATTATATGCTTGTATTTGTGGTGTTTGGGCTTGAAGGATTAAGTCCAATAGGGGTCTGGGATGTGCTTGATGGTTGGACGCATGATGGGCATGGAACCGTGTAGTTTCCGTCTGCTGCTAAGTGGCGAGGAGTCCTTAGTATGGTGATTACATGTGTCGGGCGCACGATAGGCAAGGAATTGTTATGTTCCCATCGGCTGCTATTGGGCGAAGAGTCCATAGTATGGTGATTGCGTGCGTGCCATGGTCCGAGCGAGGGAGGCTTGAATGTTTTACTACAGACGAGGAGTCTGTAGGGCAGGACTATGAGCAGGATAGGCTCATAGGGTTGGACCACAAATGAGTTAGTTTCGTGGGAGCACAGTGAAGTCCCAAAACCTAGTTCATGCATATGACTCATGAAGGACTATGAGATCAGGGATGGGTAATTTGAAAATAATGAAATACTATAGTGGTGTTATTTTCATTGGGATGGATGGCATATTTATTTTTATGTATATAAGTATATCTATGCATAGCTTACCCTATCTGTGTGTGTGGCGATGATCGGGTAATTTATTATCCGGGAGCATATGATGTTTCAAGTGAGCCAAAAGCTGCTTAGGAGCGGAGAGTGGGAACAGAGATCTTAGGATTGTTTATAAAGCATTTTTAATTAATTTTCTGTAATTTCATTATGGTTTTGGACTTCAAATTTGTAATAGAGGATTGAGTATTTTATTAATACTTTATTTATTTATGTTGGAAATTAAATTTAAAGGTTTTGAATTTTCCCATGTTTTTGGGCAATGCTTTTTATAATAAATGATGTATTTATTTTTGTCTGTTTATTTTATTTTATTTTATTTTAAGTAATATCCTACCGGGATGTTACAAACAACGACGGTGTATTGAAGACACACCTTTTTAGTGGTTTACACTGTTAAAGGATTCAATGAAGATAAGTAGAAACCTCTTAGCATTGTTATCTGGTAAATGGGTTGAAAGGGGAAGTGAATTTGATCTTGGCAAATAGGTAGTTGAATTTAATTTATTAGATGTATGTTTAGGATTAAGGCTAAGAGTAATAGGATTAAAAATTAATTTGTGTGATCAGGTGCTAGACAGTTTGTGTAGAAAGCTTCTTCCATGTGGAAAAGTTAATGTTAAAATGATATATGACATTGTTTTGAAATTTGATGAAGATGTGGGTAGTATAGAAAACTTTTGTAGGCTTTACCTATTGTTAGGAATCTCTCAGTTCTTGTTCCAAATAGAAATGGAACTGTTTTCCCCATTCTTGTTTGCATTGTTGATGATTTACACAATATAGGAAAATATAATTCGTATGGATTAGTTTATGAATATTTGGTGGGTAGCTTGTGCAACAGTTCAATGGCATTGAAGACTGAAGGAAGTACAAGTCACTTTTGTGTTGATGGATGTGCTTATTTATTGCAGGTGAAGTTTGTGTTTGTGTAATTGTTGTTTTTTTCTTATTGTTGTACTTAATTTTGTACATTAATGTGTGACTATCTGTGTTTGTTTGTATGATTTAGTTACGGTCTTTTGAGCATTTCCTCATTGCAACACAAAGTTTAAAGTTGGGATGACCAAGTTTTGCTAAAAAGTGCTTTTGCTAATAATTTGGTTAGTATCCGTATTGTTTATTTTGTATGTATAAGTTTGGTTGTTATTTCCATTAATTTGTTTTGATGTGTTGTGCAAGCTGTTGTTGATATTTTTGTGTCAAAGGAAGAACTTTGTAATGATGTTGTCAAAGAAGCATTTGAACATTTTGGAATTGCATACACACAACAAATAATTAAAGAGAAGGAAGAGTTTTAGCAGGTTGTAGAGCATCAGGAACATGTCATAAGTGATCTAGAAGGATCTCTATGCCATTTGGAAAAATTAGTAGCAGAACGGACCAAAGAGCATAAGAAGGTTGTTATTGGTGATGATGATGTTGGTAGAAATTCAAAAAATTGTCCTTCTAGTGCAGGAGACAATTCCAATATGTATGACCGAATGAAGGCAGAACCTCGATTGCTGTTGAAGAGAAGTGCCATATGGGAAGAAAAGAAACCCAAATTTACCTTGATAAGTTTCTTATTGTTGTAATTTTCAGTGCATTTAGACAGTCATAGTATTTGATAGTAATGTTGAATGACTTTCATGTGCTCTTATAGAAGTACTTTACTCTAGTTTAGGGTGCAACATTAGTGTATGATTAATACTTATAATTGGTATAATAGTGATAATAATACTTATAGTTGGTAGTAATAATGATCAAAATAATTATAGATGATAAGAATAATGACAATAATAATTATAGTTAATAATAATAGTAATAATTATAATTATAGTTAGAGCTGATAATATAATAATAATAATAATAATTGTTATAATCAATAATAATAATGATAATAATAATATAAAATAATAATAAATATCATGAAAATTAGGTTATATTGTTGTAAATGTTATTATTAAAGTAATAAAGTTGTAAATTCAGTTTTAAATATAATAGATAAAATTGATACTACAATATGGTGCAATTAATTGATTTTATGAAATAATTATAATAGTGTCTGACCCATGCGTGTACACCCAGTTTATTCTATTTTTTACTTTTATTTCAAATCTATCTATTTAGAATAATAATACGGTTAAGTATGTTTTTATTCTCTGAACCTATACCTAAAATTGGAATTCGTCCTGTTCGAAACTTCACGTTCAACACCTAAAAAAAGGTTAATGTAATTAGGTTAAAATAACTATATTCATCCATTTTTAAAGGTTAGGAACCAAGATGTATTGAAATTTTGGACAATGACGAATTTCAATTTTTGATTAAAGTTCAGGGACTAAAAACAAACTTAACCCACAATAATATAATTGTTATTATATTTATTTAACCATTAAAAATAATAATAATATAAATTATAAATTGTAAAATTTAATCTATTTAGCAAAAGTATTTAGTATAATAACATTTTTTATAACTAAAAAAGCACTTATAGTAATAACACCACCATGAATACTAATAATAAAAATAAAAATAATAATGATACCAATAATAACAAACTAATGATAATAATAATAATAATGTTTATGCTACAAATATTAATGTCAATGCTAATACTAAGACTAATGTTAACCATAAAATAATCTATAATTATATATAAAGATATACATCAACCACAAAAGAAATAAAAAGGACAAATAATTAAAATATGATCCGATAATAACAAAATTAAGATGTGCGTCTAACTATAATAATTGTACCACACCTAGCCAATTCGACCAAGTAATAATAATAAACGTCCACCATGTCTACACGCGAAGTTATTCAGGTAGCCGGCCTAGGCTGACCTAATCCCACCCGGCCTAAACCGGTAACCTAAGACACTAAGTACCAGCCTAAGACCACGTATTAGCGATAGCGACACGAGCCGCCAAAGGGGTAATCGGCCTATGCTGACCACCCTGGTATGCGTAATGAAATCAAAGCACTCCTAAAATTCAGTAAGCCCGTAATAATCAGACTAAGGGCCTGGGCTAAGGCCCAGGCCCACCTATGGCCCAAGCCAAGGCCCGGCCCATGAAATGGTCAAACATAATTAATAATCTATAAATATACATGGACCCCACGAATTAAAGGTACGCATTCATTACTCCATTAATCACCTGATTTGACTTTTGAGAGTTTTGGCTGACTTAAGCTTCAGAGTCCTTTCTATAGGTAACCCCTCCCGGGTCCAAGCCGATATATACCAAAAGGGGGAGAAGCCAACCGAGGAGATAACGGATATGGGTAAGGCGATACTTGTGCCTAACTGATCTTATTTGTTCTCTGCAGGAACAATAATAATAACAATAATACCATTATAATAATATCTCATAGCGATAATAATAATAATAATAATAATAATAATAATAATAATAATAATAATAATAATTCAACAACTAAATATATAAAGAGATACAAATTTTTTATGTCCTTTTTTGTTTTTACAATTTTATTCTCTTAATTACTATTTATTAAACTTAAATAATTATTCATAATAAAAAATTATTTGTTAGTTTTATCATTTTACTAATTTTAGTAACTATTTTTTTAATTCAAATAATTACACAAATATATAGATAAAATGAATAACAAAATAAATAAAAATAAAATATGTGTCTAGAATAATAATAATAATAATAATAATAATAATAATAATAATAATAATAATACCACTAGAATAATATCGTGTGGTGATAAAAATAATAATAATAATACAATTACTTATAAAAAGAGATAAACATCTTCGCTATCCTTTTTTGTTTTTTCAATTTCATCCTCTTAATTATTATATTTTAAATTGAAATAATTATTCATAATAAAAAAATTATTTTTCAGTTTTATTATTTTACTAAATTTAGTAACTATTTTATGAATGGAAATAATTGTTCAAATGTAAAGATAAATGAACAATAAAACAAATATACAAGGCAAGTAATTGAAACATTATTCATGTACATAGTAAGTAAAAGTAAAATGTGTATCTAACAATAATAATAAAACCAATAATAATAATAACTATTATAATAATTATAGTTCTTATTATTAATAGTTATTATTATTATAATTATAGTTAGAGTTGATAATAATAATAATAATAATAATAATAATAATAATAATAATAATAATAATAATAATAATAATAATAATAATAATAATAATAATAATTTTTCTAGTACTTCTTTTCTCATATCAATAATATGTAATAATAAAATTAATATATTATGTAAGGTCCATTTATTTTCTGCCCTTTTGTAAGGACTGCCCCAATTTGTTGGGCCTAAGGGCTAGCCAAAGGGGAAAGATCAGACCTAATCTGCCCTAAACTTAAACTTTGTGCTCACTTTCGAAAAACAGAACCCTTCCACCCTTTGACGGCTGCCATTTTTCCTTTGCTCGGGTTTTGGATCTCGTTCATTTCTAAATGCAAACAAGCTCTCTTCCGTCCATGTAAGTTGATCTCTGCCATGCTCTTCTTCCTTCAACGTACTCTTTGTAAGTCCAGCTAGGGTTCGTACTGATAAACTAGTTTAACTCTGTCCGCTTCACTTTTACAATGTTGGGATCTCTTTCTTGAGCCGTGGTGTTCCACTATTCGGTGTCGTGATCTTATTCTGCCCATTCAAGGTAAGGGAAGCTAGGGATCTTTGTTAAAATCTGTTCCTTGCACATTTTGCCACTGTTTTTATGCTTTGTACGAGTGTGGTGCCATTGTGAAATATTAAATGAATGTATGCTGCTATTGGGAGTGTGTTTGGATGGCTGTGCAGGGCGAATAGTGGCGAGACCCGACGTTCTCGCCCAAGTGACCAGGCCTCGCCCAGGCAAGACTTGCAGAAACAAGCCCAAACTCTCACTCGAGCTCTCGCTCAGGCGGAGAGCTTTCGTTTGAGCGAGACACCATCTCGCGCAGGCGAGAGAGGCTCGCCTAAGCGAGGACGCGTGAGGGTTTGAGGTATGTTGCTGTAGGCGTAGCTCAGGTGAGGAAGCCCTTTTTGGGTGAGGGATATGCTCGTCCGAGCGAGAATCCGCGAGTCCCACAGGGTTCCCTGATGACAGTCTTGCCTAAGCGACACCTTGTGGCTTGAGCGAGACTAGCACGTGACTTCTCTATATAACTGTACCTTTAATGTTTTTGGGCCCTTAATTGTATGTTTGGCTTGTTATGCTTTACCTTGGGTATGAACTGTATGAATTGAGTGACCTTGTATGAATAAGATGGAATTATGATTCATGAGTTTTAACATGAGGTGAGCATGATGTTTGTATGAGGTGTTCATGAAATTAAAATGATGGGTTTGGTATGGGTTTGACATGAGACATGAGTGAAAGTGGATCAATGAATGTGGCATGCTGCTGGTAGGAAATACACTCCTATATTTGTGATTTGTGGAGGAGAAGTGGAATGCATTCAATATGAAATACAAGTGAGGACGAATATTGGTTTGATTATTATTGGTCCGTGTTAGTGCGTAATTCCTTGGAGCTTCTAGGTGAGACTTTCAGGGTCGCGCTTCAGTGGTCTGGACGTAATTCCATGGCCCCTGTTAGTGGGTGTCCATGGTGGTGCCCCATCTATATGGTCTGGTAAGGATTCAAGGTAAGGTTGTATCCTGATGCTCTAAGGAGTTAGTTAGTTTCACTTAGAGCGGACTGAATCTTGTGGTGAGAGTAGTAGGAGGCCTGAAACTCATTAAGGGCTAACCTCGTGCGTGAGGGAATTGATTCATTGTAACACTTGAAACACATAGCTCGGGGGTGAGTAGAGGTATCCACCACAAGTGCAAGCATCTGCTGAATCTGACTAGATTATATGTATCCGAATGAGTCGAGTCGAGTGTTAGTGTATTATTTTGAAAGGTCATAACATGATTGGATGATATATGTATATTGGATTGTGAAGGTATATCTAATTACATGATAAAAATATTTTTGGCTCTAGCTTACCTTCTATTTTGTTGTATGTTTTGCTGTGTGGTTCTCTCTTTTGCGATGATCATTAACTTGTTGATGTGAGTAGCTGCGAGGAACACCTGTGGTCAATAGGGAGGTGATGGTTCCGCTGCTTAGTCGACTGGACTTGGGCTTTTCTTTTTATGGCTTTTGCTAGGGTTATGGCCCATGTATTATTTGATTTGTACTGTGTTTCTAGTTGCTTTAGACCTCGTACTTTGTTTTGTTTAGCATCGTGGTGTGCCCTAGGATTTTACCTTCATAACTCTTGGATATCTTTAAGGAGTGAGTTCCTACTCCTCATCTTTGCTCTTAATATTATTTTGTGTTACGTGTCATTGAAGTAAGTTTATTTATTTAAATGGGAAGTTACATATTACATATTAATATTACTAATAATAGTAATAACTTTCCTACTAATAATTTTAATAGTACTAATGGTAATAATATATAATAGTAACATATAATAATAATAATTATTATTATTATAATACTAATGTTAGGTTATCATCTTACTACTATCACTACAAATAATATTTATAAAAATATTAATTTTTATACGGGTTGGTGAGCCAACCCACTTAACCCATCAATCCGTGGTGGTTTGAGCCGGGTTGTAAAATTTTTGACTCACCAAAAAGTGAGTCAGGTTGAGCTCATTAATTTTAAATCTGACCCGTGGTGAGCTAGCCCGTGTGAGCTGGGTTGGCTCCTTTTGACATGTCTAGTCATAACAAAAAATACATGTTTTGTACCATGTACAAATGGTCAAATAAATACTACTAATTTGAACAATGACATAAATGTTCAAAACCCACAACAATCATATGCTCCACATTGTTAAAAATGTACATTGATAACGTCTACTTCCTTACTAATAAATCATATTCACCTATGACTTTTTTTTGCCTTTATATAGAATCCACTAACATATGTATTGCTGGCGAATATGTGGAAGTTGTACTTGTAGAAGGACTTATTGTTCACTAAACGGAAATCATATTGGTGCACAAAAAGGAATAACATTTATTAGTAAAGAACATATACAAAGACAAAAGTTTGTCTTACAAGTATAATGACTTACATTCAAGTAATCAGGCATGCTATTCCTATCAAACTTTTTCACACCATCCCACAACTCCATCATCTTAAGAACAATAACGTCACAATCACATTTAAGAAAACAAATTTACTTCAATAATGAAACATTCAGCAATTTCATCAACATGAATTAATTGACCATGATGCATGCAAAATATGTAAAGACTAACGTGTTAGGCTGAATGGGAGTTATTTCGTGTTAAGGTTCAAACTTTGGCCTAATATCATCATTATAGTTCAACAACATTCCAAAAAACAACTCTAAATTATGAGTCAGCCAAATATAAACACAACACTGTTTACATAGACTACCACATGTAAGTCAAACAATAATTAACAACACCTTTAAATTCTTATAGCAGCGTTGTTTATCCATTTGTGGTCCCGTCTACAATGACCTAATGAATCAAATACAAATAATTGCTTTGTTTGACAGTTGACAACATAGCACTACCAATGGTCATCATGGATAATTGGAGCAAACAATTGCAAAAAGAAATTTTTATTTACCAAATTATGACAAATAATTTATAACCTATCAATAACGAAAAAGGTCAAAAAAACTAACAAAATATGTCGTCAATATATTATGCAGAGAAAAAAGTCCCGGACAGAAGTAAGTCTTGTAGTCATTCAAGGTCCATTACCGTATATTGACCTTCATCTTCCGTGAGTTATGAAGGACATGGGTCTAGTACAATACAAAAAATTAATTTATATTTATAAATTAATGAATAATAATTTTTAACACAATATTCATACCGTATAAAGTGGACTGAAAGCAATCCTCTTTACTTGCCATACATCCGTCATTCAAAGTACATCATCGTGCATCAACCAAAAAGCACAACCTACATACACTGAAAATTCTTACTAACTAAACAATAATACTAAAATATTTTAAAAATCAGTTACGAAAAATACTTCTTACCAAGTTGTCAACCTTCTTACGTGGACCAAAATCGAAACACTTTTAGGTGCCAAATATGTGTCCATTTATTTCAAACACGGCCATATTAAAGTAACAAAGACGTTAAAATTACAATTTCCCATTTAAAAATTGAATTACTTAAATTGCAATTGAATTAAGAATACCTATAAGGAACAAAAACATTAGTTACAGTTGTACATAACTTCATACAGTCAACTATAAATGTAAGAGGACAATCAACTGCGAAAATGTCTCTTTTGGTTACTTTTATTATGTGCAATTTATGAAGTTTGTAGAAATGAAGTGTGGCATGTTGCATCGGGTAAAAGAATAAGTGTATGGTAAATTTCATAGATAATTGTATAAATGCATGTTTTAATTATGAAAAGCTAGTAAATGGATGTGTGCATTGTGATTCAGTCATAGGAATTATGACTAGATAATTGTAGTGTGATAGGAATTGTGTGTTGTATGATTGGGTTTCATTGGAACCTGTTTAAGAGTTCCAAAAACTAGTAGCATTGTGTTACTGGTATAGTGCCTGGTGACACGGGACAAGCCGCTGAGCGATAGAGACCCAAAACAGTGGCAGTGGCCACTGGATTCGCGTGGCGCCTAACGGCAAGGGAGGCTTCGTCAGGCGGAGTTCGCTGACAAAGGCATTGGGAAAGCTTATCGCCTGGCAATGGGAGAAGATCGCCAGGCAGTCTGGGACCAATTTTCGCCTATTGACACGAGTGATGTGCTAAGAGGTTTTGGGTGTAAAGTTGGATTGCGAGGAGAATTCTACATAACTTTGGATGGAAGTCTTGATGCGATGATTTGCTAGGGGCCTAGTTACGAGTGCAACTTGTATTGGGGTAACATGTGGCAACTCGAGGTTGTAGCCTGGTGGTTTTGGAAGTCCAATGGAGTGTGCAAGATCATGGCTCGTATGGATGGGTTCCGGAAGATTGCCCTCCTCATTGTTAGTTGACGAGTTTGGCAGTCTTGGGACAAATACAGATTGTGGTTCGTATTGGGGAACTCCACTTGGTGTTGTGGATTGTGGTCGTAACAATTTTATTCCTACATGTGGACTATTAGGTGGTGGCATGTAGTCGAAGGGGCGAGTAGACACTCATGGCAGCAAAGGTCAATCAATGTAATCATTAAAGGGTGTCGAATCAAGAGGCGTCCAAAGGAAGATGTGAATGTTGGGTTTGATAGATTGGTCTTTGATTAGAGATTTTGAGTTTAGAATTATAACTTATTGTATATTGCTTTTATTTTATTATTATTTGAGCTCACTCTATCTGTGTGTGTTTGGCAATGATCATGTAACTCGTTACATAGGAGCAAAGGTTGATGTAGGTGAGCATGTGGATGCTTAAAGTCAGAGAGGGGCCAACGTGGAAAATTTTCATGGTTTCATTTTTTCGTGTTTGTTTTCTTATAATAATAGACTAGTTAGTAGTTTTGGAATTTTGTAAACACTAAATGGATTTATATGGTTTTGAAACTCGACGTTTACAATAAAGAAAATTTTTCCCGCACTTTGGAAAGGTATTTTGATAATTAAACGCGACATACTATTATATTTCTTATTGTTAAATTTAAATAAGTAATATATAGCTAGGACGTTACAAAAAAGGCACGACTTCAGTTGTTTACCAAATAACTATGAACAACTTTGGCCCAATTATAATTAGATAGAGTATCTAAGTTGTCTAAAACACTACAAGGAATATTACAAATTGTTCTTGAATTCCTAGGAAAGTAAAGTACTGCAAAACATACTAATATATACAAACGACAAACATTTTCTACATCATCGACGTTAGTACCAATCATACATTTCATCATTTCAAACACACTTTCAATTGTTATTACGTTGGTCCGCATAACTGAAGCAACTAGTCCACAAACATTTCTATCAAATTGAACCTCATCCCCACCGATGCCCAATCCCAAACACACACATGTCACCAGTGGTTAAAGGAAGGGAGTGTTGCATCAAATGTCACGAATTACAAACAGACAACCAATGCTTTAAAAGCTCTAAAATGAGTGGCTTACATATCTACATGGGCTTTTGTATATGCATACACCATTTGAATGGTGCGTTTCCAATCCTTGCTCGGTGCTTAACTGTAATAAACTCATTCATTTCAGATACGTACTTTATATAACAGAAAGTACGTAATCGAGCCTATCAAACAAAACAAAATAATGGATTTCAGATAACATGTTCACAATTGAAGCACCAAAATGCACAACCAAATGAATAACACATTGGAATCACCTTTTCCTTATGTACAATCTTCCCAACCATCACTTTTTCAAATACTATGAACTGCATACAAAACAAAGAATGAGCAACAACCATAAATTATAGCCCAACAAACAACCATTAAACCCACAAACACAGCCACAAAGACTTGCCCAACAACCAATAAAACCTCTACCCAATGCCCTAAAAATTTTACAATCAACAAATATTCAAAAAATGAATAAAGTATAACTAAATCACTCACCTCTACTCCAATCGCTGAACGAACACACCCGCACACCCAAAACCCTCCACAACAGACAATGCCAACCTTGACAACAAATATGAACGCTAAATCCCTATTATTCCTTGGGGGATTCCAACAGTAGAACCACTGAAGCAAGTGCGGAATCCCCAAAACACCACAAAACTCGAACTAAGGCGACTTAAATGCTTTCGAACCACCCAAAACCCTCCACAACAACTGTGAACGCGAAATCCTTACTATTCTTAGGGGATTAAAACAACGAAATCATTGAACCAAGCGTCAAACAACCAAAACCCCACAAAATCACAACTTAGTTGTCGTTTTCACTTTTCGTACCTTTTTGTTTTGCTTTGTGGCAAAGGCAACCCACTCGACGAACACTAATTTGGTGGCGCTAGTGGTCATTACCTATTTGGAAGGGTGAAGTTTTCTTATCAACCTTGTGCTTTTCTCCGGTGGAAGAAACCTATAAGCGCGTGTCGCATCCTAAATCGCTAATTATTTTTATCTTTTTTAATTAAAATATTTTTATTGACCTGGACGAAATTAAATCACTAATTATTTTTATTCATTTTCACTTTTCGTACCATTTTGTTTTGCTTTGTGGCAAAGGCAACCCACTCGACAAACACTACTTTGGAGGCGCTAGTGGTCATTACCTATTTGGAAGGGTGAAGTTTTTTTATCAACCTTGTGCTTTTCTCCGGTGGAAGAAACCCATAAGCGTGTGTCGCAACCTAAATCGCTAATTATTTTTAATTAAAATATTTTTATTCACCCGGACGAAATTAGGTGTTGAGAACGCGAACGAAAAAGGAGCATGCTTTGGTGATGGAAGGTTCGAGTGCACATTATTTGGGAAATCAATTTTCCCTCTTTTAATTTTTGGTTCATACCACATGTGCATAGGTTCTCCTTTTCAGTTTTATTAAATTTTTAATTAAAAATTAAATGCCACATGGGGCCAGTGTGAAAAATGAGTAAACTTTTGGTGTTCAAATATTGTTTTCGAAATAAAAAATAATAAGACAAAAATATATATATAAAAAAATATAGATCAAATCAAACTATTTTTACAATAAACAATAATAATATAGGATAAAATAGTAAATAAAGAAAAGATTATAAAGAATTTATATTGAGACACATGTAGAGTTATCCCTTAGTAGAAAACGCACCCATTGTACGACAAGACAGAACAACTCATGAGATGGATCTAAATCAGCGAAATATCTTTAACTTTACGAGAAATAAGGTTTTAAAGATAATATAGAACAAAAAAAAAAGACTTAGAATACTTCTATCTAAATTGTTGTTTGTTGTGTATTTTTCTCATGTAGATATGTTGTATTTATAGGTAGAAGAGAGTAAATAATAATAAATTTGATTAAAATAAAATAGTAAACAGTAATAAATATAATTAAACTAAAATAAATGTAATAAAGTTAAAACATTATTCACCCATAAACAACATTTTTGTAACACCCTCACTTACTTATAATATGGTTTCACAATAACTAGACTAACTTTAAAAGAGGGTAAAATTTTGTGCATACGTATACTTAGTTGTTCAAAGGCTATTGATAAGTGTCTATTATTAGTTAAATTGCATATCATTTAGACAATTATCTTCCACTAAATCAATGCAAAAATCATTACAATTGACCTAATTTTACATACATTTTGTGCTATTTTGCAATAAAATGAAGGAAATTATGAAGTTGGTGGTGAGTCATAAAAGTTGCAGCTCAAGCCAGAAGATGAGCCGAGAAAAGTAAATTTTAAGTTTGTGGCTGAGTAGTAAAATTTGACGCTTAACACATTTTGAGAAAACTTCACTACAAACAAACATGAAACTCTATATTTGAAGCTGAGCATCAAAGGGAAACCTCCATGACAGGGAAATCCATTGCTGACCTGCAAAAGATAGATGCCCAAGCTTGGGAAGAAACCCACTTAGGGAGGAAACCTCTATGGCTAAACTTTAATCTTGGGAGCTAGAGCAGCACTTGAAATTCTATAAATACAAGGCATGACCTTGTGATTTAGTATGCTGATTTGAACGTTGATTCTAGTATTAGTTCAATAGTAGAGTCTATAGAGAGTGTAAAACCTGGGAAAATTAAATAAATAAATAAATATTTTAATAAATGTGAGGAAGTTGGAAGAGCTATCAAATCAAGGAAGTTGAGTCTGAGTCATGTCTATTGTTAGCATTGGAAGGGCTATCAAATTGAGGAAGTTAACTTCGATATTCGTGTGACCTTATCAAGTATCGCGAAGGATAGGTCCAGCAATGCATGAGATTGTCTTGCCACCGCACTTGACAAACTTTCATAATGTATTCCATGTGTCATAATTGAGGAAATACATAGTAAGTCCTAAGCATGTGTTGGAAGTAGACGACATTCAGGTTCGGGAGGATCTGATGGTAGATGTCAGGCCAATGAGGATATTGGACTCGTAAGTCAAGAAGCTGAAAGGGAAGGAGATCCGAATGGCGAAAGTCCTCTGGGACGAGGAAACAAAGGAGATGATGTGGGAGATGGAAGATCTTATGAGGCAATCATATCCATAATTTTTTCTTTGTAAGTACAATTTTTGAGGACGAAAATTTTTATAAATTGGGAGAATGTAAGACCCGGGAAAATTAAATAAATAAATAAATATTTATTTAATAAATACAAGGGAAGGAATCCTTAAGTTAATTAATGCGAAATGTTAAGATAATGGAACAATACTTGCTTAAGTGGTTCAGCGTACTTAATTATGTTGAGAGGACTTGAGTTAAAGTCTTGGGTATGCCATTGTTGTGTATTTAATTATTTAAATTGTTTTGCATGTGTGCATGACCTTGTGGTGCGATGTTATAATCAATATATATGTATGAATTATTAAGAAACATGAATTGGCTTGATGGTTATACATTTGCTTGGTAATTGGGTGGATATGAGTTTGAACCTTGGTAAGCACGAAATATTCCTTTTTATATGTACAACTGGAGTTTTATCCAGAATTTGATGCACCACATGATATATTGTTGGTCTATGAAAATGGATGAAAGGAATGGGTTTGGGGATTTAGGGTTTTCGCAAGTGCAAGAAAATTTTGGGTTTTATCCAGAATCTGATGCACTACCTAGCGGCACATAGCTTGCCGCCAGGTGACAACGCAGTGGAAACTACATTGTGCATTTGCATTGTGAAATTCGCGATATAGGATGTTGTTGATGAGGACCTTATTTTAGGCAAGGATAATAAGTTAATAGGTAAAATATGTAATCATTGAAGGTTAATATCGCATGGTATTGGTGGAGGGTTAATATTGCAAGGAAGGTATTTGTAGGTGAGTACTAAACTTAAGTGGACATAAAATATTAAAATATAGGAAAAATATAGGTGTTGTGAAGGAAATAGGTGATGTGGCTTGAGTTGTAGATGATAGCAGTGGTGTTTGTAAATTTTCATATGAGTATGGGTAGTGCTTGTCCAAGTACAGTGTTAGCATGATCTAAGTTGGTGAATACTTGTCAATGTAGTTACAATTAATGTAAAGGAGGTATGAAGTATTATGTTGAATCCCCTTAGGTATATAGGAATATGTATGGAAGTAAATTGAATGATGCTATTGTGTGCTATACCAAGAACATGAAGGATTACCTTAGGAGCACCTAGATTTACTATAAGTCAAATTTGTGAATACATGTGAGTGTATATATATATATATATATATATACAAAATTGATGCATATGGGGTGAAATGGAATGATTTGGATCACTGTTGAAAGTATATAAAGGTTCCTATTGTATTTTGGATAAGTACTTGTGTGAATTGAGTGTGTTAGAACCTGTGCAAGAGTGTAAAAGCCAATAAGATGTGTTGTACTAGTGTACCACCTAGCGATGAAAATTGAATTGTTACGCGATAGCTACAAAACAAAAAGTCCTTGGAGTGCCTAGCATCTAGTGGTGAGGGTTGGACCGCCAGGCGATGGACTGCAAAACAGTGGTGTCGCAACCTAAATAGCGACGAGATGACAACTAAAAATAAATATTTTTGAAAATAGAGATTTTAAGTCGCCACCATAATTTATTCTGGAAAACTATGGAAAACCATAAAAATAAAATAAAATCTGCATAAACCAAATTTAGGATCCGGGAGTCGGTTACGCATAGGGAAGGTATTAGAACCCTATAGAGTCTGCCCAAAGGCGATGCCTTTAATTAAATTTGTAAAAGAGATATGTTTATTTTAAATGTTTATTTTTCCCATAAATAAGAAAATATTGAACAAAATTATTTTTTTATTTTTTTAGCAAAAAGGACCCGACAAGGATTAACCTTGGTCCTACATATTCTCATTAAAAAAATGAGAAATCAGAGCTACGTAGTTATTTATAAAACTATTTTAAAAATGCTTTGAAAAACCTTTTAATTTTTGGGAAGTCAACCTGACAAGGACTTGCCCTGCTCCTACATATCTCCATTCACAATGAAGAATCAAGGATCACATAATTATTGATACAAATTTATTAGAATATTTAATTTTTAAAGTTGTCTTTTGACATTTTTGAAAATATGTGTCATGCGACGAATGCGGCCGGGTTGACACCAAAAACATTTTTTATATTTTGTATTTTTGAAAAAGAGTGTCGTGTGACGCGGGAGATCAATTAGACACCAAAATATTTCTATGATTTTTTATATTTTTGAAAAGGAATGTCGTGCAACGCGAGCGGTCGATTAGACACCAAAACAAGTTTTATAATTTTTTATTTAAAAAGGAGTGTCGTGTGACGCCAACGGTCAATTAGACACTAAAAGAAAAAATAAAGAAAATAATTTTAAATTTTTATTTATTTTTATTTTTATCATTTTTGAAAACTATTTTAATTTTTATTTCCATTTAAAATATTTTTATTATTTTAGAAAACGATATGATTGAAATGAAATGTGAGATTTAATTAGAAAAGGGTAAAATTGGAAATAGAAAAGCGAAGTGCATAAGTGAGTATGTGGGTGCAATGAGAAAAACTACATACATGGGAATGGGGTGCACATAGAGAAACGCGTGGTTCATAAAGTAAACACATTCTAGACTAAAAAAGGAAATTAAAAGAGTGAGGTGTGTGCTTAGTGAAAACGCAGGAACATAAGTTAAAATAAAACTAAATATAAGGGGTGTGGGGTTATTACATTGGGGAGTGCATGAAGTAAATAAATAAAGAGAACCCAAATTAAAAGCAAGGTACACAAATTAAATTATGGAGGTGCGTGTAATAAAAAATGAATCTACCAAAAACCCTAAGTTCAAATTCTCTCCTCCTTCTAAAATGCACAGCACTTAAAGTGCTTCTTTTCCAACTTCATCTTCAACCTCGCGCACGCTGCCAACCACGACACCTCTCACGTTCACTACCACGCCAACAACGACGCGCCCTTGGATATTTGAAGACTCTAGAAAATGGTCAAGATTAGAAATGCAATGGATTGATATTGTTGGAGTTAGACTTCACCTACTTCACTCTCATGTGTATTAAACAATTAAACTCTACTCCATTAATTACTAATGTCAACCCACAAGTCTACTCAAACTCTAATCCCTTAGTTGAATGAGCCTAGGTTTCCTTATTTAGAGTCAATTCCTTGAATCCCTATATAAACAAACTCGCTTTACAAATTAGGGTTTAAGACAACTAATGGGTCAAGTTTCATTCCTAGATACAAGTTCCATTAGGTATCTTGTTCCAATTCTAGGTTTCAAGAGATATTTTCCAATACCTAATGACCCAAATATCATGCAATGAATGGTTAAAACAAAGCAAGCTTTAAATACATAAACAAAGATACTAGCAATCAATGGAAGAAGCATATATATATATATATATATTCAAACCATTCAAAAATACATGAAAGTTCAGTGGCTAAATCTAACCCCAACAAAAATGGGTTTAGCTCTCCATTGCCATGGAGAGCTCAAGCTTACAAAATGGAAATGGAAGAGGGAGGAGACACAAAGAGGAAGATGGAGTTGTTCCCACAAGCCTTAGCAGACCTCCAAGCGCTCCAAGACGTGTTGTTTGAGCTCCAAAATGTCCAAGATGCTTTTCCCCTCGTGAAAACAAAAGAAAAAGAGCCAACTTGCCACATCAGCGAAAACTAGCGCCTGGCGGAAGGGTCTCACCACCAGGCGCTAGCGAAAAACAGTGAGCAAAACCACCAGCTACCACCCGACGGTGTCCAGGTCCCGTCAGGCGGTGAGCAGCAGTTGCACCTGGCTGGCGCTTGTCTGGCGCCTAGCGCTGGCGACCTGTTGCGCATGGCGTTGGCTCTATGTCGCCGGGCATTTCCTGTTGACATTTTTGCTCTTCTCCTTGCTATTCCGGGTCACTCATTTGTCTGGACTTTTAGAGCAAAGCTTCCCATCTTCAAAAAGGACACAAAAAATGGGGATTAGTAGTATATTTAGATCAATGAAACCCAAAATGTATATATTTACAAAAGTAAGGTAAAATTGAGGATTAAGTAGGTTAGAAGCTTTGGAAGAGATGATTTTGCTAATGAAATATAGCTTGGATAATGGTAAAAATTAACATTATCAACTCCCCCAAACTTAAAACCTTGCTTGTCCTCAAGAAAAAAGGTAACTTGGCCTAGATGAACAACACAATTGCAATGATCTAGCAACTCAAGAAAATAGATGTCAATTGTGCTTGCTCTTATTTTAAAGATTGTGTAGCACATGTGTTTCATTAGCAAGGCAAACTAAAGCTGTGGTGTTCACAAAACAAAAATTTCACAAGTGCATGCAAGAGTTTATAAGGGATCAACAATCATGGCAAAATGTTTCCTTGATCAATGAGAACCACTTCTTACAAGAACAGGTGTTTCACTCAAGCCCACTGGTGTATGATATAAAAAAAATTCTCTCTACCATCACAATGTCACACAATTTAACTTTGCTTTTTGTTCTAAATGGCTAAAACTTTCACAAGCATGCTATCATCACAAGGTCTTTTATGGCTTGTATCGCGGCTAGGCTAAGAAGGAAATTTGGTTTTTCAGGATAACAAAAGTACCTTGAGCTAAGAGAGCAACTAATCAAATCATGAAAGTATTTTTCTCCCTTCTCTATTGAACAAATGAAACCAATTCCCAACTTGCTTGCATCAATTTTCTTTTTTTTTTTGAATTGAATTGAATTGAACTAAAAAATTTACAATTTTTCTCATGCTCCCTTGTATCAACAATAATTCCCCCAAACTTGAACCAACTCATGACTATCAATCATTTTCTCTCTCAAGCTCAAAGTAAGTTAGTCAATATCTTCACTATGCTCAAGGTTCAAGGAATGAGGCTCAAAGAAGACTCAAAGGGTTTGCACAAGAAATCAACTTGAAAAGGATTGGCTCAATTATGTAACATGAAAAAGAAAGATGGCCTTGATCATCTGTAGCATGCAAGTAAATGAATAGCAAATGAACTCAAGCAAAGTCAATTATGAGTCCACAGTGATAGCATTCACACAAATCAACTATGGGGCACAACCTCTCACACGGTACTTTGGGTTCCACAATTATCAACATATGCCAAAATCATTGATCACAATTAAAATCAAGCTTCACTATATCAAAATGAGAACAACCACAAGTTCATGCTCACAAGCCAATTCAACATCATTTCATAACAAGCACAAAAGATGATCATGAAAAGTACTAATTCAATGCAAAAGATTAGTTCACCACAACCAAGTTACAAAGTTCAACACTAAGCTATAAAGATCAATACTATCAAAAGAAAGTTAAAACTGAAATCTAAAAGCATAAATTAAATCAGGACTATCAGCAAAACAAGTCCTGCAAAATGTGATTCACTCTCTCCAAGCGCTCAGGCATCATCCTCGCCTTCTTCGTCTAGCTCCTCATCATCATCATCATCTCCAGCAGCTGAGGCTCCACCTCCCCCAATAGTAATGGCATGGGCCCCAAGCAAACTCCTCAGGTGATGGGGTGTGCAGCTCGGGAATCGTTAGGGAGATACCCCTAAGCATGTCTACATTGGCCATCCCCAGCCGGTATAAGGCCAACATCTGGGGTTCCAGGAGCTGAAGGTGATCAAGCTTGGCCTCCAAAGCCTATAACCGCATGTCAATGGTGGTATTTGCCTCGGGCTCGGGCTCTGGCTGTGGCTGATGGTGCCTCTTGGGTCTGGGAGCAATTGAGCAGAACCTTTGAAAATATGAGAAGTCTAGGTCCTGCGTTGCTTTCTCCAACGGGGGTACAAAAATGTCCACCTCTGTCAGGCTGCAAAGATGGGTGATGAGAAAGGGATGGCCAAGAGCAGCCTTGCCAGCGGCGTTGGCACACCGGTGGATCTCATTTGCAATAAACTGCCTTACATCCATCACCCGACCTGTTAGGATGGTGTACAAAATGGTGGCGCGTCCTTCTGTAAGATCAGACACATGGGAGCACGGGGATATGTTGGCGTGCATAAATACTGACCAGAAGCGGGCCAGTGGGTGAAGGGAACCTCTCTGAATCGTGCCTGTATGAAATCCTTCACCCGCCAAGCATAGTGCTTGGATCAGCTCTCCAAGCGCCACGCCCTCATCATCCAACACTGAAAACTAGCACTCTACATCATCAGCCAGCTGGGTGCCCAAAAATTCATTGATTGTGTCCGCATCAAAGGCACCCTTTTCCCCCGCACATAGCTGAGAAAGGTGGGAGCTGCTGAGGTGGTAACCTTGGCATTAGCATAGAATTCTTTCACCAAGGTTACACTAAAAGTGCTAGGGTAGCTACCCAGCCTTTCCCAACCACGTCTGATCAACTCCAGTTGAAATTCATTGACCTCCCCGGGCTTTAAAATCACTTTCCTCTCTGCCACTTGGAAGCGGTCCTCATTATCCTTTGTGAGGAAGTAGTGAGAGTAAATTATCTCCTTTCGTTTTTGCCCTTTTGAAGGGTTGCCAACGGCAGTCTTCATTCTTTTAGGATTGGAGGAGTATGCCATCTGCAAAATAAGCATTGGTACAAAGAGGCAATTTAAAGTTAGCATTAGAGTGAGAGATTCAATCAAAAAGAGAGTTAATTGCATCTAAAGACTAAACTAGAACAACAAAATGTCAAGTCATTCAGATGCAAAAACCATTGTAGCATTGGTGCCTCACAACCCAAGCAACAATCACAAGAAAAGCAAAGAAAGAGGCAAAAACAGGGGCCACCGCCTGGCCCCTTCAAAACGGCCGCCAGGCGCCAGCTTGCAGTAGTGGCACTGCTAGGCGCCACCGCCTGGCGGTAAAACAGGCCAAAATGGCCACCGCCAGGCGGTACACAACAGGGCAGCAATGTAATATGGTCAGCGAGCACAGAACAGAAAAAAAAATAACTACAATGGCAGCCCAGAACAGCAAACACGAGTTTATACCCACAACAAGCAACAGAAACAAAGTATCAAAGCAAAGTAAAACCATAAACTAATGAATTAGGATTTTTAAACAAAAACGAGCATCAAAAACAACACAAGGAAGTTACTTGAGTGGATTGCACGAGTGAATGTTGCAAGAGGTGAGATTGAAGAGTCCGTGAGAGTGGGTTTGTGCGTGGAAGGGGTTGGAGCAGCGTTTCGCCTGGCGAGAGTGAACTGTGAGTGAGTGGCACGAGAATGGGAGTTGGAATCAGGTTTGAATTTGAGAGAGATTGGGAAATAGAGTTAGGGATTTGAAGATTAGGGATTTGGTAGAAGTGAGAGCAAGGAATGAGAGTGAGACGCTAGGCGGGAGTAAGGATTAGGGTTTGAAGAGATGGGAGAAATGGGCCAGCCAGAAACAGATTTAAAAATGGCCCAACTAGTGCTGCGCAGCACGTCCGCCTGGCGGTAGGTCATGAGCCGCCAGGCGGTATACCAGTAAAATGCCACTGGGCCTCTTTTTCTGGTATGGCGCCAGGCGGGCGCTAGGGAGCCGCCAGGCGGCTAGCTCCTGGAATGCTCCCAGGGGCTGAATTTACAGACTGCGCCTGGTGGGAGAGAGAGCACCGCCAGGCGGTTAAGCTGCAGGGGTGGAAATTTTGTGTTTTTGGGCTATGGTTGGGTTGGTTTTGACTCTATTGTGCTCCCACCAACCTTTCACTCTTGCACACATACTTTTTCAAGCTTTTCAACTTCAAACCAAGCATTCACACTCAAGCAAAACATTCAATTCACTTAACAAATGCACAACTTAATTTAAGACATGACTTCACTACACAACTATGCTACTACTATTCTCACAAATAATCAATTTTTCACTACTACATTCTATGATGCATAAAGGTTGAATTCAATCCAAAATGCAACAACAAGCACATGCTAGCACATCCTAAAATTAACTATGCATGACAACACTCAAAGTTATGCTACCACAAGTTCACAGATGCAAATTTAACACAAAGTTCAACATCTCAACAACACAACAATCATACTAACACAATTCACACATGCATACAAACATCATACTGAATTGAAAACAAAAATTAAAAACCAAAATGAGTTTAGAGCGCTGGGTTGCTTCCCAGGAAGTGCTTGTTTAACGTCATCAGCCTGACGGGTAAGGCGCTTAAGCTTGGTTGGTGCTTTTGGTGTGCCCCTTCCCAACCTCACACCTATACAACTTCAATTGATCACTAGTCACCAATTTAGTCCTTCTAGAATAAGGAGCTTCAATTTCAATGCTTCCATCAACTTTGATGTCTCTAATAACCCATAGCCTTGCCTATTTTGACTTGAATCTTCTAGGAGAAATCTTCAAATGTTCCTTTCTCATCACAATTGGTTGGCCCGGTCTAAGCCCATTAGTCCCCATCAAAGAGTGGTGGTGAACTAGAACATCATCTTTCTCTTCCCTCTCTTCATACACTTTCGCGGAGAAACAATTTGAGCATTTTCCAAGCAACTTAGAAGCTTGCCACGGTCTACTAGTCATAGATAAGACTTCATTGATGACCTTAAGACTAGTTTCTTCATCAGTCAATTCTTGCACAGCTTCAAAAACGTTGAAATTCACTTCCTCATCTTGGTCCTTCAATCTCAGCGTTCCCTCATCCACATTGATGACAACCTTGGTTGTCTTCATGAATGGCCTCCCAAGAATGAGTGGTATCCCTTCATCTTTCTCCATTTCCATCACCACAAAATCAACTGGGAACTTGAGTTTATCTATCTGCACCACCACATCTTCCACCACGCCATAAGGGTATTTGATGGAGGTGTCTGCTAGTTGCAAGGTCATCCTTGTAGGCTTTGCCTCGAGACCGCCAATCTTTTTAAGCATAGATAGGGGCATCAGATTGATGCTAGCCCCTAAGTCAACAAGACCTTTCCCCATATCTTGATTTCCAATGGTGCAAGGGATAGTGAAGCTACCCGGGTCCTTGAATTTTAGAGGAAGATTTTTCTGAATAATGGCACTACAATTCCCTTGCACTTCAATGGTTTACTCTTCTATGTACTTCTTCTTTTTGCCAAGGAATTCCTTCATGAACTTTGCATAAGAAGGTATTTGTTGCAGTGCTTCAGAAAAGGGAATCTTGATCTCAAGCTGCTTGAATATGTCTTTAAACCGAGCTAATTGTTTCTCCTTCTCTTTTCTTGAAGGGTTCTGAGGATAGGGAAGGGGTTTCACAACAACTTTCTCTTTTTTTCTTTTTCTCTTTTTCATTTTCTTCTCTTTTATTAACTTCCTCCTCTACTACAATTTCTTCATCAACTTCTTCCTCTTGAATCGTTTCTTCATTCTTTTTCTTTTCTCTAGCTTCCACCTTTTCTTTAGATCCAAGCCCAACCTCCTTCCCACTTCTAGTGAAAATAGCTTGACATTGTTCTTTGGGGTTGGCTTGAGTATTTGCAGAAAATGATCCACCTTGTTGGTCCGCCAATTGCTTTGCTAATTGTCCCACTTGCACCTCCAAATTTTTAATTGATGCATCAGTGTTCTTTTGATTTTGAATTGACATTTGCATGAATTGCTGCATCATGTCTTCAAGCTTGGATGTTCTATCAGACAAAGAGGGATGTTGGTAAGTTTGTTTATGTGGGGGTCTATTGGAAGGTCCAACTTGGCCCAAGTTCTGTTGAGGTCTCCATCCTTGATTATAGTTCCCTGGTCGACCTTGATTGCCCATATAACTAACTTCCTCTTGAGATGTGCTCTTCATCGCACATTGCCCATTGGTATGGTTTCCTCCACACAACTCACAACTTTGCACTTGTTAGAGTTGAGCTATAGAGGCATTTTGAAGCTCTTGAGGAAGTTGTGACAATTTCTTCATGAGGGTCTCTAGCTACTGAGTCATGATCTTGTTCTGAGCTAATAGAGCATCTTGAGATTGAAGCTCTAGAATACCCTTCTTTTGAGAATGGGCTCTCTCCGTATAAGCTTCGTTATCATTGGCTGCCATATTCTCTATTAACTCATACGCTTCCTCTGGCGGCTTCCACTTGATACTCCCACCGGCAGAGGCATCCAACATCAGCTTTGACTGGGATTTAAGCCCTGCCAAGAAAAGAGTGAGCTGTGTAGGTTCATCAAACCCATGAATGGGAGTCTTTCTGAGTAGTCCTTTGAACCTGTCCCATGCTTCCCCCCAAGGACTCATCCATGTCTTGCTGGAAAGCAGAAATTTCTTGTTTGCCTTTGTTGATCTTGGATTGAGGGAAATACTTGCTCAAGAACTTGGCAACCACATCCTCCCAGCTAGTGAGATTGTTTTCAGGGAAAGAATTTAGCCAGACTTTGGCATTTCCCTCCAGAGAGAAAGGGAATAGACTATGGCTTCATCAGGCACTTGATGGATTTTTACTGTATTGCATATCTCTAAGAAGGTGGCCAAATGCGTATATGGATTCTCATGAGCCAATCCATTAAACTGATTACTCTGCACCAAGTGGATTAGAGCTGGCTTCATCTCCATATTAGTAGCATTCACCGTTGGTCGAGCAATACTGTTGAAATTAATGGTCCTTGTGAACGCAGCATAATCTTCCAAAGTGCGTCTTGCATGACCTCTACCATCACCATTAGGGTTTTTAGCCATTTCTTCTTCTGGATAAGAATCAAGATTCTGAGGAGTAGACGAAAGACTGTCTGAAGCAGAAGAGTGATGGGCAACTTGTTGTGCTTGAGCTCGTCTTCTCCTTGTGGCACTATTATTTCTGCAGGCAGTTTTCTCTATCTCGGAATCGGCAAGGAGTGGTTCTGAAGATGTAGTCCTCCTTGTACGGATCCTTCCCTGCATAAACTATAGAGCAACAACAAAGGCAAGCTTGAACTACAAGTTAGCCCAAAAATAATGTGTGTATATAAGTAAACAAAAACAGTAAATATGAACAAAAGAATTTAGTCTAAATAAGTCAAAAATCACACAAAAGTCTAGTATTAGACACGGCTCCCCAGCAATGGCGCCAAAAACTTGTTAAGACTTTGGCAAGTGTACCAAGTCGCGCAAGTAGTAACCAGTAAGACCGGGATATCGTTTCCCAAGAGACTCGTGTATACTAATTAATTCCGTAATTAGTGACTACTTTAAACTAATGAATAAATCCATATTTTGGGTTTTTGTATGCAAGAAATTGAATATTTCATAAACAAGTAAAATTGAACTTGGATATTTGAAGACTCTAGAAAATGGTCCAGATTAGAAATGCAATGGATTGATATTGTTGGAGTTAGATTTCACCTACTTCACTCTCATGTGTATTAAACAATAAAACTCTTCTCCATTAATTACTAATGTTAACCCACAAGTCTACTCAAACTCTAATTCCTTAGTTGAATGAGCCTAGGTTTCCTTATTTAGAGTCAATTCCTTGAATCCCTAAATAAACAAACCCACTTTACAAATTAGGGTTTAAGACAACTAATGAGTCAAGTTCCATTCCTAGATACAAGTTCCATTAGGTATCTTGTTCCAATTCTAGATTTCAAGAGATATTTTCCAATACCTAATGACCCAAATATCATGCAATGAATGGTTAAAACAAATCAAGATTTAAATACATAAACAAAGATACTAGAAATCAATGGAAGAAGCATATATATATATTCAAACCATTCAAAAATACATGAAAGTTCAGTGGCTACATCTAACCCCAACAAAAATGGGTTTAGCTCTCCATTGTCATGGAGAGCTCAAGCTTACAAAATGGAAATGGAAGAGGGAGGAAACACAAAGAGGAAGATGGAGTTGTTCCCACAAGCCCTAACAGACCTCCAAGCGCTCCAAGACGTGTTGTTTGAGCTCCAAAATGTCCAAGATGCTTTTCCCCTCGCGAAAACAGAAGAAAAAGAGCCAACCTGCCACATCAGCGAAAACTGGCGCCTGGCGGAAGGGTCTCACCGCCAGGCGCTAGCGAAAAAACAGTGAGCAAAACCACCAGCTACCGGCCGGGGGTGTCCAGGTCCCGCCAGGCGGTGAGCAGCAGTGGCACCTGGCTGGCCCTTGTCTGGCGCCTAGCGTTGGCGGCCTGTTTCGCCTGGCATTGGCTCTGTGTCGCCGGGCGCTTCCTGTTGACATTTTTGCTCTTCTATTTGCTATTCTAGGTAACTCATTTGTCTGGACTTTTAGAGCAAAGCTTCCCATCTACAAAAAGGACACAAAAAATGGGGATTAGTGGTATATTTAGATCAATGTAACCCAAAATGTATTTATTTACAAAAGTAAGGTAAAATTGAGGATTGAGTAGGTTAAAAGCTTTGGAAGAGATGATTTTGCTAATGAAATATAGTTTGGATAATGGTAAAAATTAACATTATCACGCATCAACTTGCTTCGTTCAACACCAACGTCACATTCTATTTTTCCTCTATTTAAGCATTTATTGTTTATGTAAAATACGAGAAGTGTCTTGTAGATGTTGAATTCAATTCATTATTCTGAGTTGGAAATTTCTATTAGCATTAATCATACAACAACAACGAAACAAACACGTAACATTATAGCAAATTTGGAAATTACGAACCTGTGTTTTAACGTGCTCCTATTTCCACTCTCAATTTGAATATCTTCCTTACGTTTGGTTTGCTTTTGCTTCTTGGGGTATGATCTAAATTGTATGAGTGATTATTATAAATATGAAGGAAATTATGGTGGATGAAGATGTAGCACGAAGATCTTGTAAAGTGAGTGTTCCCCTTTTTTAGAAATTTGGAAGACCAAGATTGATATTTCTGAAAAGGAATGAACGTGTGAACCAAATAAGAATGTTGGAACCGTGGAGTCGTTATGGAAATGGTCCTTTGAACAAAATTTAAAGAAACTTTTTTAATCAATTTTTTTTATAAGAAAATTTATTTTTATCCTTTTTATTCAATATTTATTTTTCAATATATTTTTTTAAAAAAAAATTATTTGTCCGGACGAAATTAGGTGTTGACAAGTGGGCTCTAGGACACTTGGCGCTGGCGGTAAAGGGAGCCCTCCAGGCGGTGTGCAGCGACATTTAGCCTGGTTGCGCCAAGCGATAGCGTAAGGGACATAGGTTGTTACTTGGATGTTTTGCAAGGTCTACACAGTTTTGGATGATGTCTTTGGGTTGAGACGTGCTGAGGCCCATTTATGAGTGGTTACTTGTAATTATTGTAAACACGTGGTGATCACGGGTGGTAGGCCGGTGAGGTCTGAAATCTTGTGGGAGCATACGAGTGGTGGCTCGTATTTGACTAGCTCCACTTGATTGTCACTCACGGGTGGTAGGCCGGTAATATTGGGAATCTCGTATAAGATACGAATAGTGGTTCATATTGGTTAGCTCCACTTGGTTGTTACGGATGGTGGTTCTTAATGTGATATTTCCACGCGTGTTGGTCTACGAGTGGGAGGCTTATAGAGGTTGGACCACGAGTGGTAGGCTCGTGGCAGCATGTGCCATATTAAGGTCATCGTCAAAGGGTGTAGAAGTTGGATGAACATAGTGGAAGGCCTTGATTTCTAATGCATAATGAAAAGTTCTCAGAAGGGGTTTTGGGCTAAGTTAAAATATTTGGGTGAGGGTTTATGATGTAACTTTTCATGTATGTTAAATTATATTGATCTCACCCTTTCTATGTGTTTGGCGATGATTGTGTAATTTGTTACCCGGGAGCAGATGATGTTTAAGGTGGTACTGGTGATACATAGAGCTAGAGTGGGGGCTAGTGATTAGGGTTCCTTGAGGAATTTTTTTTACTAGTTGTAATTTTCTAATTAAGTCAATATTGGAACATGGTTTATTTTTGTAAAGAACTACTTTTGGATTTTTTTAATTATGACACATATAAAAAAAATTTAAATTTTTCCGCGCTTTGGGAAAGACATAAATGCTGAGATAGTATTATTATTATTACAGAGAGAAACACTTAGAGTAGTTAGTTATTAGTAAATATTTTTTAAAAGCTATTGAAGGAAGAAAGTTTATCCACGTTCATCTTGTATCCATCATCATGAGCAGTAAATTTCTCCATTGTTGAGATTGAATATAACTTATAAACTCTCTTTGTATTGCATCTTATTATATATGTATTGTGTTCTTGTTTCTATGTGTTGGTTATTTGACTTGTGTTGCATTCCGTGGTGATTTGGCCAATCATCATACCTCAGCAACACTAGATGCAGAGACATCTAGTCTAGTATTTAGATCCAATCAAGTTTCATAACCCTTTGCATACACCAAACATGGATATGCGGGATCAGTTGGTTTAAAGAGTTTTGTCCTCAAAGCAAGGGTTCCTCCACCTGGATTGGGAAGTCTTGTGTCTGACACCCTTAAGTTCTCTCTCACAAACATGTGGTTTGATCTACAAGTTAAGCATACTTCCATGAACACTAGAAATAAAGAACATGATATATAGAAATAAATATTTTCTTATAGTGAAAGGATGTGTGCACTACCCTTCTACTTGAAGTGACTACTACTATATTCACCTTTCTAGGGTGATATGTAATGCCTCGACTAAGATGATACTAAAATAATATTATCTCATTTGTGTTGAAAATATAAGTGACCTAAAACTTTGACATTAACATAAAACACCTTTATTCACCAATGTATAAAAAAGGTATGTCTCATTGTCTCAAAAGTGAAAAATTGTCAAACTAATAATGGAACAAAACTTCTTCTTTTAAAAATGACTAAAGACAATTGCTCCCATAACTTTCCCACAACTTTCATCTCTACTATGCATCTTTCCTAATATACTTTCATCTACTCCTGTATAAAAATAGGATCATCTTAGTAACACACAAATAAAACAAGGGTGAGCTAACATACAAACATCATAAAAAGAATATACATCAATCATAATATAACAACTCATTCAAACCTTAAAAAGTCATAATGTCTCACAACACCATACAATTACATCGATCGTTTCACACAACCACACAAAGCATGTTGTCTCACACAATTGTTCAAAACATACCATCACCGCAAATAACACAATCGCCAATGATCTTATGATCAAGAATCAGGCTTCAACAATAGCTTTCGCACGCAACTTCACCGACTAAGTACATGGGTGTCTGATAACTCAATTTCTATACCTTCATATTGAAGCTTATTACACTCCCTTAGCATCTTATGTTTCTTTTATCTTTCCATCTTAGCTTAGATTTGTGAATTTTAGGTAGTTTTCAACAACTGCATCACCACGTGGCGCAACCAAACTGCCACATGGCACAAGTTAAAGCATATCTTTTTTCCTTGTCACACACTTCCCGTCGCTAGCGTAAAAACGTTGACTTTTCAACACTGACCTTTTCAACACAATTTTTGGAGCTCTATACAAGATGCAGTTCAATTTACAAAATCGCAGACGTTAACAAGAATTACCTATCAGGATTGTTTATTTTTCTTTTATGTAGGGGTAGTTTTGTAATTTTCTATGCTTTATTTTCATTCCTCTCGAACTTGTATTGTGGGCTGAACATTGAATGGCCCAAAAAAGGGTAAAATTAAGTCACTTAAGCTCTTTAGAAGAGGGGGCAACAACCATAGAGAATAGTTATTTTCACGTTTTTTTTGTTTTGAGGTTTTTAATGTTTTGTAAGTGGAGCTCCATGGATACTCACCTTTAAGTTTTCTTTGTTATGGACTATGGTTGATTTTTCTCATTCATTTAATCTCTATGTATTTCCATTCTAAATTTTAAATAGCAACATGGGTAACTTCATTCACGTCACTTCTTTTCGCTCATTCTCCTTTCTTATTTTCATCTTGCTTTACTTATTGAGCTACAATATCTTTAATTTCTACTAGTTAATTGTTGTTGGGAACCATCTTATAGCCATTACAATGCTTCTCATTCTTTAGCTTACCTCATTTCAAGTTTTACAGCTTGCACATTATATCTTTCTTTATTTTCATTGGTTTGGTTGATAATTTTCCCTTTAATGCTTGCTTTTACAACCCAACTAACATGTCATTTTATTTTGGCTTCCATTACATGTTAGAATTCAACTTATCCTTTACTTTCCAAGTTTTTGTTAGGTTTATGATCATTGTTTTGCTTGTAGTCCCACATTTTCCTTCCTAGTTGAATTTTATTTTTCCAATTACAACTTTTATTTTTTTATTTTCACTTCACTTTAAATACAATTTTACTATTTTGTTGTTTTCACATTTTTCAATCCCCCAACCATTAAAGTAAAAAAAAAATCAATGAACTCATTGGAATCGTGTTCCTTGGACTGACCCAGGTTGACCTCTATGCTACATTAGTTAAGGGGAAAACTTAATTTTGTTTGATGAGGCTTGTGCGACACAAAAAGAGCTTCCTTGACGAAGTACACATGTGTCACTTCTTATCACTCTCCTCTAGAGCTTCCCAATGAAGTTCACTTCTGGTTCAATTACACAAAGCTACTCTTCCCATTACTCTCCCCGAGAGACTTACGAGCGAAAACCACTCCCTAATGTTCCTTAGGAGTGTTACGAGCAGAGTGAACACTCACGCTCACCACTACAAACTGACAGAGTGTCCATCTTTCGCTGAGTCACCATCACACAAGCATACATTTACATGTTATCACAATCATACTAAATAACATTTATTCCACAATTTCAACTCATATAAGATAATACATCACCTAAAACATTGTTCAGGTGATACCCAACACAACTAACCTCAGCTTAGTTGTATGAATACAACAACATGAAAATACGCCATAGTGTAACCTTTTACACTATCCACTTACTTCCTCTTAATGTTCTTCACTTAAATGATTATCATTACATTAAAATTATCTTCAAACAATCCCAAATTCTTAATATTATAGGATTAAACTCTAAATTTATTTCCTTCAATTCATACTACAAAACCACTAACTAATCTTCTTAATTGATTCAACTCTACATAACTTAACATAAGCTTAACTCAGTTTCTTTCACCTAACCTCAAAGAATCCATTTCATTACATCAAAGAACAACTAATCGATCACCCTTCAAACTTAAACACACTTTCATTACAATTACCAAGACATTCCAATCCTACATAAGTTATCACGATTTCATATATCACCATATATTCATATCGCATGATATGAATTAATTCTTACTCAAAATAATGATAAAATTTCTTAAACAATATTTATTTGTAAGCTAGATAAAATTGACTTAGCTTAATCATGTCATCTCTTACAATGAGAACTCAACAAGCCATCATGAAAATATGCCAATATTATTCATAATATCCTCATGTTAAAATGGAATTCGTTTAACTTATTACACTAATCCTACTAAAATTCCATAAGTTTATACCTCATACATAGTTCAACTCAATTTCCACCAATCAAAACTGATATGCATTACAACAATCACAAATTACCATTAAACATTATTTTATTCCAAAGTCAAACCAAAAGCACAAATGTGTGCCTCACAACTAGCCAATATCTCAAATTAATAATGCTTTGAAATTTGAAAAACCAAGAAGGAGAAGAAAAAAATATAACAATTATGTGTGACAGATCTAGCGCCCTACATATGCAATACTCACGCCCAACATTGGTTTCGTGACAGTGTCCTCACTGTCATGGTGGTGCCCAGAGGTCTGAAATTGTGCCAAGCGAAAATGCATAAACCAGAGACACTCTAGAATGCATATCTTATGGTTTTAAACATATTCCATCATACTTTATTATCCAAAACATGATATAATCACTCAAATTAAATTATGCACTAAGAATGACATTTAACAGATAAAACAAACCATATCATACATGATTAAATGTACAATCATAACTAATCGTGATCATATATATACAAAAATAAAAAAGATTAGCACTCTTGCAACACTAACTCCAGCACAAGCAAGGAAAAGAACAAGAACAAATAGCTACCCTTACTTGGATTATTACTTAAACTCTAGTCCTTGATACTCCATTTCTCTATTATTGCTCTTAATCCACAAAACCTCACTACTTTTCCATTTACCTTACAGACTCCCAAACGACACCATCTCAAAAAAAAATCCTACCCCAAAACTTTATCACTAATAAAAATCTTAATCAATCTTGAAGCCTTATTTCATGTTTACTACTCTTCCCCAAATAAGCCCAAGGAAACAAACCCAAGTTCATTTCATCCAAATTAAGTTTTAGAAATTTTCTAAAACAAAGACATTGCTAAAGGGAGTTGAATCTAATATGTTCCATATGCTACTCAAGTACAACCAAATGAGCTACAAAACTTGTTTTTGTAATTTTACTCATTCTAAAAATTATAATTAAACTTAACTTATCATTTTCGTTATATTAAAATAAAATTTTCTAAGGTCTTACATCTTGCGCAACACATAAATATTTTCATCCTTGAAAATTGCACTTAGAAGAAAATAATAATGGTAAATTATCCTCTTGTCTTCCATTACACTTCCTCTACTCCCCGGGAGTCTTATGAGCGAAGCTTGTAGGTGTCACTTCTCACCACTCTCTGCTAGAGCTTCCTAGGCAAAGTCCACCTCCACTACGACTAGATAGAGTTACCATTCCTACAGCTCCCCAAGAAACTTACAAGCAAAAGCCACTCCCCACTGCTCCCCGATAGTCTTACGGGCGGAGTGAACATTCACGCTCACCACTAGAGACTAGTAGAGTGCCCACCTTTCGTTGAGTCACCATCGCATAAGCATACATTTGATGTCGTCAAAATCATACTAAATAACTTCTACTTCACAATTTTGACTCGCATAAAATAATACATCACGTAAAACATTGTTCAGGTGACGCCCAATGCACCTAACCTAAGCTTAGTTGTATGAATACAACAACACGAAAATACTCCATAACGTAATTCTTTACACTTTCCACTTACTTCTCTCGATGTTCTTCCTTTCAATGATTATTATACCTTAAAAATATATTCTAATAGTCCCAAATTCCTAATATCATAGGATTAAACTTTGAATTATTCCATTCAATTCTTACTACACAACCACTCACCAATCTTCTCAATTGATTCAACTCTACTTAACTTAACATGAGCTTAACTCATTTTATTTGATCCAACCTCAAAGAATCCATTTCAATATATTAAAGTAAAATTAATCAATCACCCTTCAAACTTAATCACACTTTCATTATAATTACTAAGACATTCCAATCCTATACCAATTATCATCATTTCATATATCGCCATATATTCATACCGCATAACATTCATTAATTCTTACTCAAAACAATGATCGAATTTCTTTAACAATGTCTATCCATAAACCGAATAAAAATTACATATATTAATTATGTCATCTTTTATAATGAGAACTCAACAATTCATCATCAAAATAGTCCAATAGCATTCACAATATCCTCATGTTAAAATGGAATTTCTTCAACTGATTACACTTTAATCCTACTAAAAACTATAAGTTTACACATCATACATACTTCAACTCAAATCTTACATTTGCTAACGCAAAACTCTCTAAAAATCCTCATAACGAATAAACTAAATTTCCACCAATCACAACCCGTTTGAATTACAACAATCACAAATTACCATTAAACACTCTTTTTATTTCAAAGTCAATGAAAAGCACAAATAAGTGCCTCACAACTAGCCAATACCTCAAATTAATAATATCAAATTTAAAGAACCAAGAAAGAGAAACCTAAAATATAACAACTATGTGTGACTATTTTCTCTAACCACATGCATCCAATTATCGATTTGAATGGTAGAAGTGAAGAACTACAAGTCAAGAACCATTTGTTCAAATTTCTACACGATCCAACGGTTAACAGATTGGAAATCGCAACTTTACCAAGACAATTAGAAATAGAAAAACAAAGTGGCATCCAACGTCCTACACCTAGTGTCCAGTGCCCTGCACCTACAATACTCGTGCCCAGCACCCAACGGTTTTGTAATAGTGTCTCCATTGTCACACCCAATGGTCCAAAATTGCACCCAACAAAAATGCATAAACTAAAGACACTCTAGAACACATATCTTATGGTTTTAAACATACTTCATCATACTTTGTTATCTAAAACTTGATATAATACTTCACCTTAAATCATGCACTAAGAATGACATCTAATAAATGAAGCAAACCATCACATACATGATTAAACGTACAACCATAATCGATCACATCCCATACATAAAAAATAAACAAGATTAGCATTCCTTGCAACACCAGCATAAGCACATGTAGGAAAAGGAACAAGAATAGTTAGATCTCTTACTTGGATTATTACTTCAACTCTAACCATTTATACTTCACTATTCCGTTATTGTTCTAAATCCTAAAAAAACCCATACCTTATTTCATGTGTTTACTACTCTTCTCCAAGCCCAAATAAACAAACCCAAATTAATTAATCATACAAATTAAATTTTAGAAATTCTATAAAATGAAAACATCTCTAGTGGTATTTGAAATCTTCGAATTATACAAAACTGCAACCAAATGAGCTACAAAACTCATTTTGTCATTTAACTCATTCTAAAAATTATAATTTACACTTAACTCATTAATCCTACACATTAAAATTTTCTAAAGTCCTGCATTGTACAACTTTTGTAGAAGCATGCAACGAAATTATATAACAATATGTTTATATACAAACAATAATATATTTATAAAAACTGTACTCATAATCTATTTTATGCATTTAATTATTATCATATTTCTAAAGTATTGAATTCAGTTTTTCATTTTTATATCACCAAATTATATTAAACCTCCTTTATGAAAACTTTTGTTAAATTCTTTTAGGACTATATATTTAATAAAATAATACATTTGCCTTATTAAAATGGTATGTGTAGAATTTCTCAATAATCATTTGAATACAAAACTATTTTCCAGATTTTCTTAATTTATCTTTCTGGTTATTAAATTGCACATATTTCAGTCTTATTGTATATTCATACTCATATTGTACCGATAAATGAATTAAAAAATACATAATTATATAATAATATTAATAATAATATTAAGAATTTACAATTTAGAAAATTATATTATCCTCCTTCATTTATTTACTACTCTCTCGTTTTGAAGTTTTTATTTTTTTCTCATCATTCCAAGAAAATCGTATACTTCTTTTAAGGGAATTTCTTTTTGCACCCAGATGTTTTTTTTACTTTTTTACTGCATCCCATAAATAAGTTAAAAAGTCAAATTTCCTTTTCTTCTTCTCCTTCTCTCCCATAGCATCTCTATAGTTTCCTCTACCTCCACTTCATTTTCTTCTTCCACCTCCAACTCCAGCCTATTTTCTCCCACCTCCATTTTCATCTCCATCTTCACCTCTATCCCATCTTCTTCTTTCACCTCTACCTTCACCCATCATCTTTTTCCACATCATCCTAAAAAATATTCACAAAAGTCCATTAAAACAAATGAAAAGATCATAATAAATCAATAATATGAAGTGTAAGGACAAATATAAAAATCAGCGATTAAAGACGTGAAATATAATTTTTGGTTACAAAGTGTATAATCTATAATGTAATTTTGCAATATAAATTGTATAATACGAGATATAAATTTGCATTACGAATTATAGAATTTAAAATGTAAATTTGTATTACAGATTACATAATCCAGAACTATAATTACAACAATGAGTGCGCGTGGTGGGCCATAACCCACAGGTCCTTGGATCGGAACCAGACTCTGATACCATGTTGAGAATAAAGAAAATAGGGATTGAGATTAATCTCTCTTGTGTATAAACCACACATAGGGTAATCTATTTATAATAGAGAGGTACAAGTAAAAAGAGTAACTGAAAATAAAAAGATTAAATAGAAGATATTGTTTGATATTGTGGTTATCAATATCTAACAATATCTTAATAATATCAAACAATATTTAACACTCCCCCTCAAGCTGGAGCATACAAATCGTATGTGCCAAGCTTGTTACAAATATAATCAATTTTAGGTCCCCGTAAAGACTTACTAAAAATATCTTCTAACTGATCGCTTGAGTTAACAAACTCAGTCTTGATGTCTCCAGACATAACCTTTTCCCGAACGAAATAACAATCAATCCCAATGTGTTTGGTCCTCTCATGAAAGACATGATTAAAGCTAATATGAAGAGCAGCCTAATTGTCATACACAAGTGTCATTTGAGTAACATCTCCAAATTGTAACTCTTGAAGTAATTGCTTGAGCCAAACAAGTTCACAGGCATCTGAGGCCATAGCTCTATATTTTGCTTATGCACTGGATCTTGCTACAACACTTTGTTTCTTACTTTTCCACGAGACCAAGTTACCAGCAATGGAGACAAATACCCAGATGTAGATCTTCTATCAGAAGGAGATCCTGCCCAATCAGCATCTGAATAGCAAACAACTCTTGTATGGTTATTAGAATCATATAACAATCCTTTTCCAGGAGATTTTTTAATATACTTCAAGATGCGAATGACTGCATTCCAATGATCTTCACATGGAGAATTAAGAAATTGGCATACCACACTAACTGCAAAGGAAATGTCAGGACGAGTAACGGTAAGATAATTTAATTTCCCAACCAATCGTCTATACTGCTCAGGATCATATATAGGCTCCCCCTGATTTGGTAGAAGTTTAGTATTGGGATCCATGGGTGTATCAACAGACTTTGAACTCATCAACCCAGTTTCCTCCAGAATATCCATGGCATACTTTCTCTAAGATATAACAATACCATCATTAGACTGTGCCACCTCAATACCCAAGAAATATCTGAGTTTGCCAAGATCTTTGTTCTGAAAATGGTGATAGATATGTTGTTTCAACTGAGAGATGCCATGGTTGTTACCCCCTGTAAGAATGATGTCATCAACATATATTATCAAGTAAACACATCCAACACTCAAGTGTTGATAAAAGACAGAATTATCTGTTTCAAACCGAGTCATACCAAATTGCTGAACAACATTGCTAAACTTTTCAAACCAAGCCCTAGGAGATTTTTTTAGGCCATATAGGGATTTACGAAGACGACATACCATCCAGAAGACTCCCCCTGAGCAACAAATCCAGGAGGTTGCTCCATATAGATTTCTTCTTTCAAATCACCATTGAGGAAAGCATTTTTAACATCTAGTTGATAAAGAGGCCATTGTTGAAGAGCAACCATGGCGATAAATAAACAAACAGAAGCCATCTTTGCCACGGGGGAAAAAGTATCTCCATAATCCAACCCAAAAATTTGAGTATAACCTTTGGCCACAAGACGAGCTTTAAGGCGATCAAAAGTACCATCAGGTCCAACTTTGATAGCAAACACCCACCTGTAACCAACAACAGATTTCCCAAATGGCAACGGGACCAGTTCCCAAGTTCCACTGTTATGAAGAGCACTTAATTCATTTGTCATGGCCTGACGCCAACCAGGATGGGCTAAAGCGTCACAGACAGTTTTTGAAATGGTCACAGAAGAAAAAGAGGAAAGACATGTATAAAAAGGTAATGACAATCGATGATAACTCAAAGCAATATAATGGGGAGAGGGATTACGAGTAGAATGCATACCTTTTCGGAGGGCAATGGGAAGGTCAGACTCAAGTGTCAGAGTCGGAGGAGACAGAGTAGTTGGCACTGGAGTGGAGTCACATGGTGGTGGTTGTGATCGATTACGGCGACTATAAACCTAAAGAGGTGGTGGAGGAGCAGGTGACTGTGGAGCAGGAACCGAGGGTGAAGAAGACACAGTAAGAGGGTCACAAACAATAGGAACATTAAAGGTATTAGAAGAGTTGTTAGGATTGGATAGAGTTAGAGGTGAAGATTGACTCTTAAAATAAAGGGAGAACTCATTAAAGGTGACATCTGCAGACACAAAATAATGGTTAAGAAAAGAAGAAAAACATTTGTATCCTCTTTATGATCTTGTAAATCCTAAGAAAACACACTTATGTGATCTAGGAGAAAGCTTGTCAAGAACATGACTAAATTTATGAACAAAACATGTAAACCCGAAAACTCTTAAAGGTAAGGGATGAAGAGGTTCATGAGGGAATAAAATGGAATGAGGTATGTTATTCTTTAAAACCGAAGAAGGCATACGATTAATGAGATAATAGGCAGTAAGAATGGCATCACCCCAGAAATGTTCAGGAACCTCGCCATGAATTAAAAGAGTGCGAGTGGTTTCCATAAGATGTCTATTTTTACGTTCAGCTACACCATTTTGT